>TARA_R110001599_G_scaffold41451_3_pt1 | contig 11097 bp, 10 predicted proteins | sample TARA_R110001599 | Tara Oceans TARA_R110001599 (sample SAMEA4398360) | marine metagenome | biome: Polar Biome; feature: [MES] marine water layer (ENVO:01000295) within the mesopelagic zone...; material: water (ENVO:00002006), including particulate matter (ENVO:01000060) such as...... | reverse complement strand
GATTTCAGCACGTAATAGAATGTCTATTGCATATTTCGGGTTAAAGCAAATAAAAATCCACTAGTTTAGTATTACAATCATATTGAAATGTCCATCGTAGTAGGTTTATCCCTACCTGGAAATAAATCGAAAACAACAAAAATATTTAAATCAAATGACTAAGAAAACACTAGGAATAGGGATGGTAGGCGCAAGGTATGGTGCGCGCATGCACCATGCGAATTACATGAGTTTAACTCCCGGACTAGTTGAAATTAGGGGTGTCTGTTCATTGACATTAGAAAGTGCAACTTCTTTCGCTCAGGACATTGGCGTTGCCTTTGTTACGACTGAATTAGACGAGTTGCTGGCCCGAGAAGACATTGATGTCATTGATATATGTACTCCACCAGCCTCGCATCATAAGATTGCCATAAAAGCTGCTGAAGCAGGAAAGCACATAATCATGGAAAAACCCCTAACTGGCTATTTTGGCGAACCTGGAGATCCTGAACCTATTGGTTTTCATGTTGCTCGGTCGAAAATGAAAGCTGGGGCAAGCAAAAATGCAGAAGCAGTAAGAGAGGCAGTTCGTTCCAATAAAGTGCTTTTTTGTTATGCTGAAAATTGGGTTTATGCACCACCAATTGTGAAAATGCGTAATTTGATAGCAGCATCTAAAGGATCCGTCCTGGAATTAAGAGCTGAAGAAAATCATTCCGGTTCCAATTCGGTTTTTTCCAAAGAATGGAAATACATGGGAGGAGGCGCTTTACTAAGAATGGGGGCCCATGCTGTAGGTGCCTGTCTGTACCTCAAACAATGGGAAGGACAACAACGAAGAGGAAAAAGCATATTGCCTGTTTCTGTAATGGCCGACACTGCCGATTTGATTCATACAGAAGCTTCAGAAAATGCCAAGAAGGCCAATGCACATCAATGGATTAGTTCCGATCCAGTAGATGTAGAAGACTGGGCCAATGTAGTAATTCGCTTTGATGATGGATCCAGGGCAACCGTATTGGTCAGCGATGTAGGTTTAGGTGGTCTCAACACGCGAGTTACTGCATATATGACAGATGGAGTCATTAAGGCCAATATGACAGCTAATGATGTTATAGAAACCTACGCTGTAGATCCAGGAACCTTTGCTAGTGAAAACTTTACGGAAAAATTAGAAACCAAAGCCGGCTGGAATCGTCCAAGTTGTGATGAGGATTGGTTTCGTGGATTTTCACTGGAAATAGAAGACTTCATTTATGCTATACATGAAGGTCGGGAACCGCGTTCAGGTATTGATTTGGCGGTCGATGTAGTGAATGTAATCTATGCTGCTTATCAGTCTGCTGAAGAAGGCAAAGTGATTCAATTAAAATAAAGAAGTCGGAAATACCTTAGGATATATCCGTAATATTTGGAGTTAAAAAAACTAAAAAGATTAATAACAACAAAGCTGGGGCAATTGCTCCAGCTTTGTTGTTTAAATTTTGGTATAAAAACGAAATTTATTATTGAATTTAACCCGGATTATGTTATAGGATTTCCCGTGTTTACGGGAAGTGTTGCAATCGCAAGACAATCAGACTGTTTGGAGATTTTAGCATAGCACCGCTATGGTGAAATCTCTAAACAGCAACGATTGGGTATTTTAAAGCGATTTCAGCACGTTATAGAATGTCTATTACATATTTCGGGTTTAACTTCTATAAACCATGTGTATTAAGCAGTTTCCAAACTTTTCTTGGTTTTTCTAAAGACGTATTTTGGATAAATATTTCGTTTAGCAAAACGATTTACCTTATCACTATTAATCATTTTTTGATAGACTTGTTTGGTCACACCGAAGTACTCGTAAGTAGACCCATCCATAAAAGTGATTTCCAACAACATCCCCTTGTGCCAATAATCAGCAATTCCAGCGTTATTGATGGTTTCTGTATATGCTTCAGAATTTGCAGCTACAGTCTCAGGTGCTATACTCACCAAAAAATGATAACCATCAATAATTCTACGGCTTTGCAATTCTGCTTCTACCTGTAAAGGATCACCATTTTGAAATTTGTCAGGATGCCACATCTTAACTAAATCACGGTAAGTCTTTTTCAAGGTCGTCAATTCGATTTCCTTTTCAACTCCGAAGAGTTTTTTGTATTCGTTTATGCGCTTCATCTGACATTTTATATTCGGGCGCAAAAGTACGGCTTAATTTTACTTTAATTACTATAGAACAAGAACTTTATTGATAATCACCAGTATATCAGTTGATTATTTGAAGCGTACAAAATCGATAAAACCTACTTTAAATACTTAAAACTTCCTTTTTGGGTAATTTTCCGAAACAATATCCAATCAACCACAAAATATACCCAGGCCAAATTGTAATCAAACTAAACCGAGCTAAGCGCCTTGTTTTAAGTTTTTAATTATGAATATTATTAAAATGAAATCAGGCAAATATTTTTTTTTCCATACCTCCTCCAAGGGATTTATTAATTAACTGCGTCTATTAAACCAGACAGATTCGGTTTTTAAAATTGGGTCATATGTTGAATATGATTAATAAATGAAAATGAAAAAATTTTGGATCAATACTGCCTTTTTAGGATTAACGCTTCTTGGTTCTTGTAATGAGGATAGTTTAGAAGGAAACGATTTTGAAATGGAAGAGACAGCTGATGAGGACACCTATTTTTTAATCGCTGATCAGCAAAACAATGAGGCGCATCTAATTAACTACGCAGGAGATGAACTCTTCAATTGGGATTTTAACAGTAATTTGGGCAATGATATTAACATGCTCTCGGATGGGAGTATGTTAGTTTGCCTTAAGGACAACAATGCATCAATCACCTATGGAGGTTATGGTGGTATTTTTCGAAAGATCAATGCTGATCAGTCTATCGAATGGGAAGTCTCCTACTCTTCTTCAGACTACACAGCTCACCACGATGTTGAATATTTATCCAATGGGAATATAATCTTTCCCGCTTGGGGAGAAATTAGCCAAACAGAGGCCGCAGAAGAAGGATTTGGAGGAAGTTATAATCTAAATCCTGAATCGATTATAGAATTGAATCCCCTTACACAGGAGATTGTATGGGAATGGCATGCCATGGATCATATAATTCAGGACCTGGACGAGACAAAGGCTAATTATGGAAGTATAGCTGAAAACCCTAACAAGATTGATGTAAATTATAACTATCAAACAAGGAACAATGGAGACATTATGCACATCAACGGCTTGACCTTGGATGAAAAAAACAACCTTCTCTATTTAACAGTTAATAATTATAGCGAAATATGGGTTTTGGACCACAGTACCTCTACAGCTGAAGCCAGCACTAATTCCGGAGGAAATTATGGACTTGGAGGTGATCTTGTCTACCGTTTTGGCAACCCTGAGACCTATGACAATATTGGTAAGTCCACACTAAATAATGTACATTATCCAAACCTATTGAAATCTGGTAACATGTTGGCTTATGCCAACAATGTATATGGAAACCAATCTGAGGTTGTCGAATACGAATTAAATCCCCCTTACAATTTGGTAGCAGGCCAAGACAATGAACCAAAGGTAGTATGGAGTTTTACTGACAATGACCTTTACTCTTCTGGCCTTTCCAGTGCGGTGAGAATGAAGAATGGAAATACGCTGATCGCTGAGGGGCGGGATGGTACTTTATGGGAAGTAACGGATGGAGGAGACACCGATTGGTTTTACAAAACAAACTATGCTACAATTTGGCGGGCTTATGTATTTTACGCGGATGACCCTGCCATTACCGCATTGGGCTTTTAATTCCTCCTATCTATAGGCAATTCTTTACCTTTCCACAATCAATTGTCCAACTTTGATAATTAATGGTATTAGGTATCCAATTATTGCCCTCGATATAGCTTTGCATCTTTCTAAAGCTATCCCAGAATCCTATTTATGGATTATGTCAAACTTTGACCATTCTACCCACCAACATGACAGTCCATTGGGCGATCTTTTTATCGATACATCTGTTAATTTCTTATCAGGAAAATGGAATAACTGAATAATATTTCATTGGTAAAATGAGCCACTTTACCCATTTAAGGTTTCCTAGGGATAAAAGGAAATGGTATTTACGCAAAATAATTTAACCTATTGCATTTTTCGGGTTATTTCTTCCCTTACACAAAAATAGGCATTGCTAAATGCTGGCAAAGAATACAAGTTTACCTAACCTTTCGCCAATTAAAGACCCACAGCATACATATTAATCCACCAGAACGAACAATATTTGAGCTATATTTGCAATTCTAAACATGCATAAAGCTCCTTGCCTTAAGCTGGAAAGCAACAATTTTCCTATTTAATGGCTCCTTAATTCAGCGAAAAAAAGGCTAAAGCACTGTCATAAGACCTATTAAGGGATTTAGCACTCCTCAAAAGCAAGCTTAAAAAAAGATTTTAAATCAAAAAAAATGGATGATTCATTGAATATTTGCTTGGCTTGCGGAAGCTGTTGTGATGGTACTTTGATTGGGTTTGTAGAACTCGATCCTGAAGAAATGCCAGCAATAAAAAAAATAATGGCTATCGAGGAGGAAAAAGGCAATGGCTTTTTTCTTCAACCCTGCAAAAAATATTGTGATGGCTGTACTGTTTATTCACAAAGGCCAAAACATTGTGCCAAATTTGAATGTGGACTATTAAAATCCGTCGAAAAGAAGGAAGTTGAATTTGATGCAGCCGTTGAAATTGTTAAGGTAGTAAGACAAAAACGAAAGAATATAGAAGTAAAACTAGCAGAGCAAAATTATACCCTACAATCCGATTCATTTTATTTTAAAATGGTCGAATTGGAGAAGCAATTGCAAAACAAAAAAGTCGATTTATCGATAACCAATATTCAACAAGAATTGCTACTAGACCTACAGCAAATCGAGAATATTCTTGCAAAAAACTTTGGCCTCACTTTATTCTAGTCTAAGCACCCAATTCCTCATTTATTAAGTACTTGAACTCCATATTCAAGCCAACTCTTGTTATTGGTCACTTACCAAGACCATCTCTATACTTTCAGTTTAGAAAATAAGTGTCCATAAACTGCAAATCAAATGAGGTCAAGTCATGATCTCCTGTACGTATGTGGTAACGTATATGGTTCCCTATCGAGGTATCCGGTCCTGGCAATTCATTGGTCTCCAAGCCACGGAGACCGTATAATCCATAGCCAGGTCCTGCATGCAGGGTACTAAGGAATTCACCTTTGGGATCGGCAAGAAGATCTCTTGTAGAACTGCCTACATACAGCGGCCTTGGTGCGATCATCGCCAACAGCATATGCTGGTCAAAAGGAAGTGCTTCTGCACTGTCAATAAAATTGCGGAACTGCTCACAATATCTCCAAGATGCATGACCTATACTATAGGCAATGTTTTCCCCAAAATTACTCCTTGCTAATGAGGCCCCTCCTTCTCCACTGCTATTTGAAATCACCACCGCAACACGTTGATCCTAGGCTCCTGCCCAAAGAACCGCTTTCTCATGTCTTGAATGACCAATAAGGGCAACCCTATTGGCATCTATCGCAGTGTTCGTTTCTAGATAATCCAGGGCACGACTCATACCCCAAGCCCAGGCACCCAAAGCACCCCAGGCATTGGGCTCCAATTTTGATTTTCCTGAGCTGCGCATGACATAACCACGGATACCATCTTTCCATCCATCAATATGGTCAGGCTCCACATCTCCATAATAAAAAGTGGCCAATCCATATCCACGTTTCATCAACTCCTTCAAATCTGGGAAGCGGTAGGCATTAATGCCTCTTGTGGCTTCCGTAACCTGATTGTCAACAATCCCCTTTTCTGCGATAGGTGTTATCCACTTTATAGAATGTGGAATTGATGGGTCTTTCTCCAGGCTACTGTTCCCATACCAATACATCTTCATAACCATAGGTACAGGCTTCTTAGCAGCATTTGGAATATAGACCATCAACTTGATAGTTGGTGCAGAAGGATCATCAAAAAAAGCTAAGGTTAATGATTGTACGTGTGCCTAAACCGTCTAATGCATCTTTACGAACAGCAATGACTTCAGCTTTCTGATTGACAGCAAATTCAGGCATTTTCCCATACATCAATTCCCAAAAATCTTGCAAAATCTCATTTCGTCTTTTGCCTTCCCAAGCACTTGTATTTGTTATTTTCTGACCCTTTTTGTCTAATAATGGGTCTGGAAGCGTATAATCTCCCACATTTGCCTCTTCAAAACTGTAAAAAGGCAAAACGGTTATCAGGTAAAGCAATAAACTTCGAATACTCATAAAGACAAATTATAGGTAAGCATGCAGGTCCAAAATAATAAAATGCATAGGAGCTGACTAATTAGTTGTTTATTTATATTACCAAACGGCCTATTCAACCTAAATAAGGAAATGGTTTAATAGCTATTATTTCAAAAGGAGATAGCAATTTCCTGAATATTAAATACCCGGTATAAAGGGCAATTAGCATTTGCCTTTTGATGCCTTCAATGGCTAAATAATGATTTTATCGCAAACCCATAGTTTACCCTCATAAGAAGTAAAATCCATGCAAATTTCCAATGGTTGAATGCTAAGGCAAAGACAAAATACTAGTGAAAAAGTTTTTTGCTTCAAAACGACTGGTTAGTTTTGCCCTGATTTAAAATAATGGGCTGAAAAAGCAATTAACAAGAAGGAGATAACTTAAAAAGTAATCAATAACCATAAGTTAATCATGACTAGTAAGCCGAATAGTAATGGTTAATATCAAATTAATAAGGAAGGTCGTTTAAACAATGGCGCTTGTTTTACTTATAATCAAAGAAGTATTAAAATTGCACCCTTCAATGATTATTAAGTCCCAAAATCTACTTTAACGCTATTCCAGTAAAAAAAGAACCTATGAAAAGAGTCGTAATAACAGGATTGGGAGCTTTGACTCCCATTGGAAATTCAGTAGACGAATTTTGGCAAAATGCCATCAATGGTAAAAGTGGCGTATCGAAAATCTCCAAATTTGATCCTACCCTATTCAAAACCTCTTTTGCCAGTGAGTTAAAGGGATTCAGTCCTGAGACAAAACTTAACCGAAACGAAATAAAAAGAAGTGATCGATTTACACAATATGCACTTTATTCGGCTGCAGAGGCCATAGAGGATAGCGGATTTGATTTACAAAGCCTTTCTCCATTTGACATAGGTGTTATTTGGGGTTCAGGACAAGGAGGCATGCAAACCTTTGAGGATGAAGTCATCAACTATGCTGAGAATGGTAAAAACCCACGATTCAATCCATTTTTTATTCCAAAATTACTGGTAAATATGGCTTCGGGTATGATCTCCATGAAATTTGGACTGATGGGAATCAACTACACTGCGGTTTCTGCTTGTGCCTCTTCCAACTCTGCGATTATGGATGCTTTCAATTATATCCGCTTAAACAAGGCTAAAATTATGGTTACCGGTGGCTCGGAAGCGCCAATTACAGAGTCCTCAGTAGGAGGATTTAGTGCCATGAAAGCATTGTCTACCCGAAATGACAATCCCCAACAGGCATCTCGCCCTTTTGATATACAACGGGATGGTTTTGTAATGGGAGAAGGAGCTGGAGCATTGATTTTGGAAGAATATGAACATGCAAAAAAGCGCGGAGCTAAGATTTATGCTGAAATAGTAGGTGCTGGAATGACCGATGATGCTTACCATATCTCTGCAACCCATCCAGAAGGAATAGGAGCAATAAAAGCAATGGAATTGGCAATGGAAGAAGCCAAACTTAACCCAGAAGAAATCAACTATTTGAATGCACATGCAACCTCCACACCTGTAGGGGATATTAGCGAGATGAAAGCCGTCGATAAAACATTCAAAAGCAATTTTAAAAACCTTAAAATTAGTGCTACAAAATCAATGACAGGCCATTTAATGGGAGCTGCAGGGGCTATTGAGGCTATTTTATCCATTAAGGCAATCCAAAAAAACATCATTCCTCCTACCATAAACACATTAGAGATAGACCCTGAGATTCCTCAATCGATGCCTATTGTGATAAAAGATGCAGAAGAAAGTAAAGTAAATGTGGCCATGAGTAACACCTTTGGCTTTGGAGGCCATAACGCAACAACTATCTTTAAGCGCATCTAAAATTTATTTCGCCTTAATTGCATCATTACGGTAAAAATATCTGTTTAAAAGTTTTTAGAAGCAATCAATTGTAGGTTAGGTAAAGTCAAAATATTAAATGCCTTTACCTAACCTACGCCTCTTTATAAATTACTCACCTACAATTAAATAAACCTTTTAAACTAACACCAATATAGGCTCCATTTAACATACTTATAAGCTAGGTTTGGGTTTACATAAGCTCGTGAAATCAGATATTCAAGCCATAGGAACGATCAACTTTTTAACTTATATTCACTTTTGTAACTACAAGTCACTTAATTACTAGTGCTTTATTTGGCAATACCCAGCTAAGCAAAGCCTATCCATTAAAAAAAAGATTATAAACCCAATGAAGTCTCCTATCTTATCATTTTTAATTGCAGTAACCATACTTTCTTCCTGCCAGTCACAGAAAAAGGAAGAATTAAAAGAAAACGAAGATGAAATCTATTCAGGAAACCCTGTTTTCCCAGGCTGGTATGCAGATCCTGAAGGTATAATATTCGATGATCAATATTGGATTTACCCCACTTTTTCAGATGATTATGGAGATGTGGATAATACATCAGAATTAACAGAACAGCAACTTGAACTTCAAAAAAACACGATCAATCCTCAATACCTTAAACAAACCTTTCTTGATGCTTTTTCTTCAAAAGATCTGATCAATTGGGAAAAACATTCACGGGTTCTGGACATCAAAGATGTTTCATGGGCGGCCTATTCTATTTGGGCCCCTTCTATCATTAAGGCCAATGAGAAGTATTACTTGTTTTTTGGTGCCAACGACATTCAGAGCGATGATGAGATGGGGGGAATTGGAGTAGCCGTGGCAGATAATCCTGCTGGCCCATTTGTAGATGCCATAGGAAAACCATTGATTAATTCCTTCCACAATGGTGCTCAACCGATTGACCAATTTGTATTTAAAGATGATGATGGTAAACATTATATGTACTATGGTGGTTGGAAACATTGTAATATCGTCCAACTCAGCGATGATTTGTTGAGTTTAGTGCCTTTTGATGATGGAGAAACATTTAAAGAGGTAACTCCTGATAAATATGTTGAAGGGCCTTTCGTATTCAAACGAAATGATAAATATTACTTTATGTGGTCTGAGGGAAATTGGGGAGGACCAGATTACAGTGTTGCCTATGCCATTGGTGATACTCCTTTCGGTCCATTTAAGCGAATAGGTAAAGTATTACAGCAAGACCCAAGTATAGCCACCGGCGCGGGTCATCACTCAGTAATTAATATTCCTGATACAGATGAATACTATATAGTTTACCACCGTCGCCCATTGGGAACAACAAATGGTAATCATCGCGAAACTTGTATCGACAAGATGACTTTTGATGAGGGTGGTTTTATAAATCCGGTTAAAATGACAACAGAAGGCGTGAAAATGAACTTGTTAGATAATAAAATTAAATGATAAGTTTAATTGTTTCCCAATAATACCATTGTTCCATTCTAAAATGCTTGGCATGGTTTTTAACTCATAAGATAATAAAAGTATGTTGAACAATTTTGAAATATTAGATTCCATTACAGAGTCGATGGCAATAATTAATAATTCCGGGGATATAATATATACAAATAAGGCTTGGCATACCTTTTCCATGGAGAATAAAGGAGACAATGCTCGGACAGGAATTAATAACAATTATTTATCTACCTGCGAGGCTGTAAAAGGTCACGAAACAAAAATGGCCAAGGATGCCAAACATGGTATTCAGCAAGTAATCGACCGGAATTTAGATTATTTTGAACTTGAATACCCGTGTCATTCTCCCAATGAAAGTAGATGGTTTATTCTTAGAGTTACTCAAGTAGAAGGGAATCCTGATTTGACATTACTGGCCCATATTAACATTACCAATCGAAAAAATGCAGAGCTAAAAGTTGAAAAGAATTACAGTAAAACTCTTATTATAAATGAAAGGCTTCACACTACTTTGCACAATATTGTCCATGATATTCAGAATCCTTTGGCTTCAATCATGGGACTAATCAATTTATCAAAATCAGAAAAAGATCTTGAGAGTGTTAATGAGTATTTAGATCTAATAGAAAAAGGCAGTACAAATTTAAGGTCTTTTGTAAAAGAAACTTTAAAACACATCACTACTATAGAAGATTTTCAATCTGTGGATGTAGCACGTATGGTGTCTAAATACATAGAGACTATTGAGCACCTTTTAAAATCGAATAGCCTTGAGCTCAAGCTAGACATTCAACAATCAGGTCAGTTCTATACCAACGAAATTGAGTTTCGATCCATACTTTCTAATTTAATAAGTAATGCCATAAAATATTCTGATAATAATAAGGCTAAAAAATTTATATTATTTGGCTTTTCATCTGATGAAAACCGAGCGATTCTAAAAGTTGAAGACAATGGGATTGGAATAAAAAAAGACGATATTCCAAAACTTATGAAGCGCAACTATCAAATAAACAAAAAGACAAGTGATGGAGTGGGATTAGGTTTATACATGGTTAAGAAATCTGTAAAAAACCTTGATGGATCAATAATAATAAATTCAGAATTTGGTATAGGGTCAACTTTCACTGTAGAGATTCCAAATAGAAACATCAAACAACAGATAGCTTAGGCAATAAGAAATGCTAATTTGGGCATGCTTGGTTACAGTAATTTCAAATTGCTAAAAGCCTTACATCAATAACCTTTATTTTTATTTATTTGCAGATAATCCTCCCAGATTAATCAAATCCGATTGTGAAGCTACCATTAGTAACTTTTCATGATATATTTTTTCAGCAATATTGTACATAATGGGCAACATTACCTCTAAAATCAGCTAGCGCAGCAAGACTAAGACTCGGGTGACCTCATACATGTTTATGATCAGCCTCCCATTTAAGCTATTTGAAATAGGATCAATATCTCTAATTTATTTTTTATAAAAGC
>TARA_R110001599_G_scaffold2075_5_pt1 | contig 11101 bp, 6 predicted proteins | sample TARA_R110001599 | Tara Oceans TARA_R110001599 (sample SAMEA4398360) | marine metagenome | biome: Polar Biome; feature: [MES] marine water layer (ENVO:01000295) within the mesopelagic zone...; material: water (ENVO:00002006), including particulate matter (ENVO:01000060) such as...... | reverse complement strand
ACTTGCTTACGCTATCCGATTGCACAGGGTGCGTGTTCTAGCTTCTCATTCGAAATATCGACCACGGAAGATCTTGTTCTCATTGGGTACTCAGTGGAACTTGCTGCGACCAACACATCTACAATCAAAGGTAAGCGATAATGCCGTTCAAGTGGACAGACGCACAGACTCGTCAAGCTAACATCGTAGATACGGAAACCTTCGACAAGGCTTACAACCCAGTCAAAGGACTTATCAATGGAGGATTAGATAGGGAGAACCTGCCTAATGCGTCGGTAGGTGACACACATCTATCTCCGAATGCTTTTCTAAAATATGCCATTAGGCAAGACATACGTTTACAGAGTGCCACGGCTTTGTCAATACCCGTTAGTGGTGGTGCTGTTTCCTCACAAAACTATATCGCGATTGGTTACAATGCCTACGCTGGTGGCTGGAAAACAAATACTGCACAAGGTCTAACCTCGCTCTTCAAAGAAGGTATGCTTCATGTTGAGTTCAACTGTTGGTACTGGCTTAGTAACCTTGGTGTATTAGCTACTCTTCTCCGTCGTGAAGCCACGGTCGAGTTTCAAGTCTTACTAGATGGCAGCCCAATAATGACAAGCGGTACATTCTGGAAAAACGTTGGTCAGGTTCATCTTGTTGGAGACTTCCCTGTGTCTACTGGATCTCATACTTTAGAGGTTGCTTGGAGAATGACCTCTCGCAATGGTAGACCAAACACTGATGCAATGTTTTATTATGATGGTGGTGCTATGTTAGCTATCAACAGGATTAGATAATGGGAACGATAAATAATGCTAATGTTGGCCCTGCTGGTCAGGTAATAACTACTGCTGCTGTAGATGCTAAGTTTACTGATGTTGCAACGGCAACCGCTACACTCGATGTCAATAACGTCAGGAGTGAGGGCGTTGACCGCCGAACACTGGCAGCATCAAGAGCTGAACCTATTGTGTATTCTGATTACACTGATAATGGTGCTGTTGTTAAACATGATTATACGGGACAGACAGGACAAGTGCCTTTTTACTTGTTTCATGGGGGTGGTTTGCAACTCACCTTCTCACCAGCAGTCGTACTTAAGGTTGGAGACCTTCTTCGTATAAACTATACTGCTAATCTATATAGCCATAGTGATTCTAACTATAAGTCTAACTTTGTTACTACCGACGCTGCTGATTCTGTTGGGGTTATCTTTTTTCCTACTTGGAATATAGGGGCTGGTCTTGTTGTATTGCCTAGTCAAGCAAACGTAAACCAAACATTCGGTGCGCCCGCTTCAATAGCTATCGACTCTACTAACAATAGGACGGATTCAATAGCTTGGTGTTCTCTGGAAGGCCCAGAAGTATCAGCACCAGCAGCGTGTAAGACACACAATACTGTACACGGCACAGCATACATACTTCAGACTGGCTCTGATGTATCTATTACACAGATACAAATAAACTGTCGTGGGCCTATTGCTTATCATGCCGTAGGCGGCGCTAGGGCGCTTGATATAGCTAACTGGACGGCAGATCCTTATGCTACTCCCTATACATTCAGTGCGACACAGCCACTTACTATATCTGTAATGAATGGACAGCTCTCTGCTATAATCATGAGAGGAGATAGCTAATGGCTTACTCACCAATCACTGTCGGTACAGGGACGATTGATTCATCTGATGTACAGGGCAACTTAGACAAGATGAAGAACTATGTTGACGGTTCTATTGTAGCTGCTGACCTTGGTACTACAGGCTGGTGTGAGTCAAAACATATAGTGCGTGGTCATTATGATCCTATCACTAATCAACATACGTTTGTTTCTGGAATAAACTCTGGCTATCAATCTAGAGGTGATGAAAAATCTTTTATTTGTGATGGCCCTACTTCTAGAGACGGAGTTGTAACTTCACCAGAAGTAAACTATCCAAATACTACAATAACTTTTGAGCTTGAAGCGCCCGCTAACGTAATGTTTCAATATCATGCTGCGCCTATTAGTCCTCCTATTCCAGGATTAACTGGCACTCCCCTAACTGAAGTTAGAATATTCTTAGATTCTACTAAGATTGTTTCTTCAGGAGCGTGGACTTTTACTAATGATTTTAGAGTAGCGCCCTTGACGACAAACGGGCCAGAAGCGACAACCAATATGTGGTCTGGTTTTTATTTAGCAAAGAACTTAGCGGCGGGTAAGCACTCTCTTGGGTTACGGGGTCTTTGTCAAGGCAAATATACCTTTCTGATGAACTGGTCTGTTAGCATGGAAGCATATTACTTATAGGAGTTAGAGATGGCGAGTAGATGGGCAAACGCAGGACAGGGGGCAGGTATAGGCGCACAGGCGGGTGGGGCGGTAGGTACGATTTTTGGGCCAGCGGGAGCCGCTTTAGGATCAGGAATCGGCGCTGGCGTGGGTGCTATAGGAGGCGCTCTTATTGGGCCATCAGAGTCAGAGCAAGCTCGTGCTGCTAGACTAAAAGAACTTCAGCGCAGACAAGAGTTAGGAACCCTTGGTTATACTGATGAAGAGATAAACACTCGTCTTGGTGGAGTACAAGGACAAGCACAACAGCAGATGCAAGCCGACAGACAGGAACAGGCGGCGATGCTTGGCGCACAAGACCTAGGAGCTGGTACTGTAGCTAAGGCGCAACAGGCGCAAGCACAGCGCGAGCAAACGGTAATGGCTCAACTAGCCAGCCAAGTACAACAAGAGGATATGCAGAGGGCTGCACAGCAAGAAGCAGAGTTAGCAGGTCTTATGGGCTTACAAGCTCAAGACGAGGCAACTAATAGGCAGATGTTGTCGGCAGGTATACAGGGTAGCTTTAGCACAGTAGCAGAAGCCAGCCTTGCGAACGACAGAGCTACCGCTCTAGCGCAGATACAGAGAGATTTAGAGTCTGGTCTTTATACGGCAGAAGAAGCGAACGTGGCTCGCGCTCAAAACTCTCATGGTTACGGAATAGGGGGTCAATAATGCCTACAAACGGACAACAAGCACAGCAAGATTACTTCAGTCTAATGTTGACCTACTCTCAACAGGTAACAGCGACGATAAGAGACGAAATAGCCGCGAGTAGTGCCTCAAGAACTGAACATCTTGCAGCGCTACGTGCAGAGTTGGTTGGTTTAGACCGTGAGTTGGAGGCTTATGGTCGAGCTAGGGACTCAAGAGATCAGAATCAGCGGAGAGATATGGTTTCACTGGCTAATATCCAAGGTGGAATACAAAGAAGAAACCTGTCTGTTTCTAGAAGGGCAGCGAGTAGTGCTGGATCTGTGATGGGTGACATAACAAGCTCATTCGCAAGGGCGACAGCTAATGTTTCGGATGAAGCGATGGATCTGAACGATGCTATTGACTCATTTATGGGTGATCCAACTACCGATACTGCGGCGAAGAGTGAGGCTGAAGTAGCTAGGAGTTTGATAGAGAACACCACTCTTGGCGTTCAGATGGCACGATACGAGACTGGTGGATTGGATGCAGAAGGTAACCCAGTGGGGAATGCACCCATAGATGTTAGGGCTGCTGGTGCCATGGGTGTATACGAACAGCTAAGAGTTGCTAATGCGGCTAGAATGAGGACTGGCGCAACGGGTATGACTGACGACCAGTTACGATCTCTTGCTGCTGCCACTCAAGGTGTAGCCCCTGACTTTGTAAACCCTGAATACTTAGCAGAGACTTCTACTAGAATGTCAACGAGCGCAAGACAGGGTACGGCTGACATGACTGCTGGTACGGCCCAACAATGGCTTGAAGCGAATACCTTCACAGATTATTCGGCTGGTTTGGTAGAAGATCACAACAGAGCGGTCGCTTCAGCCAACAGAAGAGAAACTCTTATTCAGCAGGTGGACTCTTTGCGAGAAGAGCAAGCAGCCGTAGACCCTGAAGCAGAGCAGAGAGAGTTGTTTGCCCAGCGTGTTACTCCTTCTAGCGAAATGATGGCTATGGGTACTGGTATTGGTGGGGCGGTACGGCGCCACTTCGCAGGACGCAGAAATGCTAAAGCACATCAGGAACAAGTAGACTTCTTGCGCAACATGTCAGAAGAAGACCGCGCATTGATGGAGCCATTTACAGATGCTCAGGCTTTATTAGACTCATTCGGTGGCAACCACCCAATGGATGGCTCATCTTGGGATGTAGCCCGTGAAATGTGGGATATGAGGGACGGTATTACAGATAAGGCTGCCCTTGTCCGAATGGCTGCGGAGATGGCTACTGGTACTGATATAAACGAACGCAACGCCTCAAGAGACGAGATACTTCGTAACTATACATACCTAACGATGGACGGTGTGGGTCAAGCCTCAATAAATGCGCGGAGCCAAAGGCAAGATGAGACTGCTAGAGGAGAAGCCCTAACGAACATGGCAACATCTCAGGATGAGTTTTTACAGCAAGCGGCTGCAAGCAGTATTGCGTCAACAGGGCGAGCGAGACAACGCAACGAAGAGAAGGGCGATATAGCTCCTCCTCCTATTGAAGAGATTACAGAAGATGTACCCCCTAGTACAGAAGATGCCCCTCCAGAAGGCGAAGGTTATTACGTAAGCCCTGTATCTGTAGCAAGGACAGCAGCAGCAGTAGCTGGTAGGCTACCGAACCTTCCAGACTCTCCCTCTGATGGACGGTACTCATACAGAGCTACAGGTAGTTCACCTATTCCCCCGAGTGAACCTCTTCGCATAGGTCAAAACGTTCCTCGCATAGGTCAAGATGCTCCAACGGGCGGCAGATTCGGTGGATACGGACACCCTGTTGATGCTTCTTTACCAGCAGGTAGTCCACGCATAGAGGGTCAGGCTGCTAGAGGTATTGGTAATACAGCCAACAGAGCATTACCATATCAGTCTGTGGACAACGTATTGCGTGATCGTGTTGGGCGTAGGGTTCCTGAGTTTACACAAGGGGCTCTAGACTTTAGTCGTCCACAACTGCCAGCAACCACACAACCTCTACAACTGCCAGCAACCGCGAGCATTCAGCCCCCAGCGGTAAGATTGAATGAGATACCGCCAGAGGGTAGGGTTGCTCGTGGGACACCTACCCCAGATAGTACAAGTACGGCTGTTAGTAGGCGCACTCCAGTAACTATTGACACTACCGCCACGGTTACTAAGCCAGACATAGAGACAGCTATACGAAGAGGCGCGTCTAAGATCGAGGTTGGGCGTATGTTAGGTATACTTGGAGACGTTGCTTATGCTGCCCAGCTTGGGTACAACGTATCTCAAGACGGTCTTGGTATGGGCTTTATCCACACAGGCGCACAAGATTTGGAAGGGTTAGGCACTATTGGTGACTTCCTTTCCTTGACTGGGAGCGTCTCTCCGTTGATTGGTCGAGCGTTGAGTAATGCGGCGGCACCTGCTTTCCGAATGGTAGAGCGGAGTCGTGGTCAATCCGAGTTTGATGCCCAGTTAGAAGAAGCAGAGGCTAGAGAAAACCAACTTCTAGAAGATAGGATGCCTTTATAATGTCAGAGATTTCTCCTGAACATCAGGCTATGATTGATCAGTATGGCGTGGGAAGTCCAGAAGCTAACGTCATTATGCGAGGATACCAAAGCGGTAGTATCACTAGACACTCTCGTCTTTCAGGCGGCGCTCCTGTTACGGCGGGATCTCCAGCCCCAGTAAGGCAACGCCCACTAACTACCGAGCTAGATGTAGTAGAGAGAGCTGGCGAAGCCTCTGAAGCCTTAAGAATGGAGATAGCGGCAGATCAAGGAACCTTTGTTGGAGCTAGAGAGCAAGCAGATGATCGTATTCAGGACATAGTATCGCCCGCTAGAACAGCAAGTGGTGAAAGAGCTAGTAGCAGCGCGGTAAGATCCGAAGATATTCAGGAGATGAATACCATACAGGCATTGTGGAGTTCTTTTTTGCCTCAGATAGTTGGGGTTGGTGGAGATCTAACTAATAGTCTTCAACAACAGGCAGCCGAGATTCGAGATGCCATGGTTCAGAACGCTCAACGACTTGCCCTGCGCCAAGCAGCCAAGGAGAATATACCAGCAGGTCAGCGACCTGAGTTTATTCAAGAACGCTCACGTATTCAACTAGGCAAAACACTTAATAATGTGTGGGGTGATATGTATCGCCAGCACAGAACAGAGTTGATGACGGAAGCAGGATTAGACCCCGAAGAATCTATACCTAGTAGCCATGCCGAGATTACAAACCAAGCGGCAGTAGCTGCTAGATCAGAATACGATAACATGGTTGGGCATATGTTTGGTGGTGATCCGCTATCATCTGGCCCCGATGACTCTAACATATCCCAGACATGGTACGGTCGGTCGTGGGACTGGGTTACCTCAAGAGAGGGTCAGCTTCAGGAAATAGCCGAAAGAGTTAGAGATGGAGAAGACACTGGGTGGGATGAAGCAAGGCTACGCTGGCACAGATTGTGGCGCAAGAGAGATGATACAAGCGGTGAAGTAGCCGAGACTATTACTGGTGCAGTGATTAGAGACGCTATTGGTATTGTTGCCCCTGTAGCTTACGGTGTATTTAGAGCAGCTACGTGGGAAAGAAACCCTGAGACTGGACTGCCTTACAATGAAAACGATATAAACTATCGGATCTCTAACTGGATGGACAAACTAATCGTTGAGATGGAACACCCGTCTACTGGTACAGCAGAGCGGGTTGTTGGTGGGCTTGCTAGTCTTGTAACGGCTCCATTTAGGGGAGCATACAATATTGAAGATACTAGACTATCGACCGATAACTGGGTCAAAGATTTTGCAATAGCACACTCTTATGGTGAGTTTACTGGTACGCAGATTGGAAGACTACAGTCCGTCAATGCCCTAAGCGCACACGGCAGTGCTGTCTGGTCTAACTATGGTACGATAGCTGGTCTTGGAATAGACGCGGGATGGTTTCGCAGGCTGCCTTCAATATCAAGGGGTGTTGGTAGAGCTACAGAAATAACTAATGCTCAACTACTTAGAATATCAGAGGCTGCTGGTACTGATCGACTATCAACTGGACTTCGTTGGGTTGAGAAGGCTGCTGCTGAAGGTGATTCTGTATCTAGTTTGATTATCAAATGGCGCCTAGGTCGTGATCTGGCTAAAGAGGGGGGCATACTTGGAAGTATTACTGGGCGGCTGTTGGATGGATCGGAGGCGGTATTCTCACGAATGACCCGCATTATGGCAGATGATCTTGGTACTCGTATCATTAGATCAGCTACACCAGAGGACTTATCCAGACTCATTCCAACCCTGAAGAAGGGTTCAATGCTGGACAACATAGTTCAAGAAGTCTTTATAGCCCAGCACCGTATGCGTAACATCGGTCGATCTGGTGGCATAGCTGCCCTAAAAGGGGATACACAAGGACGCAATATATACCAACACATGGTCAACTCTTCTAAAGCATTACCCAATGCACCTCCAGAAGTCTTAGCTCACGCTACGGTCAAGGCTTTGTTGGAAGACAAGCTCGCTGTCTTAGTACAGAAGCACACTCCTAATGATTGGGTCTTTGTAAACTCCGATACAATAGTCAGGTCGAGTGCTTGGACTGCACACAGTAGTGATGTAAACCGAATGACTAAGGACATTATAGACCACACGACTATCCTTTCTGAGGGTGGTAAGGGTGCCGCTGGTACCCGCTTTGTGTATAAGAATAAGGACGAAGCAGCCAATGCTCTCGTCTCTGGTTTACGAGGAGAGGGGTATACTGGGTACTGGCGCAAGATAGCAAAAGATATACGCGCTGGTAAGGCGATTGAAGCGGCAGACTTTATGCGAGTAAATGATATGGTCATGGGTCATGTCACTAGGCAGATAATAAACAATGCAGTAGAGGCTTCAGAGTTTTCCTCTACGCTGGCTGTACAGCGTACCATTGGTAGAGATCTGCGTACCCTGAACGATGGACGCGATATTCTCAGGGCTTTGAAGGCTTTGGGTGGTGCATCTAGTGACTACAAATGGATCTTGAAGAAACAGAAGGGTGGCTTTGGAAGCGCCCGTCCCAATATAAACGACTTCGTAAGCACCTCTCCACCTAGATTCAGGAGGTGGTTCACTACTTCTATGAATGAGCTTGGCGAGATAGAGAACACAGCCGAGAAACTGGTTAGATCTGCTGTTGAACATAATGATATCCAGAAAGTATACGCCCATGTCTCGTCGGGTGATGTCGCTGTAGACTATCGAAACCTAATAGATATTTTCTGGAAGTCTAATAACACAAGCTCTGTTATTGGTGGATTATTAGATGAAGCTACTATTATGTCTGCTGTTAGGGCGGGGGGTAAAACAGTTACTCCAGACGGAGCGCGTAGGGTTCTTGCTGAAGTTCGAGAAAGGCTGCAAGCTAGGGACTTAGCTTCGCTCAACAAGACGGGTCTTAGAAAGCGAGTGTGGTACTGGCCAATGAAGATGAGTAACCAAGACAATATAAAATCACTTATGAGTGCTTATGTTGTTTATGGATTGAAAGAGAAGATCTGGGTAAAAGCCTTGAAAGAGTTGACCGACCATGTTGCGCCTGACCTGTTGATGATCGTGCCAGACAAGGTGGCTAGTGGTGCAAGGAGGGCTATCTTTAGTAATATAATGAGGGCTAACGGACTATCAGACAAACACATTCGTTTGCTAAGACCTAATCTTGATCAGATGCTCAAGTCTGCGCCCGCCGATAAGAGGGTTATTGCCACTGCTGTTATCAAGCACATGTTTGAAGAGGGGGGCTTGGCTGCTACTAGTGATATAGCGCGTATGACTCAAGCGGTTAGAGAGACTGTTGCTTGGATTGCCACCCATGCTGATGAAGCGACTGGTGTTCAAAAGCAGTTCCAGTCTAGTTACGAGGGTATGCGTCAGGTTCTTCGTGATGCTGTGAAGGTTGATCCTAGCTTAGGTACAGTAGATGATATCTTAGAGGCAGCGATACCCGCCGTCGTAAAGGCAGTATCTGATCTTGATATCAACGGGATACGCTCAAGGTTTGCTACACTGGGATTAGAACAGAGGGCAGGGTTCAGGGGTGCTGATGACCCAAGACCATCGCAGTTGGTATACGAAGATTTCAAAGAAGCGGGACGTTTTGTTATTGACCAAAGGATGAATGATCTTTTTACCCGCCTTCAGAAACCAGCCCAGCTACAGAAGATCAACGATGCACTCAGTTCCATACGTCCATCTGAGCGCGAGAAGATGTCTTGGTTTATAGATATACTGAACGTAACTAAAAGAACAACCGTCACTGGTTTATTGGGTGGTGGTGCGTTGTTTGGTACTAGGTTCTTCGGTACAAATAACCTTAGCCACTCCATGATAGCAGCAGTAACTTCTCCAGACTATGTAATGGCGAGCATAAAAGCCGTACCTGAAGCGACAGGAGGATCTGTTCTTAGAGCTATGAAGAAGAGTGGGTGGGGTGTCTCTGAAGATGTGTATGATTGGCAGAGAGCGCGTTATGTAATGAAGCCAGACGACATTATGTTCACTACTCCAAGCGGGGAGACTTGGACTAAACATATGTTTGATGAGGCAGTAAGCCAGAACAGTCTTCGGTTCTCTCAGCTATCTCACGAGTTTAGCCAGTCCCTGTTTCAGGGTGTTGTTCGTGCTTCGAACATGGGGCCAAACAAGAAGTCTTTACGTGACCTCACTATACTACCGTGGTCTAAAGAAGCCATACCTAGAGGCAGGTACTGGGCGTTTCTTAGACCAGACATGAAGTCTATCTACACCATGATAGGTGAAGAGGCAGACAATATACAGCGTGAAGCTATCTTTAGAGCAGCCCTAAAGAATGGTGCGCCTGTTCAAACAGCGGCACTGTTAGCTCAAAACTCTATGCTAGACTATGGTCGAATAGCAACTTACAACAGTAGGGCGCTTACTGAGATGTCTAAGAAGATAGCGTTCTTCTCCTTCATGTTCAACATGACCCGTGAAGTTGGCGAGGCTATAGTTAGAGATGGTCGCGCTCTGACTAACATTAGGCGTACATTTGCTATAGTCAATGCCCAGCGCGAATCAATGGAACAGTGGGTTCTTGAGCCAGACCATGCCAAGTTTAGAATACAGCTTGACCCTGTACTGCGTCACTTTGATAGTCGATTCGAGACTTATGGTGAGGAGTTTGGGCGATGGGAAACAAAGAACGTAGGGATTCAGGTTCCATTTGGAGAACATTGGAGTTCTATAATGAGAGCCGCTAACTCATTGGGGCGGGTGGGTACTGGTGATCTCAGTTTCCTCGAAGCCTTTCATATGAGTGTTGTAGCTTTCTTAGATCTTACCACTAGTGACCCCAGAGTTCAGGTAGTAAAGGATCTGTGGAACGCGGAAGTCTTTGGCGATGCTCCTGCTGGCTATGCTCCTTCTGGATCTCTCGATGCCTTTGCTATGATTGGTAGGTTCGACAAGGCTGTGGAGTGGTTCGACCTAAGAGAGATTGATGCTGAAGATGAGCGTCCAGATATGGCTCGGTTCAACGGTCATCAATATCGGTTTGGTAGTGACAGGGGCGCGAGAGCCTATAATCTTTGGAAGATGCTTACCCTGACTACAGCTATGCACCGTAACCTAACTGATTACCCAAGGTTGGCGTATCGTATGGGCTGGGTGCCAGAGGGTGTTGAACCACGTAGAGACGCAGAAGGACACCCATTTATGTTCGCTGTTGGTGGTACTGTTGTAGCTTATCCTAATGCTCAACTAGCGATGGATAAAATATACAGATCAACATTGAGAGATTTGAACGATCAAATGAAAGACTGACAGACAATCATAACTACATTATAAATAAACAACACTGGAGAATAACATGTCACAATCATCTACTAAATCCCTAACAATACGCCGTGTCGGTTCCGTTGCTGGAGTTGGTACAGCGTTCGTAGAGATACCAATGGTAGTACCTACTAAAGGTAAGATACGCAGAGTGCGAGCTTCTGTTACTGCTGGTACATCTATCAACCAAGTGAAGCTAGAGATTAGAGAGACTGCTGGCGGTACAGTTCTGAACGTACCATTAGCTTACGCTCTTGGCGCTCAACCTTTGGATTCAGCAGAGGATGTTCTTTATAGAGCATCAGCGAGTCCTGA
>TARA_R110001599_G_scaffold1266_3_pt1 | contig 11109 bp, 7 predicted proteins | sample TARA_R110001599 | Tara Oceans TARA_R110001599 (sample SAMEA4398360) | marine metagenome | biome: Polar Biome; feature: [MES] marine water layer (ENVO:01000295) within the mesopelagic zone...; material: water (ENVO:00002006), including particulate matter (ENVO:01000060) such as...... | reverse complement strand
GGCTGAAAACTATCTGACTCTATATAGCTCCCTTGACTATCCCCTACTTCCGCATCAAACAAATGAATCTTATCGTAATGCCCAACGTTTAATCCGTTAGCATCTATTAATAAACTGCGGCTAAAGCATTTATTCTCACTAGCCTTAACTGGCACAGAGCCTAGAAGAAGTGAGACGGCATACTGTTTTGCTAATGCGGCCAACTTATCTATGTAAAAATTTAAGCTAGAAGCAATTTCTGCAAAGTCTGAAACGCCTAAACAAAGAAAGTTCTCTGGAAAAACAATTAATTGAGCATTGTGCTGAGATACAGCTTCATTAAGAAAGTGAACCGCTTGTTGAAAGTTATCTTCAACGCTAGTTTGGCTTTGCATTTGCACTAGAGCAACATTTAACTTATTTTTGCCTTCCGCTATCACGTTTGCCCTTCTCCTTTGATCTGTCTTTTTTGCTGGCATTCATTGCCTGCTTCAGATTAACCGTTGGTTGTTCCCAAGTGCCCGTTATATCATAACGTGAGGTTGTTAAAGCCGAAAGGGGTTCACCTAATAACTTATCTGCTACCCAAACCAAACCGCCAATTTGAGGCGCCCCTAAAACAAGCGCTGCAAGTGGAACATTCTGAGAAAATGGTAGTTCTACCAACATATCAAAATCAAGAGCTTTGGTAATAAGATCACTTCGTCCATTTAAAACATATTTTCCTGCAGGTCCATCGATGACTAAAGGCTCTGTTAAAGTCATTAAGCCCTGATCAATCGATGCCTTAGCATCAAAGCTATCAAAGCCAACGCCACTTTTATATAAATCAGAAAAATCTAACTTTAGGCGGCGTTTAATAGATTCAGTATTAAGAACACCAAACAATCGTAGAGCTCCGGTTTTTTGATCTTCTGTTTTCAAAAAACCTTCCTCTAATGATATTGACATATTTCCCGATAAAAAGTGTAGACCAAATTCTGACGGTGCTTGAGGCCAGTGCAAGACGAGCTCAGAGCGATACTTACTGCTACTCATTAACACCGGAAAATCAAATGCCTCAAAAAGTGAGGTGATATCATTACCTACGACATCAAAGGTAGCTATTGTGCTTTGTACCTTTGGGGAGTATCGCCAGTTTAACTGACCTTTAATATTACTATCCTTTATTTGGCCTTTTATTGCTCGAATAATAGTCCCGGAAGCATCTGGCTCTACATCAAATTTCCACGAACCAATAGGCCGGTTATCCAACATTAATCTTTTAGATTTGAATGAGAGCTTGGGTATTTTTCTTGGGTCTATATTTTCGGCAGCTTTGATCTCGCCTCCTGAAGCGCTTTTTAAAAGCTTATCGAGTGAAACTAGATTTAAAGAATCGAAATCTAAAATAATTTTACTCTCAGTTTGAGGTAAATATACTTTTCCTTTAACATTTTTTCCATTTATCTCAAGTAGCCAATGATCTTCTTTAGGCTTTATATCAATATTGGTTTGTTGAAAAAGATAACCAAATCCATCCAGATTTTTTATTTCGAGCTGCACTTGCTTTAGAAGAGGGTCGTCATTAGTTTCAGCAGCAGATTTGCTATTGAGCACTTCAGGTAAAAAATTAATCCAACTTTCAAGGTTTGCCAGTGGCAGATTTGCGGCAACATTAATACCTTTATTATTTGTACTCACAACTTTTGCACCGCCAATTAAAACTTCTCCAAAAGTCGGTTGATCTTTTATAAACATAAACTCGGCATCGATACTTGGTAAGTGCTTAGACTTTAAAGAAGCATCCAAATAGGTCTGTTCAGGCTTTAAAAGTATCGATAAATTTAAATCTTCTTTTTCGTGTGCATTTTTTGAAAATGGCGCTGGGCATTGGCATGAGACACCCTTTAAGTCTGATTTAATCGTTAATAATGGGTACTTCTTATCTTCACTAGATAAATTTAATTCAGCAAGATATTGAAAGTGCCCATTAAGTGGAGTCGGCTTGGCAATATCAAAATAGTCGAATATGGCTTGAGTGCTTAACTTACCTTGCAAGCTTATCTTGGTTAATTGCTTAAGCGAGTCAAGATGTTTAGCTTTGTCATAATGATAGCGAGTTCTTATTGCCAAGCTACTTTGTTCGCCAAAGAGTTTAGTTTTAATTCCTTCAGCGTTGATACCTTTTTTTGAATCTACTGAAATCACGCCAGTCACATTTTCAAATTTTAATTTTGAAGGTTTATGTAAAATATCCCCATTTACAATGGCAGCACTCACAGAATATTCTATATCTAATTTGTTTTTTGAGCCTTCTGCCTCAGCAACTGGTATTGATAGCTGAATTTCTGTATGGGCCGAAGTTTCAATAACGAGTTGTTCTAATACATCTTTCGTATTATTAGCAATGGGTGACTCTAGCAGCCAAAAATCTATTTCTGCTGAGTCTAATGATGCATTTGCCGTTATATTGATAAAGTTTTCTGCGCTGTCCGCTACTTCTGGCAAAAAAGCATTGAGATCATTCAATTTGCTTCCCGCAATTACAGCATGACTGCTATTAATTCCTAATTGGCCATTCTGAAGAAAAATATCAGCATTAAGCTCCTCAATGTATGGCCAGTTAGGATCAAACTGGACAACACCATTATCAGTTTGCAAATAAAGGCTAGAGGTAAAACTATTTTCAGCACTTATGCTCTCTACGGAACCATAACCATAATAAACACCGCTTTTAACTGCGCCGGCAACTAAAGAGTTCGAGAGCCAAGAATACAGCCCTTCATTGATTTTATAATAAGGAACAAACTTAACGGCATCCTGAAAAAGGATATCTTGCATTCCAACGGCTAAAGATAAAGTATCCTCTTGCTGATCATCACCCAGACTTAAAAGAAAGTCACCATATATAAGGCTATTATCATCACGCCATAATCTAAGTCCATCCGAGAAAATAGAAACATGATCACCACTAAGAGACCATGAAATTAAACCTTCTGCACGTTTAATTTCCCAAGGTTCAAGAAACAAAGTTGGGAAGCCTAACTCAAAGTCATCGCTTAAAAAGCTCACAAATCCAGAGTAATCATCGGCATAAATATAGCCATTTAAGTTTTTACCAGATGGGGTACTTTCATAAGCATTAATATTTATACCCTCTAACATCGCCTCAAAAATAAAGGTCTTAGTTTGAACAAGCTCTTTACTTGAACTTAAGGCAATCAACTCTTGGTCACTTATAGCAGTAGTTTGGGGAGATTTAGACTCTGAAAGAGGTAAAATAGTTAGAAATATATTTTTTAGATAGCCGTTAGCTTCACTTATAGCTAAACGTTTGTGTAGTTCTTCAGGAAGAATCCCCATAGCTAAGGCTAGATCATTAACACATTTCACATTAAGTTTATCAGCTAAAGCCTTGATATAATGATCATTAATAATTAATTCAATATCTGCGGGTTCACACTGTGTTTCTGACCATTCAAAAGCAAAGTTATCGATTACTAGATTCTTGTTTAAAGAGTTGGCTTGCCACAAATACGAAAAGGCAAGATTGTATAATGGAGGTTGGGGCTTTTCAGCGGCGCGCCAGTTTATTTCACTAACTTGCAAATCACCATAAACGGAGGTTATCTCTGAGCCTTCGAAACTAATCCAGGCCCTAGAACTACCCTCTATATTTTGAATATTTATTTTTTGCCAGTCATAAACCTCTAAAAAATCGTCAAAAAACTCTGAAGAACGTGCTTCTACATATAATACGCCTTTAAGGGTTTCTGTAGAAAGTAGCCCCTGACCTCGTAGGGAAAAATTTAGAAGTGCTTTATCACCTAATTTTTGTAGTATTTTTCCGCTTGCGAATAATTGGTCATTACTATAATTAACATTTAACGTTGGTAATCGAAGCGTTCTTAGCTTTCCTTGTTCATTACGTACATTGGCACTTAAGTTTTTGATATTAACGGTACTACCATTAAATATGGACAACAGTTGCAAGTAGCCATTATTGCTACTGTTAAATGAACTACCAGTCTCATTTAAGTGATTAGTCTTGAAACCTAGAAACTCCCAATGACCATCTTCGGCCTGCTTGACCGTTAAGTCGGTCTGCTCTATTAATATACGATCGAACTTTGGCTGAAGCGCACGTAAACTTTGTATAAATGAAAAGTAGAAACTGATATTTTTTACATGAAAGGGGTCTTCAGACTCAATAGTCAGGCCTGATACTTGCAAAACGGGATCAAAGCCATCCCAGCGAGAACTAATCGAAGAAATAGAAATTGTCTGATTACTTGATTCACTTAAGAATTGAACTATTTCATTCTTATAGTCTGGTAAGAAATGCAGGGTAATACGTGTAACCAGTACATAACTGGCGACGAGGAGTAAAAATAGTATAGAAAGAAATATACTGAGTGATTTTAAAACAGAAATACTTTTATTAAGCACAGAGTCACACTAACACCACATCAAATTGACCTTGGTTATACATCACTTCGACTTGGAATTTAATCTGTTTTCCAATGAAAGTTTCAAGATCGGCTACATTATCTGATTCTTCGTCTAACAATCGATCAATAACACTTTGAGAAGCCATCACTAAATAAATATTTGCATCATAAGCTCGATTTACACGTAATATCTCACGCATAATTTCATAGCATACCGTTTCGGGTGTTTTAAGCAGGCCCGTACCATCACAGACATTGCAAGGTTCACAGAGGGTCTGCCCTAAACTTTCCGTCGTTCTTTTTCGAGTCATTTCAACTAAACCTAACTCCGAAACACAACTGACTGTGGTTCTAGCATGGTCTCGTTCAAGCATTTTCTCAAGCATACGCAGTACCTGTCTTTTATGCTCTTCATCATCCATATCGATGAAATCGAGAATAATAATGCCGCCAAGGTTTCTTAATCTTAGTTGGCGCCCTATCGTTCTTGCTGCTTCAAGGTTTGTTTTGAATATGGTTTCTTCGAGATTTCTGTGCCCTACAAAACCACCGGTATTAACATCTATTGTGGTCATTGCTTCAGTCTGATCAATTATTAAATAACCCCCAGACTTTAGCTGAACCTTCCGGCCAAGTGCTTTTTGAATTTCATCATCAATATTGTAAAGGTCAAATACCGGGCGCTCGCCGGGGTAATATTCCAAACGATTACTTACATCTATAAGAAAATTTTCGGCAAATTCTTTTACAATTAAATAGCTTTCATTAGAGTCTATCCGAATTTTTTCGGTTTGAGGTTTGACCAAATCTCGGATTGCTCGGGTAAATAAAGGTAGATCCTGATAAATGACAGAAGGGGCAGAGTTATCTTTTATTCTCTGTTGAAGCCGCTTCCAGAGGCGTGCCAGAAAGCGTACGTCGGCCTGAAACTCTTCTTCGCCAGCACCTTCAGCAGCCGTTCTAGCGATAAAGCCTGCCGTTACGCTTTCGAGTTCAGCTAAAGTATGTTCGTTTTTTTGATTGCTTGAACTTTGAGTTAATAGGGTTTCAGATAGCTGTGCTTGGCAGCCTACAATTAACTGTTTAAGGCGCTCTCTTTCTAACTCATCTTCAATTCGCTGAGAAATACCAATATGTGACAAGCCTGGCATATAAACCAAATAGCGACTAGCAATAGAAAGTTGGGTGGTTAAACGTGCTCCTTTTGTCCCTATTGGGTCTTTGATAACTTGGACAACAAGGGCTTGCCCTTCTCTAAGAAGTAAGGCGATATCGGCCTGTTGGGCCGCTTGAGTATCTAGAGATGAATTTGAAACGATATCGGAAACATGTATAAAAGCCGCTCGTTCAAGACCTATATTAACAAAGGCGGCCTCCATTCCAGGTAATACACGCACGACCAAGCCTTTATAGATATTTCCAACAATCCCTCTGTTGCTTGAACGCTCAATGTAAACCTCTTGAAGCATTCCATTTTCTACTAAAGCGACACGAGTTTCTACAGGTGTGACGTTGATTAGAATTTCTTCACTCATAAGTCGCCTCTAACAACATAAAAATAGAAACAGAAAAGCCTGTTAACGCAAAAATAAAGCAAGCCGATCTGTTAAGATCAAAATAAGTGGCCATGTTAATGCACTTGTTAAAGCTAACCATAAATACGATAGGCCGCCTCCAGCACCATTTAACATCACCGACAATAAATATACGATCATTAAGTAAATTCCGACTAAAAAGAAGACAACAAATGATTGCTGAATGACTGGAAACATTTTTAATCGCTGGTGCATACTTAACACTAAATAGGCAGTCACAGAATAAGCAAGAACATGCACGCCTAGTACTGAACCTGAAATGACATCCATAAATAAGCCAAAAATAACCGCTGTTGTAATGCCCACTTGTTCAGGGTGTCTTATTAGCCAATAAATTAAAATTAACGCCAGCCATTCTGGGCGAAATTTAAGCAAGCTATCAGGCAAAATTACCACTTCAAAGACAGCAGCAATGACAAAAGATAGAAAGACAGCCAACCAACTAAACCTATTGTGCATTATTCACCTTACTTTTAGTGGCAGAGGGGTCAACAGTAGCTGCTTGATCTTGAGTTTTGATTTCGTCTGATGAATTAGTTTGAAAAACTATTAAGAGTAATTTACTTCTATTTAATTGAGCCTCGGGCGTGACCCTTACCTGCGCAAATGATTCTCCAGGCTCTATTAATATCTCAGAAACTCTTCCTACCGGATAACCTTCAGGAAAGCGCCCACCTAGTCCAGAACTAACCAACAGGTCACCAACTTTTATATCATAAGTAGCAGGCACACTTCCTAGCTCAATATAATTGACTGCACCGACACCATACGCAATCGCACGCAGGCCATTTCTATTTATTTGAACTGGAACCGCATGCCTTGAATCAGAAATCAATAAGACTCGGCTCGTTAAATCGTTTACACCAATGACTTGCCCCATTAGCCCATGAGCATCAAGAACCGCTTGTCCCAAGTAAACACCATCACTCAAGCCTTTATCGATTTGGATATATTGGTTATCGGGGTTTGGACTAGCAGCAATCATTTCCGTCACAACTACGCCTTCATCTAATAACCTAGAAGCGTTGAGAAGTTCACGTAATCGGTTTAATTCTGCAGTCACAGATGCAAGCTTCTGTGCTTTCCGCTCAAGCACAAGCATTTGTGACTCTAGTTTATCTAGTTCTTCTTGAAGAGATTCACGGGAAGTGAATAAATTTGAAACGCCATTAGCTATATTTTCAGGAAGTGCGCTTAACCAATAAATGGGCGTCAAAGACGAGCCTATTACACGTCGCACACTATCTAATTGTGAGAACTTGGTATCAAGAAAAATAAGAGCAATTGAAAGAATGACCACCATTAATAGGCGGTACAAAAGATATGGGCCCTGAACGAAAATTGTTTTATCGGTTGACCCAATATTCATAATAAATCAAAGCCCTAACAATTATTCAATCGGATATAGGCCGTCGGAACCTTTATCGATCAATTCAAGAGCTTTACCACCACCACGAGCAACACAAGTAAGAGGATCCTCAGCAACAATCACAGGTAAACCTGTTTCTTCGCTTAATAGACGATCTATCCCTCTCAATAATGAACCACCACCGGTCAAAACAATGCCGCGTTCAGCAATATCAGAAGCAAGTTCTGGTGGAGACTGCTCTAGAGCGCCCTTCACTGCTTGAACAATATTCGCCAATGATTCTTGCAAGGCTTCTAGGATCTCTTCACTATTCAAAGTGAAACCACGGGGAACGCCTTCTGCTAGATTACGGCCGCGAACATCAATTTCACGAATCTCAAGCCCTTCATAAGCACAACCAATCTCTTGCTTGATTCGCTCAGCTGTGGCGTCACCTATTAGGCTTCCATAATTTCGGCGCACATAAGTAACAATAGACTCGTCAAAACGGTCACCACCTATTTTGACTGAATGGGAATAAACAATACCATTTAAAGATATAATAGCGATTTCAGTAGTACCACCACCAATATCAACAACCATTGAACCACTAGCTTCATCTACAGGTAAGCCTGCACCAATAGCCGCCGCCATAGGCTCTTCTATCAAATAGACTTCGCGAGCCCCAGCACCTAATGCTGATTCTCTAATTGCCTTTTGCTCCACTTTGGTTGAGCCGCTAGGGACACAGACCAAAACACGCGGACTTGGCGTAATAAAACTGTTTTCGTGTACTTTATGAATAAAATGCTGGAGCATCTTCTCAGTTACAACGAAATCTGCAATGACACCGTCTCGCAGGGGACGAATTGCAGTAATATTTCCAGGCGTCCTTCCCAGCATTCTTTTAGCTTCGGCACCGACAGCAGCAACGCTTTTTTGAGAACCATGATTACGAATCGCAACTACAGAAGGCTCATTAAGAACGATGCCTCTATCTCGAACATAAATTAACGTGTTCGCCGTTCCTAAATCAATGGATAGATCACTAGAAAATAAGCCTCGGATTCTCTTAAACATGGAAATAGATCAACCTAATAATGAACAGAAAAATAATCGAGCAACTTTAACAATGGCACCGGTATAGCGCAAGAAACATATTAAAAATGAACAATAATTAAAGCTTAAATTACAAATATGTTCATTAATTAATCACTATAAAGCAACTTAACACTTAAATTTTTACAGTGTTAAAAAAATCCTGATATTATAGCGGTCTTTTTTTAGCTATTAAGCTACTTTCTATAATTTATTCAGAAGTTGAGGATTCAAAATGTCCATCGGTCCAGAAGACATCAAAAAAGTCGCCCATTTGGCTCGGCTTCAAGTTAGTGAAAACGAAGCTGACAAGCTCTGTCACGATATAGGCAACATCCTCAAACTTGTAGATCAACTGCAAAGTGCTAATACAGACAATATCGAGCCTATGGCAAACCCTTTAGATGCGACTCAGGTATTACGTGCAGATGTAGTGACTGAAACAAATAAACGCGATGCACTACAAAAAATATCTCCGCTGGTAGAAGATGGGCTATTTCTCGTTCCAAAAGTAATCGAGTAAAAATCCGTTATCAGCTTAGCCTAACTTTTTCTTGTTCTTTTAATTTAAGAAGCGACTTATGTTTAACAAAACCGTAAAAGAATTATCAACAGGACTCGCAAACGGTGAGTTCTCAAGTGTTGAATTAACACAGTTATATTTAGATAGAATTAATAAGCTCGATAGTAAAATTAATAGTTTCATTACTGTTACTGGCGAATCGGCGCTTAAAGATGCCCAAGCAGCTGATGATTTAAGAGCTCAGGGTAAAGCAGGAATCTGGACCGGCATTCCCTTAGCGCATAAAGATATTTTCTGCACAAAGGATGTTAAAACTACTTGCGGCTCCAAAATGCTGAATAACTTCATTTCACCTTACGATGCAACGCTGGTAACAAACTTCAAAAATGAAGGCGCTGTTTGTTTAGGTAAAACGAACATGGATGAATTTGCTATGGGCTCGTCAAACGAGACCAGTTATTTTGGCAAAGTTATCAACCCATGGAGTACCGATACAGAGCTTGTGCCAGGCGGATCTTCAGGTGGTTCTGCAGCTTCAGTAGCTGCAAGACTAACGCCTATTGCAACCGCGACCGATACCGGCGGTTCAATCCGTCAACCTGCATCACTATGCGGCCTAACAGGCTTAAAACCTACTTATGGCCGAGTATCTCGTTATGGCATGATCGCTTTTGCTTCCAGCCTGGATCAAGCAGGCCCAATGGCACGCACAGCAGAAGATGCTGCAATGATGCTCAATGTCATGTCCGGATATGATCCAAAAGACTCGACCAGCATCAATATAAAGGTACCGGATTATACCGCAGGTATTAATAACTCGATTAAAGGCTTAAGAATAGGCTTACCGAAAGAGTTCTTTAATGAGCACCTGAGCCCAGAACTACAAACCACCTTGCAAGCAGCAATTAAAACACTCGAATCGCTTGGGGCAGAATTTAAAGAGATTTCTTTACCTCACTCAGATTTATCGGTACCAGCATATTATGTGATTGCACCGGCAGAATGTTCCGCTAATTTATCTCGCTTTGACGGTGTTCGTTACGGCCACCGCTGTGAAAACCCTCAAGACTTAATGGATCTTTACCTAAGAAGCCGTTCAGAAGGCTTTGGCCAAGAAGTGAAACGCAGAATTTTGATTGGTACCTATGCTCTATCTGCTGGTTATTACGATGCCTATTATAGAAAAGCCCAGCAAGTTAGACGCCTAATCAAAAATGACTTTGTTGAAGCATTTAAAGATGTAGACTTAATTCTTGGCCCAACATCCCCTTCTGAAGCATTCGGTTTTAATTCGAAAGGTGATGATCCGGTTAAAATGTATCTTGAAGATATATTTACTATCTCAACTAACTTAGCAGGTCTACCTGGTATGTCTTTACCTGCTGGCTTGATTAACGGCTTACCAATCGGAATGCAACTGATTGGCAATTATTTTGATGAAGCACGTATGTTAAATGTCGCTCATCAATTCCAATCAGTAAGTGATTGGCACACATTAGCCCCAAAAAACTGTTAAGCCGGAGAAACTAAATGACAAGTATGTACACAGAATGGGAAACAGTTATCGGGCTTGAAGTGCATGTTCAGCTAGCGACTAAAACCAAAATATTTTCGGGCTCTTCAACTGCATATGGCGCAGAACCGAATACCCAAGCAAATGAAGTTGACCTTGCACTGCCTGGCACGTTACCCGTTCCTAATGAACAAGCATTTCGTTATGCCATTATGTTTGGACTGGCAATTAATGCAGACATTAATAAGCGTTCTATATTTGAACGTAAAAACTATTTTTATCCTGACCTTCCAAAAGGCTATCAAACAACACAGTTAGATTTACCTATTGTGGGTGCCGGAAATATTGAGATCAATTTAGATAATGGTGAAACTAAGAATGTTCGTATTCACCACGCTCATCTTGAAGAAGATGCCGGTAAATCACTTCATGAAGATTATCATGGCTATTCAGGTATCGATCTTAATCGTGCCGGAACCCCTCTGATCGAAATTGTTTCTGAACCAGACATGAGTAATTCAGAAGAAGCAGTGGCTTTTGCTAAAAAACTGCATTCTATTGTGACCTCACTAGGCATTTGCGATGGTGAGATGTCTCAAGGCTCTATGCGTTTTGATGTC
>TARA_R110001599_G_scaffold324029_1_pt1 | contig 11128 bp, 4 predicted proteins | sample TARA_R110001599 | Tara Oceans TARA_R110001599 (sample SAMEA4398360) | marine metagenome | biome: Polar Biome; feature: [MES] marine water layer (ENVO:01000295) within the mesopelagic zone...; material: water (ENVO:00002006), including particulate matter (ENVO:01000060) such as...... | reverse complement strand
AAAGTTTTTATATAAATTTTCTCCGTGAATCGAAAACGGATTAAATGCTGAAGCTTCTATAACATCATATACAAAGTCAGTTGCAATAAACGCTTCCATTGCATTTTCCGAGATATTATCGGCCGATTCTATGGTTGGGCGACCGGTAGAGGTGTTAATATATACCGACGACGGAACTGTTATACCTTGGATTAAGCTTTCGAACAGCGCCTTGTTTGCTGGTGATGATGCGCCTTTAAAAAAAGTGTCGATATTGCTAGCTGCACTACCACCGCTAGCATTCTTTACGTATGTTTGCATGTTTAAGATTTCAGCTGTTACTTTTGTATATCCGGAGGACTGCAGCATTAATTCAGAGGTTATTTTAGATAAATTTTCTGGTGTAAATATTTCATCTAGAAGTGGAACTAGAAGATTAGCCCGGGTGTTGTCAGATAGCATACTTGCTTCGTCGAACTCTAATGATATCCGTCTAGGACTACCATATCTAGCTTTAAATTCTGCAGATTTGTATACATTAGCGTCCGTTTCGTCTGTCGTTTCGTCCTGAGTATAATATCGGTACATAAACCGTGCACGTAATATCCTAGGATCCGGCAGGTTGAGTGAATATATCGGGCTTGAGGGTATAGTCATGGTTTACTCTTTAGCTTGATGCAGATGTTGCTGCAACAGTATTACATTCTATATATATCTGTACATTTAAATCGTTATCGATTGAGTTTTGTTGGTCATAAATGTTTTCGTACTCAAAAGATGTGACTGAGAGCTCTGTATCATCCGCATCGATGAACCCATGGTCGAAAGCAGTATCGGGTAAAGAATCTGGTTGATCTTTCAGGTCGATAGCTAATTCTCCCATATGGGTATAAAAAGAAAATACACGATCGAATATATTTGGAGCTAGCGTTTTTGTTGTCATTTGATCTGCGGAAAAGAGTCTAGATTGGGTTAAAGAAACAAAAGCTGTATATGTCTCATATGCTTTAGCTTTATCGTTTTGCATGTTGGAATCATAATATTCGTTAAACGGTATTATTTTGCCATCTTTAATAAACGAATCAGCTGATGGTGAGCTGGTATGAGCTAGCATTAGGTCTATATTATCTATAGCTATCTGATCTAAATACATCACGTTTGAGTCTTTGTTAACACTAAAGCTTGATTCATCTACATTTAATCCGGCATATACATTCATATACGTCTTAATTAGAAAATCATTAAAAGCGTTTTTTATTATTTCGTCGGCTGGGTCTGGGCCTGGGATGGACAGTGATGATTTAGTGATAATACCGTTTAGTATGCTGCTAACGGTGTCATAGCTACCAACTCTGTATTTAAGTGTGTCAGCATCTATATAGCCATATTCTATACTCTTATGTGCATCTTCGCCAACGATAAATGATTTTATAAATGACTCGTTGTTTATAAAAAGAGCCGGCCAGTAATATTTGTCAACTGGTTCAAATTGGTAATTTGAGTGTAAGGAGGTCGTGTTCTGGGATATCCGTATGATCCGACTAACAGTCGGGTAGTTAATGCTAGCAGACTTCGAAACTTGATTATCAATATATCCGGAAGGGATACCTACTGTTAATATTTTTCCTTCGCTAGCGTCTGACATGTCTCTTTGTTCATGACACCATTTTGATTTTATTCCTTGAATTAAAAACTGATCGAGCTGTTCTTCTATTGCAAGAATGAATGATGCGCCGACTGTTGAGTTTGATGGAAGGTATCCAGAAAATATGCGAGGTGCTTCTTCCGAGGCAATATACTCTCTTAAAAAAGTCTGTCTTAAATTTGAATATTCGACAATTTCTTCTACTTCTATTCCAGTTAATTTTGCTATTTCAAAAAGATTCTCTGAATAAGGAAAGTCTTGAATCAACAATACTTCCTTTTCTATACTTTTAAACTTTTCCATTATCTTATCTAGATATTCAATGATTCTTCTCGAATCTTCTCTTTGATATATACTAGCCTTAATCAGCGCGTTCATTGAACCTCTTGGAACTGTTACTTCATATGCGTTAGATGGAACTTCTGCATCATCAACCCATGTATATGGTACTACATCTTCTGTTGTTGTTAAAAAACTAAAAAGCGAAGCAATGGAAGATGACCAATCGGCCGCGCCGCCGCCAGGTAGCCATGTCTGCTCTGCGAGGAGGCCTGCGCCTCCGTGGGCGTGGATGTCGTACATCCGGGTGGCCGACTCTCCACCCTCGTCCGCGAATATGTCTGTCATATCATATTTTGATCCAATACCATAATTTTCGGTAAAGGTTTTAGCTACGGTGGGGTCCGTCAAATCATAACTAGTAAGCGAGCCATTATCTACAATTTCTTTTGCGTATTCTGGGACTACGGTGTTTGTAACAAAATCTGCTGTTTCTAATTCATATCCAGATGATTGCCATATACCATATTGTATCCCCCACCTTGTTGGCCCTTTCGATGGGTCGATATTTTCAACAACCGGTAAAAAGACTTTCGAAATTTCAGCCATGATTGATGATGGATCGCTTTTGGTGTCGATATTAACAATCCCTGGGTAACCGATCAGCTCTTTAACATATGCATCAAGGGAGCCAAAGGAACTGAAGCGCTCGTCTATGACCGCGGTACCGAAGTACGCACCAGAGCTGTCAGCATAATCTGAAGTAATATACCAACTAGTAATCGGGTTTGGTTGCGATGCACTAGAAAGTACTTTTTTAGCTATGCTTGAAGCTATTGATACTAACATACCCCTTATTTGAAAGTGCCTATATCCTGAAGCGAGTGTTTCGTCGTTAACAACAGTTGTAGCTGAACCTGGTGTGGCTGATCTGTATATGGCTTCTGCGTTAGAATTTTCTCCGAATATGTTGTTGGCTAGATTTGCAGCGGTAGAGCTGTCGTATTGACCAGGCGAATTTCCGGAAATGCCAGACTGGTTAGCCAACAAAGCGATATCGTAATATATATTTTTTTCTATTTCGCCCATTAATGTGTTGAGAATTGTTAGTGCATGTCCAATAACAAGGTTTCCATCGTCAGTATTGAATCCGCAATCATCCCGGGGTCTTCCGGTAATTATTGACAATATATTTTTTGTGAATGTTTCCGTGTACTGATCTGATTGGGGGCGACATCCTTGAACCGATTGATACACAAAATACCAAAAAATATCCGGATCAGTATCAATCTCGAGTTTTGATAGTAAATAAAATGCATATATTGTTTTCCGATTAAAATAATTTTGTTCGGTTGCAAATTGGTTTGTATCGTTCGTTTCAAATAGCCTCGATTCGATTGCCGCTGCAGATGTATCAGCTATCTCTATAGGCGCTTTGTATGCTGACATAACAAACGGGATATCCGGACTCTCAGAGTCTGGCGCATCAAAGAGGGGCTGAGCACCATCAAATCCCTCACCCACTTGTCCGTCGCGACCCGTGCCAGGTCCGGTGCCTTTGGTGTCAAAATCTCCAAAGTCGATCGGTGTGGGATAGTCTCCGGTGTCGTCGGGACATATGTCCACGTGGGTGGACGGGGCGTCGTCGTCCGCCGCGGCTGGGACGAATTCGGCAGTGGCTAATACCGGGAGTTCGCCAGGAGCATAGAATATAGGCCACTTAGGATCATTGAATGATAAGCCCTTATCTGATGCAGGCCGTAGGCCGTAGACTGGATGTTGCTCGTTTAATTTTCCTTCTGACCAGTTTTTTAATGCTCTTAATATTTCGTTAAATATTATCTGAGAGCTACCTGTCTTTACGTAAGGATCGACTTTTGCCTTTGTCAGGTCATGCAGGGACGAAAATTTTGAAACCCAGGTATCTAGACCTTTAAAACTTAGTGCTCTTTCTTCAAATATATTCGCTATATTTGGATTAACCCACTCTTCTATTCCTGAAGTTAAATTCTCGCTAGGTGAGGATGATAACTCTCCTGGGAAAGCAAATGGCATTACCGATTTTCCATTTGTGTTAAATTTAAGGATTTCTGATAGTTTTTTCGAGTTGTCTAGATCGGCAATGTTTGTAGTTTTTTTCGTTATTGCGTCGCCTATTTCAGATTTTAGCAGATCAGTTGGGTCGTATTTTATGCGCGCCTCGGCAGGAGTAAGCGGCGACGAGGATATAGCGTATGATGTTAGTAATTCTGTATATAATAGCTGTGCCAGATGTGCAGTAGCTGCCGCCTCGTTACCGGCAAAACGTACAAGCGCTTCTTCGTATCCCGCGTGATGCCGGTTTTCGCTATGTTCTGCATACCTGGTACTAAAGAACCCTGTCTGAGTCTTTTTCTCGGGATCATAGTCTATAGTGTTATCGCCGGCGTCGGTGCTGCTCGAAATGCTAAATGTTGGATTGGGTTGGATGCCTAAGACATAACCGTTCCATTGATAATCGTCGACATAAGGAACTTCTAACGAGGTATCCGGGTCTGTCACGGTGTGGACTGTGATGGCATCATCGCTTTTTATCGCCGTGTTATCCAGTAAAAAGCTATCTAAACCTAGCGCGTCGGTCATAGGGGTAATTTCTTGTGCAGGATCGATAATCCTAGCAGTTGCTGAAGTTGCAACTAGAGCGTTGCCTTTTAGCTGTATTCCGTTTGTAAAATGGTACAAATATATCCCGCCATGGTTTATGGCTTCAGAAATATCGTTATACATATTACGAATCCCGGTGGTGAGATTTAAATCGTCTGAATAACCTAAATAATCAAGACCAGATGATTTAAAGTCTTTGATTGTGTCATACAAAGACTGCTTATATATATCGAGCTGTCTTATAAAATCAATAGCTTCATCTAGCCTTTGCTTTTTGATTGCGGTAGAATCGACTAACTCTCCGTATAAGTCCGGGTTCGTTATGGTTATATCTGAAACAAATTTAATTACTGCGTCTTGCTTTATTACGTTGAAAGTTATCGAATCCCGGATTATCTGACATGCCTGCTCACGTAGCTCTGATTGTCTGGAAATTGGGTGATAAGTAGTTTGCATTATAATTTTTGGTCTGTTAGATGCGATACCTAATTTGTTCAGTGGAGATGTGGCTGTTGTCAAAATCGAATTGCTAGAGTTTTCTTTTAATACTTGAAGTTGTGAAAATTTAGATGCGTCTAGTGAAGCGGTTTCTGTGTTAAGTGTTGCTAGCACTGGATTATCTTGCGAAATTGAAGATAGTATATAATCAGCTGGCCGTGATGACCGTGGCGGTTCTTCGGTGAGTGGGTCTGGGGTGTCATCGACTATCGGGTCGGAGAGTGAATCATCAGGTGTTACTACTTCTACTACTTCTGGTTCTAAAAAGCCTTTATCTAGTATAACCGAGGTGTATTCGTTAAATTGTACTGTAACAAATCCATGGCCAAACTCTTCAGCCTGTTGTGGAGCATCTAGTGGTGGAGCTATTACAAACTTTATATAGTATGTTAGCTCTTCCATGTCTAAACAAGACATTAAATATGCTTTTCCGGATGAATCGGAATAGAGTTCATCTCGTTTTGTAAGCACTTCTTCTACTGTGCCCTGAATCTCTCCGATCGGAGGTGCAGGTGTAATATCTTGTAGCTGCTCGACTAGTGAAGGGAACAAGATCCATCCAGACTCAACGTCTGATGTGCTACCTGATGGATTTGAATCCACGGCCTGATCTGTCATACCACCGTCTTGTGACTCAGCCGGTGCAGTTGGTGATGGTAACGCTACTGCAGACGTTTCAATGGATGTTTCAACAGATGACAATACCAAGCTCGTGCCCATCGCGCCTATATCAGGAATAGGCATTACAGACCTCTCTGCAGATAGTCGATCGAGAATAAAGTAGTATATATATTTTGTTTTTTTGTTAAGTACAGCATTTTTTAACTCAATTTATTGTTTTTGTTTGAATCTCGAGTTATATTACTAGATTTTTTCTTAGGTTTTTCTATATAATTATGCGGCTGGAGATTAATGTCCGCGGAAACAGTACTGAATATTCTTTCCATAGAACTGTTTCTGCCAATAAGAGCATACCTAATTTTATTAGTCGCTAATTGTGGAGCGCGGGTGTCGACATAGTAGAATTTTAAATCTGATATTTTGTTTTTTCCTAGAGATGTCCAGCCTCCTGATGAAGAGTCTGCGTATAACAACTCTACGTGATCTAGACTTGCATAAACTATTCGCGGAATCCGGGATTCTATTATTGTGTATAGTATAGGAGAATTACTATTAGATTTTATCGAACCTAGTTTGCAATTTAAGTTAATAGTTTTGTTACCATCACTTTGCTCTTGATTAAACTTAAATATCTGCGCTTGATCTGTTAAAGACTCTATTTTCATATGGCTTTTAGAATCTCCTAATTTAGGTATTATTCCAAAATCTTTCGAAAGGGGGGAATCATACATGTATGGATGGTAAGAGTATCCAGTTTTACCATTTGTAAATTCGTTTGGTACAGTGAGTTTTATTGGGTTTTTTAGAAACGATAACTCGTTTGAAAGGAAGTAATAACCTACTCTTAATTCGTATATATACTTTAATTCTGGATCAATTGGAGGGATGCCAAAACGTTTGGCAAACTCTTTATTAACGACAAATTGCCCAGATAATGATCGTTCATCTGATAAGCTGATTGGTATATCGCTTAAACTTGAATCCGGACTAATTATAAAATTACCTATAATTTTTGAGCTAGCTTTTGTAGAATGTCTGACAAGTTGAAGTACTCCTACTTTTTTCTTTTCTCTGGCTGCTTCAAATATACTATCTCCAGGATTTTTAATATCATCGCCGGAGTTTGGTATCCATATATCTGGAATATATATTGAAAAATCTATTATATGTACATTTCTCGTACGGCCTTCTCGATGAGATGCTTTTCGAAATTTTATACCTGATGTATCTTTCTCAAATGTTCTCGATACAATATTTCCAATATGACTTTCTAATCCCCATTTGTTGACTGTAAAAAAATCATGGCGATATGTTGAATTAACGTGAGATATTGAATTATCTATATAGGATATCTCTTTTTTTGACGGAGACATCAAGTCTGGTGGGGTGATGGTACTAGGCGGTAATCTTAAGATTTCTCCAGAGATTATGTTTTCTCTAACAGCGTATATTGTTTTTGCTGAATTTGGATAGTTGAAAATATTAAATTCTAAGTATGAGGCGTTGTTCTTAGTATCTTGTCTTTGATATGAAATTAATTTTGCAGTAGTAGGCTCATCGATACCGGCATGTACCATAGTCTGGGACCACGACATATTTTTACTATTAATCCTAGGCACTACATGAACTATTAGACTTGAACTTGGGTTAACATTAAGTTTTATCCGACTAGCAGAAGAATTGTTGTACACGCCTAGAGACGAATATTTGTCTTTTTCAGGGGCCGCAGAAATTAATCTAACGAATATTTCAAATTCCGGTAATATTCTTTTATATGGAGTGATTACATGTAGGCAAAGTCCGTATGCACCATTTGAAACCGTTATCTTAAACGGGTTAGGCTCTTCTCCTATTAACTTAAAAAAGCTCAGATTTTTTGGTTTGTGGCTTTGATTAAGTTCGATCTCGACATTGCTAGCCGTTTTACCAACCTTGCTAACTTTTTTTCCATTAGAGTTTTTTAAGTTAACTTGAATCGACTGGTTTTTTGAAAGCTTTATTCTAGAAACTATTGTTGTTTTCTTTGGAGCCGTTTTTTTTTCTACTTTTTTAATTCTTGGAGAAATAATGTTTCTGCTAACATAACTGTTGTTATTTTTAAACACTCCGGAAACAAGAACCGTTTTTTCTTGGATTATTGGGGAAAGTGAGTTCCACGCAACCCTGTTTTGCAATATATTATCGAGTTCGACATCTACTTTAGGTAAATTTAATATTTTTTTTTCTTCAAATGTAATTGTCTCTCTTTCTATCTCATCTTTAATTTTCTCAGAATTAGATCTAGCAAGATCTCCATGACTTACCATCATCTTAGGATCTAATGATCTTATTTTACTAGATCTGCTATTAGATGATGTTTCTGTGTCTTTTTTTATTATTGCTGAAACGTTTTCTACGGATTTATCTAGATGGTTTGTAACCGGCTGGAGTTCTGTCGCGATTTCAATTTCGTTAATTCCTTCATTGATTAATTCAGCCATATTCGATTCAATGCTTACTACGTACTCAAGCTTGTTCGTTTTAGGGTCTAAACTATTTGCAACAGGCAATATTCTGACTTTTGCATTGTCTGTTTTTTTGATACTGTTTTTATTTTTAAATAGTGACATACTTGTTTTACTCAAATAAAATTGACATTAATCTTATAAATTTAGGGTTGTTTTGATCATCTCTATACATTTTTCCTAGATGGTATATAGACCCTAAAAACTTTCCGGATGGATCAAAATAAGAACCATAATCTACTATGGATAGCTTTTTTATTTCATTTACTCCTGTTTCGAAACATTGAATCAAAAGATTTGTTATCTGATCGGATGACTCGATATTAACAGACCTACTTTGCGCAGTTCGTTTTAACTTACTTTTTAAGCTTGAGAATGTTTTTGTTGGTTCATAGTTGATTTTTGCATATGAAGCCATCGTATGCTGTATACCGTTTAACGTACATGTTGGGGCCATATACCTAAACTCTGGCTGGGAGTTTGTTGATTCGCTAGCCCACATAGCCGGGATTGTGTTTATATTTTTAACTGGTTTGGATACTTTATCGAAACTAATATTGTTTTTATTTAATTTGAAATACTCGTTTATTACCCGGGGATTGTGTGATCCTATAATCTGTAGTCTATCAATATGATCGATCGCGGTTTGGATTACTTCGTTTGAAGAACTATATATGTCAATTGCTCCAGACAGAAATGTGGCAGTTCCTATTGTTTCTACGACTGATCCATCAAAAAGTCTTTTCCCAGATGTCGTATCCATAGATATAGCATTCTTGCTGTTTATTTCAGGTACGACTGTGTCGGTACTGCTTGAATATCCTTCAAACATAATTCTGGATCCAGCATCATCGGCTGTTCCTGTACCATCATCTCTATAGAATACGCCTTGGTCTGAAAAGCTGGCGAACTCTATTTTAAAATTACCGTCAGCTATCTGTCGCCGACCGTTGTTCGTAATCAGTACGTCCATTATTCTTTGTTTACTATTTAAAATCCCTGCCATGATATAAACTCTCCTAATCTAATTATGCTTTAAACTAGATTTCAAGCGCATGTGTTTAAATATATAGATTTTAAGGGGTCTTAAGACTTTTCAGTATTTCGCGCTGTCTCTTAAGGGAAATAGGTCTTTCTCCTATTTTATTGCGTGTTTTAAATCTTTTGCTCTTCGACAATTGTACTACTTTTTTTTTCCTCTTCGATCAAAACGTCGACTTTATGTGCAAATTCTGTTATATATTCTATTTTGTCTTTTATTTTATGCACATTTTCATTTAAAACATTATTTTCATTTTCTAAATATGTAACTGTTTCCTGTAACCCTATACCTAATAAACTAATCTTTTGATCGATTGATGCTGTGGCATTAACTTTTTCAATTATACGTTTGGCAATATCAGTTAACTCTTTTGAAGCCTTTGCTAATACCCTTGTACCATCGTTAATCGTGGTGAGTTGAGACTCGAGGTCACGAATTTCTTGTTTAAATTTTTGCTTTATAGTATTTTCTGACATTTAATAAATCTCTCCTACATTAATTGATAATAATAAAAAACGCAGGGAGTGTAAACACTCCCTGCGCAATAAATATTACTATTTATTTAATCTTCTATAGATTATCCTTGAGTCTTAGCCATTACCTGTACAACATCTCCTGCTTCCAATTGGAAGGAGAATTTGAAGTCTAAAGCACTGTTACTTCCATTACCTAAGTAATCACCAGAAACGAATCCAGCAGCAGAAACATCAGTACTGTATGGTCCTGATCCAGACTGGAGCAATTGTCCGTTGACGAAAACGTCAATCTGGTTTGCAAGATTAGCAGAAGCCATGACAGGAGCTGAAACGTTTAACACGCTGTAGTTACCGTCAGCTGAAAGATCCGAGTTGGCAGCACGGATTGCAGCCATTTGGAAAGCACTCTTAATAGGGAATACCGCGGCTGGGCTAGATACCCAAGCCAATTGACCGGAGCCATTAGTTTGAAGGTACTGATTGGCAGATCCATCAGCAGCTGGTAAAGATAGAAGTTCACCACCGGCACCGTCCAATGAGAATTGAACCTTGCTAGCAGTTGATCTAACTATTTCTTTATCACCACTCATGTACCACTTAGCAGCAGCCAAGTCCATGTTCTCAGACAATACCATTCTAGCAGCAGCGCCAGTTCCAGCATATGAGAACGTCTTGTCACCATCAGACGAATCCAATGTAAGACCAGCACCAGCGATATCAGCATCAGCACCTGCACCATTAGCAAGGATAATGTTTTTATCAGCAATTACAACTTCTGTAGAATTTACAGTAGTAGTAGTACCATCAACTCTAAGATCACCTAAGACGCGTACAATACCATCAGCGTGAGCACCGATAGTTAATGTTTCGCCGGAACCTTGAGAAGGCCAGATAACTGGATCGGCAGCGCTGAACTCTAGATCGTTCCCTGCAATTAGGTTGGCACCAGCTGTGATATTACCCACGGCTTCCATTGCAGCTGAAGCTTTAATTAAGTCTTCAGTTAACAACATTTGTCCAGCGATGGCCGAAGTATCGATTGATGCACCGTTAGCAAGAGCAATGTCTCCACCGATAACCGAAAGGTTACCAGAAGCTTTAACAAGATCTTCGGTAAGCTTTAATTCACCGGATGTTTCAGAGTCGATTGTAGCACCGTTAGTAAGAGTAACCTTACCACCAGATACGACAATATCACTTGCGAACGTAGTATCAGCCGCAACAGTTATAATTGTTGCACCATCATCTTTCTTGATGAGAGTAGCAGCACCGTGCTGAGCTGAGAATCTAGCATCACCGTTACTATCGATAATATCTGCACCGGCCATAAGCTGTACTGGCTTTCCGAATTGCACTGATTCAGAGGAATTACTTGTTCTGAATGTTAAGTACGCTGCTTCAGCTGCGCCATTACCATCGGTAAAGCTAAAAGCTGATGCTA
>TARA_R110001599_G_scaffold101094_1_pt1 | contig 11138 bp, 4 predicted proteins | sample TARA_R110001599 | Tara Oceans TARA_R110001599 (sample SAMEA4398360) | marine metagenome | biome: Polar Biome; feature: [MES] marine water layer (ENVO:01000295) within the mesopelagic zone...; material: water (ENVO:00002006), including particulate matter (ENVO:01000060) such as...... | reverse complement strand
AGTTCAGAGGCTTTGGTGTTTGTTAAGCAGGGTGACTACGAGCGCAAGTATGGGTTGTCTATTACGACCGCTGGTGGGACCACATATGAGAACTGGACTTTCGCTGGGCCTTCGCAGAAAAAAACTGGAGGAGGAACCTTCTACAACACCGCTAATGAATCTGACTCGGATTTCATTATGAGAAATCTGTTTGAGGGAGAATCTACGGACAGCGCTGGTCCTCGCGCAATTACAGATGCTAACTCAACAGAGACGACAACGCGGTATGACAAACCTCTTAATCATGTAATCACTTCGTATGTCACCACGGAGCTTAACACAGATTCAATCGCTACGGCTAATCCTAATTACCTAGAACATCTCTCGTTGGCGTCAGATACATCGTTCACCGTAAGTCTCAAGGGTAACCAAGTTGGTGTTATTACCGGACCTGCTGACTTTACGATTCAAGTAGATGATTCAATGGCTGGGGAAGGACTTGGGGTTGCGTATAAATCAGTCCCTAACCTAGCAGACTTACCGAGCGCCGCTACCCACAGGTTTAAGATTGCTGTTCAAGGCGACGTAGATGCCTCTGAAGACGACAGGTATGTTCAGTTCTTGGTTAACGGGCACACCCCATCCTTGGCGGACGGCTCTGTTGGAGATGGTGGTTGGTTTGAAACCAGCGGAGGCAACATAAGCGACCGCATCGACGCGACTACAATGCCCTTAATTCTCAAGAGCACCGCCGTAAACGAATTTGAGCTTAACCACATGCCTCTGGATAAGCTAGACGCTGGGGACGAGTTTACAAACCCTGACCCTTCCTTTATCGGAACCTCCATCCAACGGGTGTTCCAGTTTAAGAGCCGTTTAGGTTTCTTATCAGGCTCATCGGTTTCTATGAGCGAAGTGAAGTTCGGGGGTTACGACGGTGAGTTGGATTTACAACGATACAACTTCTACCGGACTTCAGTTACATCGCTACTGGACGGAGACCCAATCGACGCCACCATCTCGTCCGACAAGGTGACCAAGCTTAGGGCTGCTATCTCGTTCCAAGACAACTTGATATTGTTCTCTGACTTCAGTCAGTTTGTTCTCCGGGGTGGAGACCTGCTGACACCAAAGACTGTCTCGTTCAACCAGATTACAGAATACGAATACGACAAGTCAGTAGACCCGGTTGGTCTTGGTTCGTATATTTACTTCCCGTTCGTTCGAGGAGGATTCATGGGAATCCGTGAGTTCACCGTAAACGCGAATACCGACAACTTTGACGCAAACGAAATCACAGCCCACGTTCCTCAGTATATCCCTAAAGCTAGCGGAGGAGGTCTTGTGGCTATTTCCGGTTCCAGCGCAGAGAGTCTAATGGCTGCTACTGATGGTAACGACGTCTACGTCTACAAATACTTCTTCAAAGGAAACGAGAAAGTTCTCAGCTCTTGGGGTAAGTTCACCGTAAGCGGTGGTGGTATCAGGGGTCTTACGTTTATCGAATCTGAGTTGTATATTGTTCAGTCTATCTCCGACACAAACCAGACGCACCTACTTAAGATAAGCATGGGTAACAAACAGAGAGACCCTGAAGGATACAACACGAACCTAGACAGGCGTGTTGTTGTAACTCTAAACGCGACTATAGCTGTTCCAACATTTACTTTACCCTACTTGCTTAAGGACGACGAGGAGTTACAAGTCTACACCAAAGACGGTCTTCTTATTCAAAACCTAGAGACCACACCAAACGGCCCTAATACTGTTGTTACCTTCAAAAACAACACCGTTAGCGGGGGATTGACTGGCGTCGCTGAGTCACTCTATGCTGGGGTTAAATACACCATGAAGTATACTTTCTCTAAGTTGTTGTTCAAAGCACAGGCCGGGCAGAACATGACACGCACCGATGGTAAAATGCGAGTTCGTGGAGGAACGCTATTTTTCGAGGACACGTCGCACTTTGAAGTCAAAGTCACGCCCGACCTAAGAAACACCTCGACTGCGGAGTTCAACGCCTCTATCGTGCAGCATACCATAGAGGGTAATTCTGTTTTAGAGTCGGGACGTTTTCGATTCCCTGTATTCTCAGACCCTGAACAAACTACCATTACCGTTGAAAACTCCTCGGCCATGCCCTCTAACTTCCAAAGTGCAGAGTTCGAGTCATTCATTCATCAACGCTCCAGACGCTATGGCTAGTGTAGTAGAAACAACACCCGAAGGACATACCATTCTCATCGCCACCAAAGAGCACGCTAAAGAGCTTACTGAGGGTATGAGGGAAATGGACAAACTTGAATGCTTTTGTGTTGGCTCAGCGCCGTCAAAAGCTGTTGAGTCGTCTATGAACGTCAGCGACATGAGCTTTACCGTCATGACCAAGGACAACAAAGTCATGGCTATGTTCGGAGCAGGAGAGTTCCATGAGCCTTTCATCTGGATGTTGGGAACTAATCAAGTAGAACTATACGCAAAAGACTTTCTAAAGCATTGCAGGAAATGGGTCTGGTCTTTAGCTAGTCATTATGGTTCCGTGTCTAATTGGATACATACGGATAACCTTGTGTGCATCAAATGGCTAAAATGGTGTGGAGCGGAGTTCGGAGAACCCGTAAAAATTAAAGAAGAACTTTTCAGAAAATTCAAAATAACAAAGTAATATGTGTGAACCCTTAACAATGGCGATGATGGCTGTGTCGGCCGCGCAAGGCGTCGCTTCCATTTCAGCCCAAAAGCAACAGGCAGAAGCGCAAGAAGCCGCTCAAAGTGCCGCCTCTGTTCGCGAGATGCAGCGACAGCAAATGACCATGCGCTCAGAGCGTATGCAGGAAAGTCAGGAAGAAACTTCAATGGCGCAGGAAGCGCTTAAGGCTCAACGCGAATCTGAAGCATCAGTTTCCACCGGGACCGTCGCTGCTGAGTCAGTAAATGTAGCAGGAACATCCGTGGGTCTTGGCCTACAAGACCTTGCAAGAAGCAATGCAGATTATCAGTCCGCTTTGGCTTTACAGGCTCGCTTAAACGACTCATCACGCCGACTGGGGCTTGCTAATGCTGGCGAACAATATGTCACTAACATGATTGGAATCAATCAGCCCATCGCTCAGCCCGACTACTTAGGAACAGTCTTAGGAACCGCAGGGAGTATGATGGGTACTTACCAGCAAGGAGAACTTTATGACATGCAGACAAAGAATGCTAATCTCAGTCGCGGAGTCATGAGAGGTCAAGAAACAGCAGCAGAGAAAGCCTACAGAAATACTCAGCAACAAGTCGATAACTTGGGTAAGCAAAAAACAGCGGCTGGACTTAGAACCGGAATCGGCTACAACCAACTCCAAGAATATAAAATAAACCGCAAAGACACATCCCAATAATACACTATGGCAACTAAGAAAAACCCACTTTCTGCTCTTCTCAGGACCGACGAGAGACAGCAAGCTCAAGAAATGCAGCGGGAGCACGTTCTTCGTTCTTCTGTTCGTCAAGCAGGGACTTATGGAGTTGGAGTGCAAAAGCCTCTTCCAATCTCTCAGACCAGTCTAGGTAGGTTGTCTAATTCGTTGGGGACCGTGAGCGGTATCTTAGGTCAGTTCAGCGCTTACCAAGCGCAGAAAGAACAAGCCGAGCTAAAAGGTGACAGCTTACAGAGCAAGCTTAACCTACAGGAAATAGCAAGTAAAGACGCTGACCTTAATCTTAAGGGCGCTATGATTCAAGGAAACATTCTTGATGAAACCGTCAAGCAACAGTCCATGAAGCTAGACGAAGCTCAGACTCGCCGGGCCGACGCGGAGTGGGACTACATGCTGTCTCAAGCAAACGACGCGCAAGTTGAAAAGATGATTGAGGAGGCGAACGAGCAAGTCCGACGCCAAAAAGCCAAATTGGCTAAAGCGGAGCTTGGAGTTGAACAAGCCAACCCCGGAGAGCACACCGAGTCTCCTTTATACCCTACGCGAGCTTTGCGTCTCCTTGGAGCTACCCACGCGGAAGAATACAATGAATACCACAGACAGCAGACCAAAGAACTCATAGAGAGCTTAGCGGACAACCCCAACGGCGCTGGTCTGTCTCGCGAAGAGGCGACTGACTTAGCTCAGAAAACCTTGCGTGATTTCATGCTGTTGAAAAAGCTCGACCCTGAAGGTGAGGTTGGTAAAGGGTTTATTCAAGCTACAGACCGCTTAAGGGCCGCTAAGAATCCTATACTAGCAAGTGCGCTCATGGATGAATCAGAGGTTCTCAACACGCAGAACATGATTGGAGCCATGAAAGCGTATGCTGAGTTGGGTCCCGGTCAAGGATTGTTAAGCGAGTCCGAGAACCCGTGGTTTATGCAACTTTCGGGTATGTCTCAAACAAAGGCTAGGGCCGTGTTGTTTGGAACTCAAGGTGACCCTGCTCGCGGAATCCCGCCAACTCCCGGTCTTTATGGAATGATGGCTCGCACACACGATGGAGCTGTTAAGTTCCAATCGTTCTTCGATGAGTTGACTGATGAACTTCACATCAACAGTAGACCATTCAAAGAGCTTCCTGAGTTTGATTCTCTTCAGGCTCAAGTTGAGGAAGCGGTTGAGAAGACGGCTATCGACGAGGTGAAAAAGAAAAACGATGCTTTTTCCTTGGCTTGGGAAGAGACAACAAATAAGCTACCTGAATTAAGTTCAAGCATGTCTCCTGAAAAAATAGCAAGAACAACAGCGAACCTCATAGACATAAACGACACTCCTGACCAACTCAGAGATAAACTAAATAAGCGTTTTCCTCAACTGGCTGAACAAATAGCACAAATTTCAGATGATAAGCTGTCTACATACGCCTTCGACTTAGTGACTAAGATTAAGGGAGGTGGAGACACGTTAGATGCGGTGACTGATACTCTGTTGACACAAGTAGTTCCACACCTACAAAGGGCCGACAGACGGGGAGGACTTTCGGTAATGGTGCAGGGCATCAGCTCAGAGTTTGCAACGACTCCGGGTCAGTATGCGGGAGTCGCTGGTTTAATTGATTCTTACCTTGAAGGGTTTGTGGTAAACGAAGACCAAAGAACAGAAGGTCTGACGGACGCCGGGGGCGGGTTTATGGTGGGCGAGATAGACGACCTAACAAATGGTGCTGTTACTCGATACACAAGGGACCTGAATAACTTAAACCGAGAAGTCTTAACCTCGCTACCAGAAGGTTTCACAAGTGAAGATTTCAGCAAAGTTTACAGAGAACGCTTTAAGGAGCTGAACACAAACTTTAAAGATGAACTCAAAGAGTCCTTTACTAAACACGCTAAAATAAACACAGATTACGCAAAGGAGTTGGGTGGACAAGCCGATAAAAGAAAAGGACTTGTGCGTTTAGTTCCTCCATCAAAAATACAAGCCATAGTAGATAACCATCCTACTAAGACTGTCGCTGAGATTGAGAAGGTAGCCATAACTCAAGGACAGGTAAAAGAAGCCCCCGGTTCGACTTTAAGAAAAGCTTTCGGTGGCAGTCCTCAAGAAGCAAAAGCAATCAATGAGGTGTATGCAAACTCCAAAAAGAGAGGTAAGGAAGGAATGGAACAATACACTGAAAAAGAAGGAGAATTCTATAAACAGATTGAACTCTTATCATCACGCTTAGCGGTGCTCGGGACCCCTTACTGGTCAGAAGATATATTAAAGAGTTATGATTCTTTGTTTGACGAAATGAACAAGGCAGCAGCAGATAACTATTCAGTTTCAGTCAACACAGAAAAGATAAAAGAGATATGCGAAGGGAGAGTGAATGCATATTACTCAGGCGCGGCGGTATCAGACAAGGTAAATGAGTCTAGTCCAAGCGGTAAAAAAGGTATTTTTATCGTTAAGATGGGGGATGATTTTCTAAATTTGAAACGCCCTAAACCCGGAGACAAGGGATATATCCATGGCCACCCGATTGTGGACTCAATAGGAAGGCTGTTTGACCCATCCCTCGCGTCTGATGAGTATACTCCCAATGAGAATTGGAAAGACACGCGTCGAGATGTAGTTCTTGGTCATAGATTCTTTAGGGAGAACAAACCGCCCGTCACAGGACTAACCTTTGGCAGCGCTGAACCAACCGCCACGGACGTCGAGAAGATAAGCAGAGCAGCAGGATGGACTACAGAGGACATGGCGCGGGTAACTAATGCGTTTGGTTATGCCGACTCACTGAGTTTTCTTAAGTCTCAGTATAACAACGCCTATTACTCCAACCAAAGAACAGCCAAGTAAGTAAACACTTAATTAGAAGGACATGACTGATAAATTAGATTCATTCGACAGAGCAACCCTACAAGGGGACTCGTTTGACCAATTACAACAACAGAGCCAGCTTGGGCAGTTACAGGAGGCAGCACCGCAAGCACCTATTGAAGAAGAGGTTCAACCACCATCGCAAGAGGAGCAAATAGAGCTTGAGCAACCAGTAGAACAGCCTCTTTTTAGCGAGAAGAAGAATAAAGACAAGCCCCAAGAAGAGGCGGAGCCCCAAGAAAAAGAGTTTACGGCTGGAGACTACGCTGGAGAACTTGCAATGTCTGTACCGCGTGGTGTAGAAGGAGCAGTAGAAGGCGTATGGAATTTCTTTGATTTTGCAACCGGGGACCGACTGTGGGATTTTTATGACAGAAAGAAATACTCTTGGTTAGGAAGACCGGAGACAGGCGTAGGTAAAGCTGGCGAAGCTATTGTTCAGTTTGCTACTGGGTTTATCCCCGGCGTAAGGTTGGCGTCTTGGCTAGGAAAGGCTTCTAAGTTAAAGGGAGCAGCGGCAACATTGTCTAAAAGCAAAGAAGCCATTAAGAGTTTCTCTAAGAACCAACTCAGCCTCTCTGCTAAATCAATGAAGAACTTGAGCAGACTAAAATCTGCTACAAAGACTAACGTGAAGTTCGCCACGGGTGGTGCTATTTCTGAGTTCTTCGTTTTCAAAGGGGAGGAGCAACGTCTCGCAAACTTACTGGCTACACACGAAAGCGGAGGAGGACCTGTTCAGGATGTTATTAATTGGTTGGCCTACGACCCTGACGACGAAAACAGCAACCAGCTAATCGAGCGTGGTAAGTTTGCTTTAGAGGGTCTTATTGTTGGTGAGGTTATTGGACTCGGCCTTCTCGGCGTAGGTAAAGGGTATAGAGCTGTAAGGCCCAAGAGGGAGGTTGTTGAAGTGACATCTGAATCAGCCATTAAAGCCCCGGAACAAGGGGAGTCTGTTAGCGCGTTGCAAAAGATATTTGGCGTCTTTGCGCGTAAAAACGCAAACATAAAACGACAACTGAAGGAAGGAGAAGAAGTTGACGAATTCAAAGCACTTAACGACGCTCTGAATGACCCAGAGCTTCAAGTAACGCCTAACGAGGAATTAGCTTTGAGGGAATCAGCTCACCGAAACAACGACCTTAAAAACGCAACAGATTGGGAGGAGCAAACTGGAGAAGCTCTTAGTGGTAGTCCACGGCCTCGGGGTGTTGAGGGGGCTATCCGCGAAACGCTGGCGGGTCTTCCGTCCAATAAGGTAAAAGAAATTAACCTCAAAGGCGACCCCTTCCCGACGCAAACCAAAGCAGAGAGAGCCGCCTCGCGAGCCATGAAGGAAAACGTCAGAAAACGGTGGGACGCTAAAAAAGAAGCAGCAAAAAAATTCAACACTGATACAGCTACCGAAAAACGACTCGATGAATACTTCTTGAGTAAAGGCGTGACAGCAGCTAATTCTACTCTTCAAAGTAAGCGAGCCATTGCTAAGGACATGATGAACGAGTCTAAGGCAGGTGGAAAAGAGCACCTAATAGAAACCATCGAAGACCACGTAGCCAAGACAGTTAAAGAAGCCGGGTTGTATGACAAAACTAACCCTCGCGCAATGGCTAGCGGCGTTAGGGTTCTAAATAGTGTTCCTGAAATGCGTGGTTTTCTTTTACACGCGTCTAAGGTTGCTATGAAGGCCAGTAAACAAGGCAAGATGAGTCCAAAGGCTCAAGAAAAGTTTTACGAGGAAACGAGCAAAATTGCAAATCGTGGTTATGAGGCAGCAGGAGGTAAAGGAGAACTAGACTTATCCGCATTCCGTGGTCGAACTAAGGACTTGGAGCTTTTCAGAAGCGAAGCTGAAACTCTCTACCACGCCTTGAACGGCGTCGCAAAAGACTTAAAAGATAAAGTAGCAAGCGCCGAGTATGCGTTAAAAAACGGAACTGCCAAAGTGCAGACCCAGAAAGGAGCGACCGTCTTAAACAAAGACGAGGCGATGACGGAGGTTTTCTCAACCATGGACCGCTGGACAGCTCTTCAAGAAATCTGGGCTGACTTTGGAACTCAGTTGTCGCTTGGAATGAGACAGCGTAATGACCTATACCTCACAGGACAAAGCGCTCTTGGTAGGGACATAGCCGGGCAACACAGGACTCTAGGAGTAGCTTTGGAGGACGCCATGAAGAAACAAGGTGAGATTTACCGCAGACAGAACAGGGGTAACCTCAGCGACAAAAGAATTATCAAAGACCTTCAAAAGTTGTTTAAGAACTCAGGAGAGGTATTAGACATGAACCAAGTCGCTAAGGACTTTAACCAAATAGGCGTCAATAGAGGTTTATCTAAGTGGACGTTATCAGGTAGAAAAGGTCTCGCTGTTTCTCAGGAGTGGTATTACAACGCTATTCTAGGCTCCCCTACTTCTTGGGCTGTAAACTTTTTAGGTGGAGCGCTCGTTCTTCCCTTACGCCACATTGAGTCAATCTCAGGTGGTGTTATGACGGGTAACGTCAAGTTAGTTAAGGCTAACTTTAGGACTATGTTTGACGTCCAGAGTTTCAAAGACTCTCTTAAATACGCGTGGAAGTCAGGAATTGATGATGAAGCCCGGTCAATCACCGGATTCACTGCATTCAGGGACGACCGTATTCTAAAAAAAGGAGGAGAGATTAGAGTAGATAACGCTGACGGAACCCTTCTTCGTTCCGCTTTCAACTTCATCGGACACGTCGTTAGGCATCCCAGTCGCTTAATGATGGTGGGTGATGAGTTCTTCAAACAGATGAGCTACCGAGCGCGTATCAAGACGTCTCTTGCTGTAGACGGATACCAAAAAGGTCTTCACAGAGAACCCGGTAAACTAGCGGAACACATTCAGAACGGATTCAATACTACTATTACTGCAAAGGGTCGTTTTCGTAATGAGGAAAACATAAGGCGCGAAGCAGTGGAGGCTCTTGTAGCAGCTCGTAAGGCTGGAAAAGACATCACCGACGAGAGAAAGTTCATCAATGGTTACATGAAAGACCACTACGATACGAATAAACTCAAACGCGTAAAAGATGTTGTATACGACGACAGCATCGGGTTTTCCCAAAGAGAGGCGCTGGTCGAAGCGGGTAAAGATTGGGCTCTTGTAAACACCTTCACTAACGAAGTTACCAATACGTTCTTTAAGAAGACCGGAGAAATGGCGCAAATGAGCCCTTGGATGGGTTTTGTTATTCCGTTCGTTAGGACACCTTCAAACATTCTTTTGTTTGCCTTGGGGCGCAGCATACCAAGACCCATTAAACTGGTCAAAGAGATGGCAAACGTCCGTAAGACGAAGAAAAACTTTGAAGATTTTGACGCGAAAACCTTTGCTGATGATGCTGCAAAAAAAGCAGATTTTGGCGAGATGAGACAAGCCCGAGAAAATGCTCAAAGGTATTTGAACCTCATTCAAAACGAGAGTGGTATTAAATCAGCCGAAGCTATTGGGCGCTTATCTACAGGTATCTTGTCTACAGGAGCTTTACTCATGAACATAGAAGCCCTTGGAGAGCGAATCACAGGTTCTCCTCCATCGGACCCCGGTAAACGCGCAGCTTGGGCTGCTACAGGTAAGATACCATTCGCTGTTCAGTGGGGCGACAAATGGCACAGCTACCAACGTCTCGACCCGTTTGCTACTACTCTTGGTATGATGGCGGATATTTCAAAAGGCTTTTCCGACATGAGAGATACCGGAGTTAGCGAGTTCGGGGACGAGGAGGAGTTTGAGGAAAAGAAGAACGAGTTCTTTCAAGTCATTTCTATTATTACGACGGCTATAGCTGACAACACGATGAAGAAATCCTACATTGAGAACTTAGGTGAGCTTCTGGACGTAATGGAGAAGCCAGCCGAATCCTTTGAAAAAGTAGGGGGAAACATCTTAGGTGGTTTCGTTCCTAACGGACTAAACTGGTCCCAGAACGTCTTTGAAGAAGAACCTGCTATCTTAGAAGCTAGAGGCTTGTTGGATAAGATTCGTAAGCGTCTACCCGAGTCTATGCGACCCGGAGGAAAAATTATGCCACAGCGGAACGCCTTTGGTGAAATACGCAGAAAAAGCAAGGACAACACAGGGGACATCCGACAAGAGCCTCTTGATTTAATCAAAGGTTTAAACCCTCTTTTCTCTTCTGAAATCTCCAACGACATTGTTGATATTGAGATTGAACACCAAGCGGTTGGGCGTAAACCTATGGGCGACGTCCGTAACATCGCTGGAAACCGTCTTAGTTATCGGGACTACAGAAACGACAAGGACCAAACTGCTTACGACCGTATGCAGGAGCTGTCGGGGACGATAAAGCTTGGCCCTTCTCAGATAACGCTTCGTCAAAAATTGAGGAGGCTAATTGAATCTAACGCTTACCAGCGTCTTCCTCCAATCACTGAAAAAAACAAACATAGAGACCACCCGAGGTCTAAAGCAATTACCAAAGTAATTAACTCATACAGAGCAGAGGCTAGACGCCAAACCCACAGAGAGTTTAAAGACCTTAGAGCTGACTTAGCTAACCTATTAAGATAAAATACCATGCCAAATTCATATAATACAATAACCCTTTCATCTGGGTCTGGAACTAACACCTATAGCCAGACAGTGTTTGGTCCTTTTGATTTCGATTACATTAACATTGGTGACATCAAGGCAGTCGTAAAGGTCACGGACGGCTCTGGTTTCAGATGGCAAAACGCTCCTGTTGCTAGTGTTGACCCTACGACCAAACTGGTGACTCTAGTGGAAACCCTGTTTTTCTCAGGTGTTCTTAACGAAGCGCGAATCTACAGGTCAACCTCACTTAGTCCTATCGTTGACTTTCAGTCTGGCTCTCGTATCTCAGAGTCTGACTTGGA
>TARA_R110001599_G_scaffold212501_1_pt1 | contig 11149 bp, 2 predicted proteins | sample TARA_R110001599 | Tara Oceans TARA_R110001599 (sample SAMEA4398360) | marine metagenome | biome: Polar Biome; feature: [MES] marine water layer (ENVO:01000295) within the mesopelagic zone...; material: water (ENVO:00002006), including particulate matter (ENVO:01000060) such as...... | reverse complement strand
GTAGCAAATTTAAAATACTTTTTAAAGTTTTGTGAACAACACTCTTTAGGCGTTGAACAAGCAACTAATGCTATACACAATATTATAATTAGTTTTTTCATAGTTTTTAATTAGGTAGTTTAGGTTGTTTTGGTGCACTAGGTAGTCTAGGTCCTGATCCTTTTGTTTTTTTAGTTTTTCTATTTAAATAATCTCTATACTCATCTCTTAAACCTAAAGACCACTTGTTAACACCTAATCCCATAGCTATTCTTTGCCAATTTTCATAGTCAGAATTACTAGCATCAGTTATGTTTATTGCTTTTTCTACAACTCTATCGGCTGGAAAATTTGTTAAAGCGGATATTATCTGAGAGTTAGCATGCACAGCTGGATTACTTAAAGCTAAGTAGGGAGATCTTGCTATTGCTCTTTTGTTGTAAGCATAAGTATTACCAGCACTTACTAGCTTTCTAGCTTTTGAACCAATAGGTGGGGAAACATTTAACAAGTCTATAACACCTTTATAATATTTTGGGTTTGGTTTTTCAGACTCTTTAGAGGTTGTTATTAAAGCGTTTTTAATAGCACTAACCCCAGCGCCAGCTGTACCCATACCTCTTAAGTAAGAATCTACTATTGTTTGAGTGTATCTAAGTTTTTTAGTATCATTAAACTTTTGTTTTTCTTCATCAACAGTTTCTTCGTCAACAGCAAACATAGCGTTTGATAAATATGAAAATATCATTGTTTGTACAAACCCATAATAAACAGAGCTTAAAACATTTTCAGCAAAGTTTCCTCTTTTGTTTTTAATATCTTGTAATCTTCTTTTGTGCCTTCTAAACATTTGCATAGGTGTGTTTGCAAAAGAAAGTATAGGTCTACCAAGTGCAGACGCTTGCTGTTGTGATACAAGATCAGGTCTAGAAGACTGCTGTGTTTTTTCAGTTAACATAGAAAAATCTTCCCAAGCTTTTGCTTCAGCTTTTTTCAAAGATAAACCTTGTTCTTGATACATTTTAGCTTTGTTTCTATAATATGTAGCACCACCTAAAGATATTGCAAAACTATCAGCATATTTAGTAGGTATAAAACCTTTTTCTAACAACACAGACATCATTCTACCCATTGTGTTTTTACCTCCAGCAACTCTTTCTATTATTTCAGCCGCTTCAACGTTAATTTTTAAACCCGATCTTCTTTGAAGTAACATATCTGAGTTCATTATTGACATAAAGTCTTTCCAGTATTGTGGTTGATTAGCAAAAGCTTTAGCAGCAGCAAAAGGATTATTTTCTTTACCGTTAATATAATTAACGTTAGATATAGTCTGAAGCATTGCTGATTTTTGGTTAAAAAACATTATTGTTGATGATGCGTTGTTAACCCAATTCATCCATTTAGCTGTGTTAGCATCAGTACCATGTGCTCTATTAGTAAAGTTTTCCATACGCCAAAGCATATTATCTAAAGCCTCTCTATGCTTATTACCAAGCAAAGCCTCTATCTTGTTCATGTTTTCACCCATCAGCTTTCCGTTTGACCACTTACCAAATATAGCCTCTCTGTTTTGTACAAACTCAGACATAGCTTCTTTTCTATAAACTCTGTCCACAACATTGTTTAAGTCTGAAGTTATGTTTTCAGCCAACCAATAGTCTTTAGGTTTTATCCAACCTTCTTTTATTTTTGAAATTTTACTTAAACCTTCAGCATAAGCCAACAAGTCAGCGTCTTTTCTTACAACATCAGTTAGCTTTTTAAAATCTTTTTTAGAAAGACCAGGCACGTCATGGCCAGCTTTGTCAAACAAATGAACTCTTACAGCTTGATCAACAGTATAAACACCATCTATTTTATTTTTTAAAATACGCTGCACTTCGCTGTGTTTTTTTCGTAAAGCTTTATAGTCGTTAGATATTGTTTGCTTTTTCCTGTGTATATTCATCCAAGCTCTATTGTAAGGGTTGTGTAAGTTTTCTTCAAAAAACTTTTTGTGTGCTTCTCCTTGTTTTCCTTTACCAGCAAAAGAATAAGTAACTAAGCCAGAAAAATCTTCAGAACCTGGTGTTCCAAAAAAACTACGTTTTTTAGCTCCTAACATTTGGCCTTTAGCTTGACTAAACGTTTTTACAGCTTCAACACCCATTGATTGTTCTATTATTTTGTTAAAATCTAAACTTAAATCTTTAGTTTGTAAAGCTAATTGAACTTTAGATTTAATGTCTAATTGACTAAGAACATCTCTAACAGCTTTAACATTAGACATAGCATCATCAACAAAATACATATCATTATAACCTTCAGAGAACTTTTCAAGCATCCACAAAGCTTTTGCTTCACCAGTACTATTACCTAACCCTGTTATATTCTTTAAAGGCAACTCAGCTCCTTCGCTTTTTAAATATTCAAATATAGCTTTTTGGCTTTCAGGTGCTCTTGCAGTTAGTATAAATACATTTTCATTACCAAACTTTTTAATTTGATTTTTTAGCTTTTGCATTAGTGGTCCTGGTCTACCATTTGTTACTTTATTAAAGTCTGAAAAATCCATCTTCCAACCTTCTTTAACCATTTTTTCACCAACAACAGGCCACTCATTAGAAGCTATTTTTTTAGTTTTACCTTTTTTTGTAGCTATAACAAAGTTATCACTAATACCAGCAGTTTCATCAAAATCAAAAGTAGACATACCTCTTCTTTTTTTGTTTTTTAACCTACCTTTTTGTAACGCTGCATCAACGTTTTCTAGGTGTTTTAAATTTTTAGAGTTTAAAGCGCCTAGTCCTTTTTTTAAACCTTGTGGAAACAACTGGTTATTTATTTTTTGTAACTCTCTTCCTTGCTTTTGTCTTTCAGACATGCTTAGGTTTTTATGGTGATCATAAATAGTACCTTTGTTGTTTCCTTCAAAAGCTCTTAAACCCATAGTAAAGTCAGAAGGGTGATTAGCCTCGTAATACCTACCTTTAACAGGGTCCATACCAGGCAAATGCCAACTTGGTAAGTCTTGCTGTAAAGTTTTATTTACCATTGCATCTAGCTTTTCTGGTATAAGAGTTGTGTGATAATCTCTTAAGCTTAGGTCCATAGCCTCTTTTTTGCTTTGTCCGTTTATAATATAATCATATATTCTAGCTTTTATATATTGTGCAGGAGTAGTGTGTTCTAGCACATAATCAGAAGCTTTATCGCCATAAGCCTTTTTCATAGCTTTAGCTGACATGTTTGGAACAATAGCAAAAGAAGCTGACAGCTTTATTAAACCAGGCATACTACCAGCATGTATTTCTAACCACTGTCTAACCTGTGTATGTGAAATAGGGTTTTCTTTTCTTGTATATGCTTCTCTTAACGCTTCTACAGCTGTTTTTAAAACTTTTTTAGTATATTCACCACTTTCGTATGATTTTTTTAAAGCTTTAGTATTCCACTCTCCAGTTTTAGAATCTATTAATTCGTTAAACTGAGCATCTTTTTTACCTCCACGCGAGACATCTTTGCTCAAAGGACCATCATAAACTTTAGAGCTTTCAAAAGAAGCATGAAACTCCACCGCTTGCTTCATACCTTCGTGCAAAGCAAATCTATGCCCATCTTTTAAGTTTTGAACTAATAAATCACCCCAGCTACCAGCTTTACCAACACCACTTCCACCGCTCTCACCTCTTGCAAGAAAAATACTGTAAGCTTCTTTACCATAAACTTTAATTATTTTTTCAGCAACAACACCTGTTACGTCTAAAGCACTAATTACATCCGACTCTGTCATTAATTTAAAAGCATTTTCTATACCTGCTTTTTCGTTAATACCTTCTAAGCTGTTTTGAAACTCCATAGCCTGCTTAGCTTTTGAAGCTATACGTTCTGGCGTTGCGTTAGTAATTTTTGTTATAATTTTGTTTTTACCTACTTTTTTTGTGTATTCAAAGCTTTTGCTTATTTGTTTTCCTATGCTTTTTAAATTAGCGTTTGTAATATCAAAGTTGTTTAAAGATTTAGGATTAAAGTTTTTACGTTTGTAATCATTAAAATATTGTTGTAAAGTTTTTGTAACAGCTTGTTCTTGTGTTTTAAAATCATCTAAATTTTGTTTTAATAAAGATGCAAAAGCACTAGTTTGAACACCTTTATAAAATACAGCTTGATCTTTAAATTTTTGAACTTCTAAAGTTCTACTTTGCAAAGCATCTGATTTACCAGAACCTATTTCGTTTACTAAAGTTTGCCAACCTTCTTTACCAGCTCTTGTTATTTCAGCTCTTACTATTTGGTTTGTTATAGCTTTACCTGTTTGGTTTATTAACGCTGGTAAAACTGAAGTTGTTATACCTCTATCCACCTTTATATTCATACCAGATATATCAACACTGCCATCTAGTTTTTCTACAATACCTAATTCTTTTAAAAATGATTTTTTGTCCATTTTTATTTTAGGTTGAAGTTCACTACCAGTTTTAGCTCCTGTATCTGCCATTTTAACAGTCTCTCCCTCTCCTTTATAAAAAACGTCTTTCATTTTACCATCTGGCATTTTTCTAGTCATTAAACTATTTTCAATACCAGTTGCAGTACCAGTTGTTTCTGTTAAATTTTTAGGTAGTAAATCGTATAATGTTTTCCATTTTTCAGCTATAAAAGTTGCTTTATCTTTTGTAGACTTGCCAAACATTTTTTTAGTTGCAGCTTCGGCAAGATCTTTAACGGTATTATAATCACGACCTTCAAAGTTTATTCCTTTAACTTTTTTAATTATAGCATCTATTGTTTGTTGTTTAATTGGTAATTCATATATTAGCTCTAGACCTTTTGCTTCACCAGGTATCTCTTTACCACCACCTTCTTCAGCAAATTCTTTTTCAACAAATCCTTCAGCATCTCTTGACACTGTTCTAGCAATTTTACCCATGTCAATGCCTAGTGCTTTTAGTATATTACCCATTCTACCACCACCGTAAACACCACCACCTCTTAGTATGCCTTTTAAATAATCATTAAATGGCACGTCTTTAAACTTTTCTTTTCTTCTAGTATATGTGTCTAATATTTTTAAAAACTCAAAATTTTCTACATAATTTGCAAATTCTTTTCTAGTAAGCGTAGAGCCTGGTACTTCTTTAAAAAAGTCTTTTACATAGTCAACAAGTATACCTTTATTGTTTTCTCTAAGTTTAGCTAGTTGTCTTCCTTTTAAAAGACCTGACTGCTGAGTCACACCTCTTTCGTTTTCTAAAGTCACCAACTCTTTATATTTGTCAGTGATTAAAACGTTTTGTCTAGACTTTTCTATTGAACCCTCAAGTTCAGTTATTTTTTTCTTATAACCTTCTGGTTTGTTTATTTCAAGCTCTTTTATTTCAGCTCTTAAATCTCTTGACTGCATTGCTTTTTGCCCATCAGCTATACCATTACTTTCGTAAGCGTCTCTAAGTTCTTGTGTTTCTTTAGTTTTAGCTTTATCTATAACTACATCTAAGTGTTTTAAAACACCAAGAGAGTTTGTTCCTTGTTCTACAGACTTTATATAGTCACCAAAAAATCTTACTACGTCTTTATATGTTTTAAAGTTGTAGTTTTGATTAAGCTTTCCACCTATTTCAGTTGATATTAAATTATCAAAACTTTCAAAAGCTTTAGAACCTTGAAGTTGCCTTAAGTTTTCAGGTTTTGCTAACATTTCGGCTACATAACTAAACATTTCCCACTCTCGTATTCTAGCGTTTTCCCAAGATTTATTTTCAGCGTCCCACCTACCGTCCATCTCTTTCATGGCATCTCTAAGTGTTCTTTGACCATCAATTTGTATTTGACCAGCTATTCTAGTCATTTTTTGCATAAAACCAGCTTTAAATCTAGCGCTTGTGCCAAATAGTATACTCATACCTGAATGACCAAGTTCATGAGGGGTTACACCAGGTTCTATTCTATCAACATTAAAAGTTTGTTTTACTTTCCAACCTTTAGCGTCGGTTAACATTGATTTTGGTGCCTGTGTAAAAACTTTACCATCTGGGCTAACATACTCTACCTTAGCATTGGCATAAGGGTTTTCTATAAAGTATTGACTATTGTTATTTTCAGCCCTAACCTCTATTGTTGCTCCTTTTTCTGCGTGATGTGCGTTTTGATCGCGGTATTGCTTTTTTATTAGTTGAGGTGCTAAAATAGGATCTAGTAAATCTTTTGCATCTTCAGACTTTCTAATATCACGCTCAAACATTTGTTCAAGATCTTGATTTCTATAAAACTCTTTAGCGTTTTCTTTCCATTTTTTCTCTCCAATAAATTTTTCTCTAATTTTAACCCCTGGTTTGCTAACTCCTGTTAATTGCTTTTTTTCTTTGTTGCTAAGTTTGCTCCACTCAGCTCTAGTATAGCTTTTTCTTTTACCATCTTTTGTTGTTGCAAAATACTTTTTAGTTGTAACGTAGTTTTTGTTAAAAGCGTCGTTTTTAGCTTTTTTCAAACCGTTTATAGTTTTAGGAACACTATAGTTAGCTTTATGTGTAAAACCAAAAGAAGCACCAACAAAAGCGTTAACAATAAACCTTTGTGTGCTTTCTTCAAAATCACTGTAATGCTCGTTTAAAAAAGTCTGAGTTTCATTAAGACCCATAGCATCGTCAGCTATAGCTAAGGATATTTCACCAACCTCACTACCAGTAGCAAAAGCTAGTGGAGATTTAAAACCTAAAGAATAAGCTCTTTCTAACCTAGGTGCTTGGTTAACAACAAATCTTCCAAAAGCATTTTCAGGCATTACTTTTTTCACATTGTGTGCTCTTATAGTACCAAGTATAGGTGTTAAAAATTGACCTCCTAACCCAAAACCAAAACCAGTTGCAAAACTACCTAATCTATCTTCAGACGAAGAAGGCAAAAAACCAAACTTTAAACCTTCTATTAGTCCTTCTGTCATTTTTGCACCAAAAGATTTTATTGGGTTTGCACCTATGTTTGTCCACATTCCATTCTTCCCAGTATTTTTAGTAGTCCAAGCAGCAACTGAAGAAAAAGCAGATCTTGGTCTTGAAACCATTGATGCTATTTGAGCTTCTGTTAAAGTAACAGTACCATTCGTATATCTAGGAGCTTTTGCAGCACTTAATATTGTGTTTAAATCTTTACCACCTTTAAAAATTTTAGCAGCTCTTAATCCAGCTGTAATTTTATTTGCCACAGCAAACTCTAATAGTATACCAGCACTACCAGCAACACCTTCTGTTATCTGCTCACCAAAACCTCTTTTAGCATAATTAGTTTGATCAGCAGTGGTAGGAACACCAAGCTCATTTAATGTTTCAACATACTTGTCTATAACATCTACTTCTGAACCTACGTTACCAGTTGCGTTTTCCCAACCTCCTTCACCAACAATAGAATTAACCATCATTTTTCTAGAGTTTTGCTTAAAAATACCAAAAGTATTTCTTGAAATTATATTTGTTCCACCACCTTTTTCATTTTTTTCAATACTAGTAGCATTTTCATTTAAAAGATACATTCTTTTATATGCTTCTTGTGTTATCTTTAAATCTTTTAGTCTTTCTCTAGTTGTGTTTAAATAATCAGAATATTCCTCAGCAGATGTAATTGTTTTAGTTTCACCATCAACCTCAACTTTTATACCGTTAGTAGGCCTTAAGTTTGTTAAGCCCATAACATTTTCCAGTGTAGAATTTTCATGTAGTAGTCTTAAAACATCTTTAGTTGACATACTTTTTGTAAATTCTTTAGTTGGCAGTGATGTAGGTGCCATTGAAGCATTGTCAATGTAGGATTCTGGTGCGTATTTTTGAGTGTAACTTACGTTTACAAGTTGGTTTAAATCTTTTTCAAGTTCAGTTACTTGCATTGCGTTTTTATCAAAACCATCTTCAACAAAAGAAAATATTGTTGAGTTACCACTAGAATCTAATCTAGTGTTGTATTGATTTTCAATTTGTTTTTGTTTGTTTTGTATATCATCTTCAACACTTACTCTTTCTTCTTCCTTGTATACATCGCCTCTAGTTTGTGGTTTTTTTATTAAAGCTCCAGTTCTAACATCATAAAAAGTTTCAAAATCGCCTTTTTCTTTTAGTAACTTTATAGCATCATCTCTTTCAGCTATTGCTTTATCAAGGTCTTCACCCTCTAATCCGCCATGAAGTATTTTCATGTTTATAGTAGCTAGATTAGCCTCGTCTTTATCACCAAAAGTTTCAATTAATTTATTTCTATAGTTTTCAAAAAAGTTTTCTTGTGTTTTTAAGTCGTTACCTTTTTCATCTTTAAAATCTCCATTTTTTAAACTAGTAAGAAAATCAGATGCTAAAATATTTAATTGATCTTGTTTTTTAAAATTAATTTCTTCATTAAACTTTTCAGTAATAATATGGTCTATATCTGAGTCTGTTAGTTCTGGAAATTTACTTCTATTGTCTGAGTTAAAAATACTAGTGGCATAACCTAAATCTTCTTTTATTTTTTCTTTTAAATCGTCTTCACTTTTAACGTTTATTAAAAAATCTTTACCTGTTATTTCTTTTATTTTTTCAGATGTAAAATATTTGTTTAAAGAACTTTTAAACTCTTCTTTTTTAGGCTCGTAAGTTTCTTCTCTTTTAGGATTTTCTTTTAAAAAATTCAACATATCTTTTTCTAAAGTTTTGTTTCCTTTTTCAATAATAAACTTTCTTTCAACACCACCTTCACTTCTAAGAATTACTGCATTACCATAAGTATCGTCAGCAAGATAACCAAAGGGTAAAAAGTCTACAGCTCTTGGTCCAAAATTTCTAGAACCTTCTGACATTTCAACATTACCTGAAGCTGGTCCACTACCAGACTCTCTAACTGAAAAGTTACTTCCTTCTAATATTTTAGTTAACCCTGCAGAAATATACTCTTCACTTGTATCATCACCATTAAGTAACTCACTAACCTTGTCTCCCATTAAAAAGTCACCAACCTCAGGTTGCGCAGTGGGCAGATGATTTGCTTTATACTCTTCAACTGTAATACCTAAATTTCCAGCGTAAGTAGCTATTTCTTCTTCAGATAATTCCATATTTAAATTTTAGTAGTTCTTCAAAAAATTAAAAACACCTGGTTTCTTCGGCACTTCTTCTTCAGGTGGAGCTATACTAAAACCACCCATAGATATTGGCTTCATTTTTGAATTAAACTCATTTCCTTCGTATAGATTTGATAAGTCAAAAGGCGTATAAAATCTTTGCTCTCCATTGCTATATCTTATAGTATAAATTTCATCTTTACCACTTACCAAGCCGTCGTGCTTACCATGTATGTCTTGTTTGTATCGAATTTTCTTATATTGATTGTTGTTTATTGTTACTACTGGCGGTGGATTAGGTTGTGATAAATTAGTTGTTGTTACCCTAGCATTTTTTGTAGCAGCACTTTCTTTATATGTACTACCTGGAGTTTTCTTTCTTTTTCCTTTGCCTAGTTCATATTCTTCATTGGCAGAAACGCTAGATAAATAAGTAGCAACTAAAGATTTACCCGCGTCACCGTCTTTTTTTATTGCATCAATAAACCTTATTAAGTTTTCTCCGTTTGGATCATTTCGTTCGTCAAAATCTCTTGCGTTTAAAACACCATCTTTTCTACCCGTTTTTCCTCCTAAATCATTTGGTTCAGGATTTAATTCATCAAACTCCTCTATTAAATCTTCATCTTTTAAAGTAGATAAAATTGTTTCAAAAACTTCTGACGTAGGATCTTTCATAACTTCTAAAAAAGATTTTTGCATGCTACCAAACTTACTATCTAATATAGTTGAATAAGCATGTTGAGAGTTTTTAGCACCGTCTATAGCATCTATGATTTTATTATAAGTACTTTGTTGATTTTCAAAAACATCCTCACCACCAAACTCTCCACTTGTGCTAGATGTAAGTATATCGTTAAATAAACCTTGAATATCAGCTTTTACTTCATTGTCTTTTATAGGTACAAGTTCTTTCAACTGTTGTTCTGTAATTGTGTACGTATTGTTATCATCTTTTATCATATAGCTAACACTACCATCATCACCAATAACTTGTGTTGCATCTAAGTTGTCCGTTTGTTTACCAGTATGTAAGTCGCCTATAGCTATTAAAGCTCTTCTATCTTTTTTATTCATACCGTTGGCAATATGCTCTTTAGCATTAATCATTGTAACTATACTTGTTAAAGTATTTTTAGTAGACTGCACACCTGTTAAAAACCTATTATACTTTTGCTCCCATGCCATAAGCTTTTTTTCATTACCTTTTTTATCGTAGTTACCGTCAACTTTTTCTTTTTCTAAAGCGTTTAAATGTATCATGTAACTTTCAGACTGCTCGTTTGATACCGTGCCGTCTGTAAAAGGCTTAGCTCTTTCAACAATTGCTTTGTTTTCTTCTTCTTCTTCTTTTTTTTCTTTATTTAAATACTTTTGAAACCTTTCAGTATTTTTATCAAGCATATTTGAAAAAAACTTAGCATTTGAAGTGGCTATGTTAGCATTTGAAGCAGGCGCGTTTGCAATCTCAGCTTTATAAGCCATATTAAAACCAGCGCTCATAGCACGTGGATCAAAAAGACTCATTGGTTGTTGTGTTTTTTTAGTAGCCATGTGTTTTATTTGAAATGATTATTAATCTAGAGACATGTTATAAGAATTAAACATGTTCATTGAGTTGTTTAGTGTTGACATTTGCATTTGCATAGAAGCATTTTGAGCGTTCATTTGATTTGCATAAGCTGATTGAACACCAGCGTTGGCCCCAGCCATACCACCATACTCCATACCTAATAAAGTTGATTGCCTAGACATTTCAGCTTGTTGAACCATAGCATCACCACCACGTCTAGCCATGTCAGCTGCTGATTGTCCTTGTCTTTCTGCCATTTGTAACTGCATACCAGCTTGTGCTGATGCCATTTGATTTTGTCTTTCCTGTTGTCCTATCTGAGCAGAAACTTGAGAAGCTTGTAAAACACCTTGGTTTGCTAAAGACTGTGCTAGAGAAGCAATACCTGATCCTCCAGCAGCACCTCTTAAAGCTTGTAGTATGTTTGATCTTTGTTGATCTCCTTGTTGCATTTGAAAATCAGCTTGCTGAGTGTTCACGGTTGCATCTTCCATAGTGTTTTCCATACCCTCGTAATAGTTTTCTATACCTTTATA
>TARA_R110001599_G_scaffold243355_2_pt1 | contig 11152 bp, 13 predicted proteins | sample TARA_R110001599 | Tara Oceans TARA_R110001599 (sample SAMEA4398360) | marine metagenome | biome: Polar Biome; feature: [MES] marine water layer (ENVO:01000295) within the mesopelagic zone...; material: water (ENVO:00002006), including particulate matter (ENVO:01000060) such... | reverse complement strand
TCTTTTATTATGCCGCTAGACTTTGTCCTGACAGCAGCCAGGGTCTTCTGCGCTGCGGCTGACTGCTTATCGGATGCTGCCTGTGCGGTTGCAGCGGCTTTCGCCTCCGCAGCATCGATCTTTCTTATTTCTTTTGTTGCGGCAGCAGCAACACTGTTGAATTTGTTGTATGCCTGAACATCATCACTAACGGATTTTTTGAGTTGGTTTGCGGACGCTATAACGCCCTGCATGCTTTGGCGATACTGGTCCTGGGTCTGTAGGCCTTGAACCTGGTTGTCCCTAAGCTTTTTGAAGTCGCCAGACAGTGTTTGAAGGACGGTTTTTTGAACCTGTAAAGCCTCCGACAGTTTATTGGCGGACTTGGCAGCCGCACCACCGCCACCGCCAGCAGAGACAGCCTGGCTTGCGGTTTTCTGCATGCCTTGGACTGCCGTCTGCGCTTCGGCGAGAGACTTTTTAAACTTAGAAATATCCAGCGTCAACGACGCGGTTATTTGACCTGCTCCAGCGGTCATTAGCGCCTCCTGAATGAACGAGGAGCGCTAGTCTTGTTTTGGGACTTTGATTTATCCATGGCCTTTTTCTCCGCCTCGTTCTTTATTCTGAAGTATTCATTCCACTCCAGGAATTCGGAAACGGACAGACGCTCGGCCAAGTCGTGGACGGTGTACCCTAATGTTTCTGCTAAGAAAAACAGAAACTGGCGCTCACCGTCTTCCTTTAGTTTTTTGCGTCTTGCTCCGCCTCAGTATTCATCAACCGAACCGCTTCTGCTGCAAGCTCATCAACCCATCCGCCGGACGGCATGTTCATGAGAGTAGCCTCGTCGGCCTTCTCGAAAATGTGTTCTTCTGTGCTCGGAACGTAACAACAATGCATAATGGCAGCGATTTGGAGCTTGCTGAAATCTTTAATTTCACCAGAAGTGCCACCACCTGCGGCAGTCAAAATCTTGCTGCGCTGACCCACTGTGGGCTGACGAACCTCTACGTCTTGGCCGTTAACTGGCAACAAAGTAGAAGCTCGCTCGGCACCAGTTCCTAAAGTTGCTGTACGAATTAAATCACGGATATTATTTTCTGACATCTTGTCCCCTTGTTATCAGCTTCCGATATCTCCAAATGAGTATGCGGAGCCAGTAGTTGTTCCTGTTTCAGTTGTGCCCTGTGGCGCACCCTGAAAGGATATACTGGTTTCAACAAGGCCGTCAACCGCACCCGTGTTTTCATAGCTCTCAATAATAATAAAAGCTCTGAAGACCTGATTGGAAGAAGGGTCAAATTTAATCTCAAGCACTTTCGGCGTACCATCTGACAGTAAGTCGAAAAGCTTGATTTCACCCGCGTCCGTATCATAGTCCTGATTGGGGGTCTCAAGCAACGTCAGTGAGCCACTAAGGTCAACCAGTCCATTCATCTTATCCCTGAAAACTCCGCCATCCATAGTGGAGCGATCCAGAATGTCGGAGGACACACTGATGGAAAAATCCGTAATCGTTCCAACTTCGTACTTGGGGAGATACTTGATGCTCTGAATCTCTACGGTTGGCTCAGTAGGGTCGAAATTAACAATCCCAAAGAGGTGATCTATGGTCGTATGAGGAACAGTGGTTGCCCCATCGTCAAATAATTGTGCCTGTGCAGGATCCAGTATTTGTTGGTTCAAGGTCTTGGGGACCTGCCAAGAGGTTCCACCGCCAAGATCATTTAAAGATCCAGACGTTGCAGGGGAAGACGTGCCCGTCATATAAAGACGGCATAAATGCGCAGCAATGGCGACCATACTGACCTCCTATGATGTCATAAATTCAGGTGCACCCGTGAGTTGAACCGAAACGGATGCTTCAACAAGACCGTCGACTGCGCCCGTAATCTCTACAGATTCAATGACTCCAGTAGCTTTAATACCGCCACCTGCGCCGCCCGTCAATCCGACAAAGCCGAGGAAGAAGTATCTGTCTTCACCGTTGGCAAGAGCGTTAAAAAGGTCTTCCATGTACCCGCTGGTTACTCCGACCTCAAAATTGGAACTAAAAGACATGGATGCGTCCTTGAGGCCCGATAACTTTGTACGAAAAGAAGCATCAGTAAAGGCGGTCGTGTCAAGAATGTCTGCGCTGTTACTCAGCGTGACATCTTTTGCACCAACCACTGCCTTAATGTCGCCTGCAACCGCTGCCGCCGTGTTGTACACAAGGCCAAAGGCCGAAACGCTATTTACGTTTAAAATAATCTCATGTGCTGCTAAAGCCATATTAGTGTCCTCCAAATAGACATTGTTTCAGGCTGTAAGTTAACAGATTAAACACCAAAATAACAAACAGATCTGTTAAAAACGCCCATATTTATAGATCCCAGAAAGAGAAAAGGGCACGGAGTTGAACCGCGCTACAGGAAAGGGGAGAAAACCTGTATATCCCAACCTTTTCATAAGAGCAAGGCCCCTTCCGAAAAAGGAGCCCTGCGAGAGTGAGAACTGCTTCTCACATTAGGAGTTCAGCTTTTAAGCATTATTTTCTTCGTCATTTGCAGACAACCCAAGCATAGCATCAGCAATTTCCATCGCGGCTTCCGCAGGAGCAGTATCGATAGAGCTATCGTTCTTGGCATCCTGCATGAAGCTATCAGCATTGTCGAACGTGCTGGCTGCGGCTGCCTCAATATCGTTCACACTAAAATCACCAGATCCCGTTGCCGCGTCGAAGACCGACTGAGAAGCTGCGGCCCAGTCAGACTGGGCTGCTTCAAGTGCCATAGCGTGAGCCATCGCTGCTGCCTCATCCTGAGCTGACGCTACAAAAGCATCGTCTGCTGCAATGAATGCGGCACCCATCGCCACATAGCCTGCTTCTAAGTCTGCGTAGTACGTCTCGCCAGGAGCAGTATCGAGTAACTGTTCAAGGTCGTTAGTCAAGGTAGGGGCTGCCTCAAATCCTTGTTGACCTGCACCCAATGGGAAGAGATCGGAACCAGTGATGGTCAGTGTCTGAGCTGTGCCTTCCTCTTGCTCGCCTGGAGCAACAGATGAAACACTGGGAGCTGGAGGTAAGATATCCAAAACCCCAAGAAGGGTCGCTTCGCCGGAGCGAGTCGTTATCGTAATATCCCTAAGACCTTCAGCCGCCATGTTCGTGTTATCAATAACACCTGTAACGGTTGCTGCTGTATCGCTTAACGCGACACATTTCAAAGAGCTAATTCCAGACTCACTACTCAATGCCATTTTTAACTGACCGCTTGCGCCATCAGCGAAAACACCAGTGGCGGCGCCAACAATAGTGGCCCAGTCACCCATGGTCGCATTGCCTGCAACTGCATTGTAAATATTTGAGCCAACGAGTGTGAAAGAGATAGGCGTGGTGCCAGAATCACTTTCCTTACGAACGGATACGTGGTTTACCGCGCCACTCGCATCTACTGTCAACGTGGGGTTGCCAGGCAGTACGGTGAGTTGGTTTGCGCCAGATGCCGCTGTTGAACTGGACGAACCTGAAGCAGTATCAATCTTGAAGAAATACTTCAATTGACCACTTGCATCTGTCTGTCCGGCGCCATTTTCCTGAATATCAAAACTGTATACATCGTCAGCATTTGCGCCGTTGTCAACCAGGTTTGTGTTTGTGATTAAGAACTCACTTGTCGCATCAGTGATGGTTCCAGCAGCGTTCTTCATCACCTTAAGGGCAAGTCCTTGGGACCGAATATTTTTTCCAGTGATGTTACAGGATCTCGTCTGATCTCCAAGCTCAATTGCGTTGTTGTCAGTGCCGATAAGGCCTTCACGGGCTGCAATAGAGAAGTATGAGATCGTTGGATCTGCTGGGACAATTTCGAGGTTACAATCAAAAATAGCAGTGTGCGTTCCGGTTGCGGAAAGCGTTTGGTATTGAAGACGTAACAGATTTGCACCCATAACTTCTGGCGCGTCAGCGGCAGCAGTTACATCGAAAGAAACAGAATGGCCTGCACCTGTTCCAGCGGGTGTGTTCTCTACAGCGTTACTGATTGCGAGATGTGCGTAAAGGTTGTCTAAGTCATCAATGAACGTCAAACGGCCAGCCGCCGAGATTCCTTCGAGTCTCGAACCTGTCAATGTTAAGCCGAACGTTTCGCCAGCTTCAATTTGCATTGTTGCATTATCAGTATCAATCGAATGAGGACCAGAAGTTGAATGCAATCGAGTTGCAGACGGAGACCTATAGTAAATAGACGCTTCGTTTGAAAGCTGTCCACTAACTGAGGATGCAGATCCTGAGTATGTTGCTACGTCAACATCGGTGTTACCGCGTTGGCCGTCAGCGGCTACAGTGAAAGTAATCGCTGCGCTATCAGGGTTTTGAACGACCACAGAATCGACAGTGATACTTGGACCCATGTCTACTGACATGTTCTGTTGACCATCCCATTTATCATACATTTTCAAACCAGAAAGACCTATCGAATACGACTGACCTTGTTCAAGATTTGAAATGGTGGATGATGTGAGACTAGGCTCGGCAAAATAAACGCGAAAGGCGTTGCTAAGGGTTGTCGATTTAGTGACTACATTCCCTTCGGAATCGGTCAGATCGGATCCGTCAGCAGCAGCAAGAGTTGTTATCGTAACATCTCGTTGTTCGCTGCCGCTACCCGACCATGCGTCCCCACTGTTGTCAAGTGCAGTCTCATCTACGGTGCATTCCAAGGTTACTTCTCCGTCGCTATTCACGCTTACGTGGTCGACGGTTACGCCTTCTCCATGCACAACTGCTTGAAGAGGACTATATGTTCTATTTCCAGACATAATTATTTCTATCCTTTCCCCCTCCTTCATAATAGAGGGGGATATTAAATTTATAATAGGCGGCCCAAAATCATCAATAACTTCATCGATAGATTCCTGACGCGCTTCAAAAACAAAATCGTCGGTAGTCAAAATCTGACCGCCGACGACGAGAATGGTACTATTTCCTATTAACGGCATCAATCATTCCACTCTGCCTCTGCCTGATAACGTCGCCACATGTTCTCTGCAACGCATTCATAAATATGAACTCCATCGTAGTATCGCTGACCTCTAATCCCTGCGGAGTTTGGGGTCGGCTTTGTTTCAACATATGTTTCAGTTGGGGAAAGGCTTTGCACATTTCCTGTGCCATCAAATACGGGAATATCACCACTCTGTACTTCTACAGGACGGGACATGGATTTTCCAATTAAGTAAGACATTTTTCACCTAAAATATAAAGAAGTTCTCACCATTAGAGTAGATAGAAGCAGATCCGTCATCACTGCTTATAACAAGTTCCGACTCTCCATCTATCGTTTCGCCAGCAGCAGGCAAAATGAGAACGTTGTTCGTCGCTGCGTTTTTGTCCTCGTCCTTTATTATATACAATTTTCCGTCGCCAGCAAAATTTGCTGCGGGTAATTGCACGATGATGTCCCCAGTTAATGTCTTGCAGCTCAGTATTCGATCAGAAACCTTAACCGCATACGGTGACATAGCGTTCGTTACATCTATCGTCTCCAGGGCATAGGATGGAATGGGGTTGGACGTTCCATCGCTTGAGTAGATCATCATAACGTCCAGGTTAAAGACAGGGTTTTCGGTGGGGTCAAGACCTATGTACAGGGGCTCAGAGTAATCAGACAGAACAGATGCGTAACCAGCTATCGATGCCCTTTCAACGGCGTCATATACCATGCGAGCAAATGATGCAGTAGCCGAGTAGGTTCCTATGTTTCCTCTGATGTATACACTTATACGGGCCTCGCGTACATCGGTTCTTGCGACACCAAAAAGGGGGATCGGTGGTGGGCCTGACTTTGGCACACAAAATATACTCCTCTTAGGGATATAGCTAGATGGTGACCTCATCGGACCTCTGAAGATATCAGTGCCTAAAGTGCCAACTGATTGGGTTTGTAGGTGGGTTGCTAAATCTAAATCAGGTGTGGGCATGTCGACCTCTAAGAATATTAAACAGTGCCACTGTCTTTATTTTTTTTGACAACAACAAGGCCAGCAGATGCTGGGTTGCTTTGGCTGGCGTAGGGAGGGTTGGCTTTTCTTTTTCCCTCCGAGCCTAAGAGAAACAACTTGAACGCTTGCCTAACTCCAGATATAAACAAGTCAGGAGTGACAGAGCTTGATAGGTAATTGCGGTTTTTTTCCTGAGTCCCAGCGTACCAAACATATTCGTCCTCAAAGCCCGATATCGCTCCACCATAACCTATTTCAATTTGGGTTTTCACGCCAGCGGTTTTTGTTGCAAGATATCCTGTTGACCTGAGCAGTCCCGTATCAACAGGAACAAGGTCTTGAGACTTCTCCCAAACCCTGTGAGCGCCCGAATGAGCAATGTCTTCCGCTGCCGATTCAAGTTCTGTGGCCAAGGCGTTTGTTTTTGCAATAAAGTCAGTGTCGTCGAATTTGAACACACTATACGTCCACTTCGTAGTGGTCCAGCTTGCCGAATTCGTCTACAAGCTCAAGCACGGACTTTGGTCGACGCGCAAGGGTCTCGTCCCTGGGATCATCACCAGGAAGCCACACTCTGTAATCCATTCTTATTTCGATGACAGTATAGATGCGAAAGGTTGTTCCAAGTTGAGTGCCGCGATTGAGTTCTCGTGTGCTGTCGACAGGCTCAACGCGAGCGACCATCGTGATGGGGCGATCGTAACGCAACTCGCCGTCGGCGCCTGATGCTGTCGGGACGGCATAGCTCATTTTCTGTCTGAACTGTCCTACTAGCTGGGGGTCGGCCATCAGCAGTCCTCGTCATCTACAGGCAAAGAATAACCATCCATGCCAACGCTGAATGCGGGCTGGACGGCATCAGCGTCATCGTCAAGGGCGTCCTTTCCTGAGATAGTTAGGCCGCCAGCAAAAACCTCAGCACCTGTAAGGGCATCGCGTCTCAGTTCTTTGGCTTTTTTGGCGTAGGCTTCTGACCTCTGTGAGGCCCTGACTGAGAGTCGTCCGTTTGTCGTATCTGCCTGTCGCGCATACTTCGACGCGATTGCGTCACACGCCGCCGCTGCCGACGGGTAAGCAGACTCGTCATACAGAGATAGAAAGTAGTCGACCTCACTGTCTTGCAACAGGACATCAGTGCTGACGGTATCGCCAGTAAGAAGCCTGACAGCGTCACGTTTAGAATTTTCAGGATCGGAAGTATAGGTAAAGGCCATTTTTAATCCATGTCAGGCTTTGGTAACACAGCAGCCTCAAGATTTTGGATCGCGGGCTTTTCCTTGCTTTTTGCAGCCAAAATTGCGCCTATTTTTTTGCTTGTCTTTTTGCCGTGTTTTGCTTTAGCGGTTAGGTTTTTTGATACAACGTCGGTCGTGACCTTTGAGACAATTGGCTTTGTTTTCAGTGGGCCTGATTGCTCAATCCAGCCTTTCGCCGTAAACACATCAATATCAATAAAATCTGATAAGTTCTCTGGAAGCATGTCTCCTTGGTAAACCATTTTACTGTCAATTTTTAATGTTCTTAAAGCTTTGTACATGTCTTTCTCCGTTAAAAGACGGCCCCCACGAGGGGGACCGTGCGTTCTTATGTTTTCCTGATTAGCTTACAGCATCTTCAAAGAAAGCGCCACATTCGCTTGCAACCAATTTTGCGTTAAAGGCCATTTCGCCTTCAATGCGGTCAGATGCAAGGTGTTCCATTCGATAACGCTTGATGCGATTACCGGAAGGACCTGCGCCCAACAATCCGTTCCAAGAGAACATATATCCTCCAGAAGGTGTCAGTAAGGACGGGTTTGGTGCCGAATACGTCAATAACGCGCTCTTGCCCATAATAAAGCTAGTGGCGATGGCAGCACCCTCAGCAGCAGTATTATTAGTTCCAGAGGCGATGACGACCTTATCAAGATCTAGCAGTGCAGCAAGAATATCAGTCGTGATAATACCACGCTGAGTATACTTAATACGCTCAAGAACCTGATCGCTGTTTCGCAAACCACGGTAAACAGGTGCAGACAAAACAAGAGTGTTCGGTCGTTTGCCAGTTTTTTCCATGATCAGTTCGGCTTGCTCCATGATATTATCAATCGGCGTAGCTCCAGTTTCATCCCATCGCTTGTATTGGCCTGCGCCTGGGACACCAGTAACTCCGTCAAGATCGATATCCCAGATACCAGTCTTAAAGAAGCCATCAGCCCAAACACGGTCACGTTTCATCAGCAATTGCTGAGTAACATAACGTGCAGCGTCAGCCTCAACATTCACAGCCGCATCCGCATTTGCGCGAACTTGATCGTCAATGTTTTTATGAATGGCAAAGACATCACAAAAGTACGAAGCAGTGTTATCCAAACGGAAACCACCACCAGCAGATTCTGTGCCTGGGGCGCGAAGAGCTGCTTCAGAACGCAACAAATCACCACGGTTATAAACAAAGTAACGATCACCCTGTCGTTGAACAGGAACGATTGGGAATACTTTGTCGGCCACAAATCCAGCGGCTTCTTGCATGTATGCGATACTGATATTAGACAGCGCCGCGTTTACATGTACATCACTTGCAGTAGGTAAAGGCATTATCTACTCCTTAAATTATGAGGCACGGTGAGGTGCTTCAGTGTTAATCAAAGCGGTGAGAACCTCACCAGACGATCCGCCAACCAAAGCGGTGCCAACAACATAGCTGGTCGTATCAGTTCCAGCGACATATGGTGCAGCGGTGCTTGAAGCATCGGTACCAACCTGGTCGCCAGAATTGATGGTTGCGCCTGCGAGCATTTTTGATGCTCCACTAACGCAAACGGTTGCTGCTTGGCCAGAGGTAGGCTTGTTTTGAAGCACTCCCACTGGTATATCAGTTACGGCCACACAGAGAATCGCTTTGCCAGCACTTAATTTTACCATTTTGTATTGGCTGCTGGAAAGATCCGCACCTGCTTCAAGTGTAATACACTTTAAACTTTCTTGAGTTGCCATTATAGGCTCCTTTTGTTTAATTCAAATTCTTCATTATAAGCTTGAAAAAGATCGGTATTGCTTTCCAACACCTTTGCACGAGCCTGATACACAGAAAGGTCAGGATTGGCCTTACGCATTTCAGCGGCACGAGCTTCTACTTTATCCCACGCAGTACCAGATTCTACCTGGACTGCTTGTCCGGCTTCTTCTAGCACAACGGAGGTTTCCATGGCTTTGTTTACGGATCCTAGAATAGATTCAATTTTTGACGTTGCTTCTGGCGCGACGGCTGATAATTCTTGAAGCAATTCTCCAAGGTCAACAGCGGTAGTTCCAGGAACACTGCTAAAATCTGATTCAGCTTTTGCGACAAATTGCTTGCGCAACTTCTCAGCCTTCATCACATTGATTTCTTTCTCTAGTTCCTCAGCCTTTTGAATGGCTTCAGATTGGCTCTTAAAAAGACCTTCCACCTGACTACGAACGTCCTCTGGTACTTCGTTAATATCCAACTCGGTATCAGTAGTTCCCTCGCTATCATCGGAGGTAGGGTCTTCTTCCTTCTCAATGCCTAATAACTCCTTGACGACATTCATAGCCTCACCTGAAAGTGCTTCCTGGTGTGGTTTCAAAAGTCGCATTGCAGCCGCGATGGCCTGGATGGCGTCATTGGACATTTCGTTCTTCTTTAAATTCTCCAAATACTGCTCTTCGTTTTCAAAGGGCGTATCTAGAAGACTAAGAATTTTATCTTCCATGTCTTTATCTCCTATAGAGGTTTCATTTTTAAGAACTAAAAACGTGCGGCGATTAGCTGGTCTGTCGACAATGCTGACCTCGTGCGTTTCAAGTTCTTTTAATCGCTTAATTTCCATAATGGACTCCTAGCGTTGCTTGCAGAATTACAAGCAGTAAGTGATTGTTTATTCAGGCTTACTGTGCTAAACGCCCGACATTTTCCAGAGGCTCCTTTACCGCGTAGCCACCAATAGAATATCCTGTATAGGAACCCTTCTTGATGCCTGTCCACATTCGATCATCGTGTACTTTCGTAACCATGACCCAAGAGCCTTTTTTAATATGCTGACCACCTATATCCAGATCGGCGGGTGCAATATAACTTTCTACTATGTCTGCCTTGGCTGGCTTGTTGTGCTGATCGCCAATCATTCGAGACTTGATGAGGTAATTATGCGCTGCGTTTTCTATTTCGTCAACAGAAACAACATCATTTTGCGCATCAACAACTTCGGGTTCCAAAACGACACCGTAGACGAGACGCCTATCAATGTCGCTTTTTGTGATCTTAACCTGACGGTCAAATTTTGTTGCATATGCCTTTGCCAGTTCTTCTACTTTTCGAGGCAGGCTGTATTTAGACTTTGAGAACGGGTGGGGCATAACGAAGTCGGCGATGTCCGAATAATGTTCAGCCGTGTCTTTGCCTAATGCCACCACAATTGCCCCAGGGTCCGCTTTTGCAATGGCCGTGCTCACCAGTGGGCGCCACTCCTCAACCAGATCGGCTGTGGGTGGAGTGCGTTTGCCGCTATCGTCAGTGATTTCAAATGGTACAACGTTAATGAACGTGATGTCTTCGGATGATGCGTCTATAGGATCCAGTATCTGTTCTGTAAGATTCTTCTTTATGCTCCCACATAAACACTCATTAGACTTAATCTCATCCAGTGTTGGCATTAATGAAAGAAAGACAATATTTGCAGATTTCTCTATCTTATTATCCACAACTGAGCTGAGAAAGTCCTCGGTTGTTGCAGCCTCGGCTATCGTGTTAGCGATATCGTCAATAATCCTTTCCTCGTCAGTCAGGGTAACCGCTCTTACAATGCCATCGTTAATCGAGAGGTCTTCGGTGGTGACATGATCGGAGATCTTGAGGTCGTCATCAACCCAAGATGTTTTTGTTATTTTTCCACCTGCATCAATGAGGGTGTACATGTGCTTGCCCGTGAGCATTGAATGGGTTTTCTTTGCCATCACTTTTAATACTACCGTCGGATTCCTATTGAAAAGGCATATCTCCTTTTCCGAGAGATCATTAACCCAGCAATAGTTTTCGGTATTCTTCATGACAAAAACCAAGTCTGGCCATGACGAAATACTGACAGGCGCATCAAGGTCTACCGAGGCCGTCAGCGGGTACATGTTTTCACAGACCATTTTAACCTTGAATATGTCGCTAGTCTTTTCGACACTCTTCGGTCCAA
>TARA_R110001599_G_scaffold160882_1_pt1 | contig 11152 bp, 7 predicted proteins | sample TARA_R110001599 | Tara Oceans TARA_R110001599 (sample SAMEA4398360) | marine metagenome | biome: Polar Biome; feature: [MES] marine water layer (ENVO:01000295) within the mesopelagic zone...; material: water (ENVO:00002006), including particulate matter (ENVO:01000060) such as...... | reverse complement strand
CGAGCGCGTTTTTTTTTGCGCGATGGATGCAGTACGCCAATGCTTTAACTGCTATTTCAGCTCGGAAAAACAGCCTCAACCGCAACGTATCAAAACAACTTTACGAGGTCATTGAATATTGGGACAGTATCGCCCTACGGCTGGCTGTTCGCCTGTGATCCGTCCACGGGGCATAACGGCCAGAACAGATCGTTCTGGACAAAAACAGTAATCAAACCGTCTTTGAAAACGCGATATGCCTATTCCAGATCCTGTGATGTAAGCGCACGGTGGATTTCGCGCCGAACCAGCTTTCGGACGTTACGGGTGATACGTTCACCCAACGCGCCCTGCAGTTCCGTGCGGACGATTTCACTGACCAGATCACGCAGCATTTCTTCGTCGAAATATTCGTCACCACCCAGGCCAAGGCCGGTTTCCTGTTCAGTTTCCAGAGGATCAACCGGATCGGTCTTCTGGGCGACTTCATCTTCGATGTTGCCGGTCAGGTCTTCGCTTGCAAAATCCATTTCGCTCAGCGGGTCATCGGCAATGTCATCGGAAGCGGAATGGTTCGCACCCGAAGAGAATGTCGCCGCAGCGTCGAGCGGATCTTCATCCAGCACTGTAGATAAACGCGCGCCGGTTGCGTCCAGTTCGACGTCATCTTCCCACGCCATCGCGGGGGCATCGCTGCCCGAGTAATCATCGTCACCAGGTTCGTCAGGGTCGTAGGTTTCGGGAATTCGACTGATAGCAGATTCCAAGGCGGCAATCTTGGCGCTCAGGCGATCCGGCGTCGGCGGCACGTCTTCAACCAGTTCCGATGCGCCGAGATCCAAAATTCCCGGTGGACGCGCCGAAAACCGGAAGGCGGAAAGATTAGACTGAAGGTGTTGGGTTTTCTCTTCATCGATGTTGGCAGGTTTCAGACCCGCGTCAACATCTTGAGGGCGCTGCTCGTGATCGTCCGCGATCAGGTCCAGATCTTCAAATTCTTCAGCGAGCGAAAGCGACGGGGCCGGCTTGAAAGAGTTTTCAAGCTTGTCGGGATGACGGACGTCGGATTGGTCGGGGGAAGACCCTAGCCGACCGTTATCGTCATGCGCATCCGCAGACAGAGCCGACGTGGCGGCGGCATCACGCGGCGACGCCCCCCCCATCCCAAGCGACGCGCCCCCCGCCCCACTTGGGGGCTGCATCGGCTTGCGCTGTGACCGGAATGAATCCGATGCCGGTGCATCACCGGCTACGCGAAACGAAGGTGTCAGTACCAGCCTATCATCCTTGGTCACATCCAACCGTTTGCGATTGATGGGATGCCGGTCTTCAGACACCAACCGGCGAATTGAAGAAAGAACATCCTCGACCTCTGAATTGGACACTGGATCAGACATAAATAACCACCATTCACTGCTTGCGTGCAAGTCTAACCCGAGGCTTTCATTCAGACAATGGGGACGTGAAAATTGTCAGTCTTTTTGCAGCGCCCGCAACACACGGTCCAATTTCTTCCCTTCTTTCGAGTACTTGGCAGGCCCGTCCTTGACCAGATTATAATAGGCCGCCGGGTCGTAAATTTGCACCGGTAGCTTCAGGGCCTGTGCGGTCAGCTGGCCCGTTGCGGACAAAACCGAATAGGCCGCGACATAAAGCTGCGTCTGTGCTGTAACCACGGAAGAACGCGCTTCGTTCAACGACTGTTCCGCACCCAACACTTCCAACGTCGTACGCGCACCCAATGACGCCTCTTCCCGGATCCCCTGAAAGGCGACCTGTGCAGCTCTGACTTGACGTTGCGATGCGTCAATCTGAGCGCGGGCAGAGGACAAGACTGCATAGGCATCACTGACCGCCCGCTCGACATTGTCCACGGTCACGAACAGGTTGCCTCGCTGGGCATCTCGCTGCGCTCTGTTCTTACGCACCCCGGCAGACAACGCACCACCTTGGTAAATGGTCTGGCCGAATTGAATGCCGACGCTGGCGTTATTGCTTGAGGCATCGGATCCAAAGGTCTCGGTCAATCCGTACGAACCTTGCACAGAGACTTGCGGCTTCATACGGGCTTCGCTGCTGCGGATCAGCAATTCAGCCGCGGCAACCTGATGCTGCACAGTAAGGATATCGGGATGGCGACGAACGGCCCCTGCTTTGGCTGCGGCTACATTGCTCTCGATGGACGGCAGGCGTGGTGGAGGGCTAAGCTGGCCCGGATCGCGACCAATGGCGACCTTGTAATAGGCCTTGGCGCTCATCAAATCACCCTGCGACCCCGCCAAGCGGCTGCGCGCCGACGCCAACTGCGCTTCAGCAAGGGAAACGTCGGTACGCGTAACTTCACCGACTTCGAACCGATCGCGGGCGGCGCGCAATTCCTGCGTTAGCACCCGCACATTATTTTCGCTGATCGACATCAGCTGCTGGGCTTGTATCACCCCCATGTAGGCATCAACCGCACGCAAAAGCACCTGCTGTTCCACGCTGACCAAGCTTTGACGCGTCGCAAGAACTGTTTCCTTGGCGGCTTCGACCGAATATTGCGTCGCGCCGAAATCATAGACCAACAGCGATGCAATCAGATTGACCGACGTAGAAAGCGAGTTGGTCGAGCTCTTGGTCCCTGCCGGAATGAAAGTCGAACCCGCGCTTACCGATCGACCGATCGCTTTGTTCAGGTTGCCGGTCCATTGCACCACCGGCTTGAGCGAGGACTTTGCAATAGCGACGTCTTCGTCCGCGGCGCGCAGTACCGCGCGATTTTGGTCCAACAAGCCCGAATAGTTATATGCCCCGACCAAAGCGTCAGCGAGTGTCTCGGCAGATACAGGAGATAGAAAGCCCAAGCTGAGACAGGACGCGGCAACGAAAGTTCGGAAATTCCGCTTGGTAGGTAATACTGTCATAAAAACCCCGTAGGTGAATCACACCGTATGCGTTGCGTGTTGCAACTATATTGAAACTATAGCTGAAAAGCTTTCTCGCGGGTAAAGCCCTCAAGTATCGGCGCACCAGCATTGAATGCGGGACGCCAGCTTATTGCGTTGTCGCGCTTGTATCCCAGACGAACTTCGCCCAACGGACCATCCATGAAGATGCAGGCGATGCGACCGCCATCCTTAAGCTGTGCTGACAGATCATCAGGCAGCAAATCCACGCCGCCTTCAACGATAATGACATCATAAGGCCCGTGTTTCGGGGCACCTTCGGCAAGGGGGCCGTGATGCACGATCACGTTATCGATATCCGAAGCGATGATGGTTTCTTGCGCGTCTTTCGCCATTTGTTCGTCGACCTCGACGCCGACGACCACTTGGGCCATATGCGCGATGACGGCGGATGAATAACCATAGGCGCAGCCCACGTCCAAAACCAGCTCATCGCCATTGATCGCCAGCGCATCCAGCATTTTTGCCAAAGTCCGGGGTTCAAGCATGATCCGACCTTCGCCGAGTTCAAGATTTTCCCCAAGATAAGCCGCTTCGCGCTTTGCGACCGGAACATAGTTTTCGCGCGCCACCTTTAGCATAGCGTCTATGATCGGGAATTTTGTGACATCCGACGGGCGCACCTGGGTATCAACCATCATCCTGCGCCTGGCTGTGAAATCAGTCATTATCTAAACACCTTCGTTCAGTTGTCTGCGACGTTGAAATGCCACATCGCAATATGCCTAGCAATAGTCGGTTGGGACGTTCACGCAAATGTATGTTATCCCTCGCAGAATCCGGGCTAAGTTGTAGTTGTTGCGCGACCTTATCAACCCAGCGGCAGGGGAATTTACTTTTTCTCTCGACTATGTTGCCCGAAAGTCAGGTTAATGAACAGCTTTCGCGCCCATGAATTGCATCAAATAGAAGGTACATCCACATGACAAGGATTGTCATCGCCCCATAAGGGCCAACGAGCGCCATGCGCTTTTACAGTTTCAACCCTATCACCGCGTGATCAAGGCGCATTGATTGTCTCTGGAAATACTGGAGGCGAGTAGGAGAATCGAACTCCTGTACACGGATTTGCAATCCGCTGCGTAACCACTCCGCCAACTCGCCTCTATCACGTGACCGCGATAGGCGCACACCGATCAAAGCCCGTGTGCGTTTCGGCTTATCCCGATTTTTACAGGGATTGTCTAGTCCAGTTTGTGACATTTGGGCGGCTTTATTTTCGCGCCCTCGCCCTGCCTCGCCTACAGCGAAATGACCGGTCTGTCGGCGTTTTCGGGCGCGTCGAGCTGAAGATGGTGATCTTCCAGGATCAAAATATTCTCGGAACCGATAATTGCGCTTTTCGTCTTGTAGCCAATTACGTCCTCGATCTCCATCTCGGGATTTCGTGCCATCAAGATGGTTTCCTCGGACGAAAAGTTGGTCAAACCCCGTGCAAGCTCGTCCCCGCCTTCGTCATAGACATGCAGGACGTCACCCTTGGAGAACTCGCCCTGGATCGAGACAAGATCGCTGCGCAGCAGGCCGCGTTCCTTCCTGGAAATCGGACCCACGGCCGCGTTTGAAACCACCAACGTGCCCGCGACCTGCAAACGGTTGCTTAGCCAGATCATCAAGGGCGACGCCGCCTTACCGGTCGCCAAACAACGGGTGTGACGGCGTTCGCGGTTCAGGACGGACGAAACGGGACGGTCAATGATGCCCTCGGCGATGATCGTTTCAACCCCGGCGTTCTGTGCCATATTGGCAGCAAGCATCTTGGTCAACATCCCACCGGAACCCAGTTCACTGATGCTTTTGGTGGATTCCAGATGCTCGGTCACATCTTCGATCTCGTCGATGAACTGCGCACCCTCTTCGGATGGATCGCGATCATACAGCCCTTCCACGCTGGTGAGGATAATCAGGTGGTCTGCTTCGACCATCTGCGCGACCTTGGCGGACAGGCGGTCATTGTCACCCACCTTGAGATCGCGAGTGGCGACTGAATCATTCTCGTTGATGATCGGCAGGATGTCGTTTTCGAACAGACGCAGCATGGTATTCTTGATGTTGAGAAAACGCCGGCGTTCCTCCATGTCTTCAACGGTCACCAGCATCTGCGCGACTTCCACGCCGAATTCCGATGCGACCTGACGATAGGCATTCATCAAAAGCGGCTGACCACAGGCGGCGGCAGCCTGTTTGTCAAGCAAACCCGCATCTTCGGGGCGCTTTCCGATCATGTTCAAACCAAGTGCAACGGACCCCGAAGAAGTCAGGATGATTTCGCAGCCTTCGCTTTGCAAATCGGCCAGATCGGACATCAACCCGTTCATAAAGGCATACCGCAAGGTAAGTTTCTCTTCGTTCGCCAAGAGGCTCGACCCGATTTTGACAACGATACGTTTCTTTTTGGACACGACGATTGGTGCTCCGTTTTTTTGTTCAATTTCAACACTGGCGCACTTTCGGCTGTTAATGCCGCAGCGCAGAAAGGAGTGTGATTCGAGGGTGTATAACACGTGGACAAGACCGGATTGCAACCGGCTAACCGATTGCGTGCCGGTTCCTGCCAACCGATCAGCGTGTTTGAAGCATTGCCAACGCTTCGCGAATGTCGTCCGGTATCGCAGTCGGGCGATGCCCTTTTCGTTCGACATAAACGTGAACGAAAAAGCCTTCCGCCGACGCACGTTCCTCGTCATTGCGAAACAGCCCCAGTTCCATCCGAACCGAGCTTTTGCCCAAATGCGCGACCCTTAACCCTGCCGTGACGCGATCGGGAAACTGCATTTCACCAAAATAACGGCATCCGGTCTCTACCACGAGCCCAAATGCAGGGCTCGTCAGCGGATCAAGCAACCCGCGTTCGATCAGCCACCCGTTCACCGCCGTATCAAACAGCGCATAATGCACGACGTTGTTCATATGACCGTAGGTGTCGTTATCGTTCCACCGGGTTTGCAGGGGATAGAACTCGGCAAAGTCGGCGCGGTTCGGGGCGGTGGGACGGTCTGCCATTACCAGGCAGCCGTATAGATCATGCGGGCGTCGTCTTGGGTCACCTCCCGCGGGTTGTTCACCAGCAAACGTGACTGCAGCATCGCGTCGGCGGCCATTTTGTCGATTGCGTTCTTCGGGATATCAACGTCACGCAACCGCGTTTGCAGCCCCACCCTTGTTGATAGATCGGCTAACGCATCGATAAATGCCGCGGTGCGCGCCTGGGTGCCCTCCAGGTCGGCAAGATGCGGGAAAGCGTCACCTGCGATTTCCGCATAAAGCGAACCGGCGTCGGGCGCATTGAACCGTAGCACATGCGGCAGCACCAACGCATTGGAAAGCCCATGCGGAATATGAAACGTGCCGCCGATCGGATAGGCCAGCGCATGAACCGCCGCGACAGGCGAATTAGCAAACGCCTGCCCCGCCAACATCGACCCCAACAGCATGGCCCCGCGCGCCTCGATATTCGATCCATCGGCAATGACGGCTTCGATATTGGCCCCCAGAAGCCGCAGCGCCTCGCGGGCGAGCAGCTTGGAGATTGGATTGTTGTTCGCGTTTTTCGACGCGTATGCCTCGATCGCGTGTACCATTGCGTCGATTCCGGTTGCGGCGGTGATGTGCGCAGGCAAACCCAACGTCAATCCAGCGTCCAAAATCGCCATATCGGGCAAGATGACCGGTGACGATACCCCGCGTTTTTCCTCGGCACCCACGGTGATGATCGACACCGGTGTCACCTCTGAACCGGTTCCCGCGGTCGTGGGGATCAGGACCAGCGGCAGACGCGGACCCTTTGCTTGGCCCACGCCCCACGCGCTATCCAGGTCCGCGTCAGACCCCAGCAAGAGCGCCGCAAGTTTTGCCACGTCCTGAGAGGAACCACCGCCAAATCCGACGACGCTGGTCACCCCCGCCGTTTTCCCTGTTTCGACGGCCTTCATCAATGTTTCGCGTGAGGGGTCCGCTTCGACCTCATCAAAGATAACAACCCGATGACCAGCGGCCTCCAAGCTCGAAACAGTGGCGTCAACAAGCCCGAGCTTGCGAAGCCCCGCGTCCGTCACCAGCAAGCAGTCGGTTCCCAGCAGGTCCCCGGCCAGATCAGGCAGGCGCTGTGCTGCTCCATTTTCGAAAACGACAGATTTCGTAGTGTTAAAGATAAATGGAGACACAATAAAAGCCTTTCATGAGACAATTGAGCCTTGGGAAACCGTGCAAGGCAACTCCCATTAAAGGCAATTCCAAGCCTGTCGCCTAGTGTTAATCTGGTTTTTGCGCAGACGCTTTGGGGGTCCTGAGGGCGCACGCCTGATCTGCCCCCTGCGTCAAGGACGCACTGCCGAGCGACGCGTGCAGACGACCAAAGAGGGGCTTTAGGCTGCTTCAGTTTAGCTCATCCGGTAGAAACAACAAAAAGGTTCGATAAAGATCATTATGACCATTTAATTACGAGAAATTCGAGCCATAAATGCCCCAATAGTACAACCAGTATTGACGCCATAAGCGAGTGATATAGAACCATCTACTTCTGAATTAGTTATTAAAAAAACATATTTTTAACAGGCTATCCTCATCCATGAAGGTTGTTGCCGACACGGTGTGATAATTTCAACGCTTCAGGGCAGTTTACGCGCTTCGGTCGGTTGATGACGCAGGTAATCCATCACCGCCGCCCGCACCGATTGGTCGCCCCGTTCCCGAGAAGCATAGATGACGTCGCGGACTTCCCCAAGATCCGATCGGCGCAGTAGGCTTTTGACCGGCCCGATCGATGCGGGGCGCATGGAAAATGATGTCATACCGATCGCCGCAAAACATAATGCTTCGACCGGACGGCCGGCATCCTCACCACAAAAAGACAGCGGCGTTCCTGTTTCGCGACACCGATCGACGATACCTTCAAGGAAGGTCAGAAAGCTCGCGTTCAGCGTATCATAGCGACGCCGTACCAATTCATTCTCGCGATCAGCCGCAAAGAAAAACTGTTTGAGGTCATTCCCACCGATGGACAGAAATTCGACCTCTTCAAAAAACTTTTTCGGCGCGAATGCCAAAGAGGGAGTTTCAAGCATTGCACCGACTTCGATCCGCGACGGAAGGACATGCCCCAACCGCTTTTCCGTCGCCAGTGTCTTGTCCATCTCCAGCTTTGCGGCACGATATTCTTCAAACTGCGCCACAAAGGGAAACATCACAGACAACGGACGCCCATTCGCGGCGCGGATCAGCGCCTGCAACTGCATTCGCATGATGCCCGGCTTGTCCAGACCTACTCGGATCGCGCGCCACCCCAGGGCCGGGTTCGGTTCATCGTTGGGCTTCATGTAGGGCAGCACTTTGTCCGAACCGATATCAAGGGTCCGAAACACCACGCGTTTGCCGTTGGCGGCATCCAGCACGCGACTGTAAAGCGCGGACAGCTCGGACCGTTTCGGCATCTGGCTCCGGACCAGGAATTGCAGCTCAGTCCGAAACAACCCCACCCCTTCGGCACCCGACCCTTCAAGCGATGGCAGGTCGGCCATCAACCCGGCGTTCATGTGCAACCCAATAATGGTACCGCACTTGGTTTCAGCGGCCTTGTCACGAATGGAAGCATATCGTTCCTGTGCCTCGGCCTGCATGGCGATCTTATCGCGGAAAGCCGCTGCAACTGTCTCGTCCGGCCGCAGGTGCACGACGCCCTGTTCCCCGTCTACCATGATCCGATCACCGTTCAACGCATCGTTGGTGATCCGAGACGCATGTACAATCAAAGGTATCGCCAAAGCCCGCGCGACGATAGCGGCGTGACTTCCAACTGAACCGCCTTCAAGCACAATCCCACGCAAGGATCGGCCATATTCCAACAATTCAGCAGGCCCGATGTTTCTAGCTACCAAAATCGGGTTAGGCGGCATCTCCGCACCGGTATCGGCCCCTTGTCCGGTCAGGATTCTCAGCAACCGGTTGCTGAGATCATCCAGATCGGACAGTCGTTCACGCAGATAGGCATCGCTTGCCTGGCCCATACGTGCACGCGCATGCGATTGCTCTTTCTCGACAGCGGCCTCCGCTGACAGGCCCCGGCTGATGTCCTCCTCCATCCGGCGCAACCAACCTTTTGAATTGGCAAACATCCGATAGGCTTCCAGGACTTGTTGCTGATCCTTGTCCCCGCCTGCCATAGACATCATCTGGTCGACGCTGACGCGCAGCTGATCTACAGCCTCGTTCAGCCTTTCGGTTTCGCGCACCGGGTCGTCTGCCACCGGGTTCGAGACGACAACGCGCGGTTCGTGCAGCCATACATGGCCTTCGGCAACACCTTCCTGGCCTACCGTTCCCCGCACCAGAACCGGCTGACTGTGACGCGCGGACATGGCCGCACCTTCGCCGACAAAGGCACCCAGTTCGGCCATTTCAGCCAACACCATCGCGACGACTTCAAGAGCGTATACTTCGTCGGATGAAAATTCGCGCGCCGCCCTGGATTGCACCACAAGCACGCCGAGAGTTTCACCGAGCCTCTGCACCGGAATACCCAGAAAGCTCGAATAAAGCTCCTCACCGGTTTCCGGCATGAACCGAAACCCAGGTGCCTGAGGCGCGTTAGGCGTGTTAATGATACGTTTGCGCTTAGCGACACGTCCAACAAGACCTTCGCCCATTTTCATGCGCGTTTCGTGCACCGCGTCCGCCTTCAGACCTTCGGTGGCGCACAACTCCAACGTGTCTTCATCGCGAAAAAGATAGATAGAGCAAACTTCACAGCCCATCGACGTGGCAATCAAGTGGGTGATCTTATCAAGGCGGGCCTGGCCTGCATCGTCGCTGGCCATTGCATCGCGCAAACGGCCCAGCAGCTTGCGACTTTCTGTCTCGATACCATCACCCATGCAAAAAATCTCCCCCAGCCAAGACGAACTTAGACCACAGGCTTCAACCGAATGAAACGCTGATCTGGTCGTTTTCTATCACCAGACACGGTTTACAGAAAAGAAGCTTTTCCACCTTCGCGGGAGATGCACAGAGTTTGTGCACCTGCCTGCACGGGTTTTAAGCGGCTTTATGCAGCTCGAACGCGTCGTGCAGCGCTTGCACGGCCAGCTCCATGTATTTGCGGTCAATAAGCACTGAAATTTTGATTTCCGAGGTGGTGATAACCTTGATGTTCACACCCTCGTTCGACAGCACCTGGAACATCTTGGCTGCAACGCCGGTGTGGCTGCGCATGCCGATACCGACGACGGAAACCTTCGCCACATCCGAATCCGCGATCAGTTCATCAAAATTGATCGCACCCGCCGCTTTGGCCGCATCCATCGCGACCTCGGCGCGTTTGATCTGGTCGACGGGACATGACCAGGTCATGTCGGTTCGGCCTTCTTCCGCGATGTTCTGCACGATCATGTCCACGTTCACGCCACCGTCGCTAAGCGCGGTAAAGATCGCGGCGGCGATGCCGGGCCGGTCGGCGACGGACACCAGGGTCATCTTTGCCTCATCCCGAGAAAACGCGATACCCGATACAACATTGCTTTCCATGATTTCTTCCTCATCGCAGACCAGCGTTCCAGCTTCGTCCGATTGCTCTTCAAAGCTGCTCAACACTCGCAACTTTACCTTGTAACGCATCGCCAGCTCGACCGAGCGGGTTTGCAGAACCTTTGCCCCCAAAGACGCAAGTTCAAGCATTTCCTCGAACGCGATCTTATCCAGCTTGCGGGCTTTGGCACTGACACGGGGGTCAGTAGTATATACACCGTCTACGTCAGTATAGATATCGCAACGTTCAGCGTCGAATGCCGCTGCGAAAGCGACCGCAGTTGTATCGGATCCGCCGCGTCCCAACGTGGTGATGCGTCCTTCGGGGCTGACACCCTGGAATCCGGCAACGACCGCGACACGCATGCCTTCGGCGAACTTGGCCATGATATTGTCCGACGGAATTTCCTCGATCCGGGCCGACGAATGCGCCGATGTGGTCTTGACCGGGACCTGCCAGCCTTGCCAGCTACGCGCAGGTACGTCCATTTCCTGCAACGTCAGCGCCATCAGTCCGGCGGTCACGTTTTCACCCGATGATACGACGGCATCATATTCACGCGCGTCATACAGGGGGGATATCTCGTTCACCCAGCCGACCAGTTCGTTGGTCTTTCCGGACATGGCTGACACGATCACGATCACGTCATAGCCTTTTGCGACTTCGACGCCCACCCGCTTGGCCGCGCGGCGGATACGGTCCAGGG
>TARA_R110001599_G_scaffold107695_2_pt1 | contig 11161 bp, 13 predicted proteins | sample TARA_R110001599 | Tara Oceans TARA_R110001599 (sample SAMEA4398360) | marine metagenome | biome: Polar Biome; feature: [MES] marine water layer (ENVO:01000295) within the mesopelagic zone...; material: water (ENVO:00002006), including particulate matter (ENVO:01000060) such... | reverse complement strand
AAACTAGACTATGAAAAAGTTATTCTCACTATTGATGATCTTAGGCGCTCTGTCGATTGGATTCAATGCTTACGCTCAGGACGATGCCCAAGATGGTGCAGCAGAGCAAGTAGAAAACACCATTCCAGAATCACCTGACTATTCAGATGAAATGGCAGATATGCCAGCAGAGTCTTTAGACCAAGTCATCAAACAAAAATTTATTGAAGGAGATCCTAAGTTTATGTCTCCTGTATTAATCTGTTTAATTCTGGGACTTGCTATCTCAATCGAAAGAATTATCAGCCTTAATATGGCAACTACCAACACAAACAAACTTTTGAGCAAAGTAGAAGACGCTCTTGAGTCTGGTGGAGTTGAGGCTGCTAAAGAAGTGACTAAAAACACTAGAGGTCCAGTCGCATCCATCTTTACTCAAGGTCTTATGAGGATGTCAGAAGGAATTGAAATGGTTGAAAAATCAGTGATTGCTTATGGCTCTGTAGAAATGGGTAGGTTAGAAAGAGGTCTAGTTTGGATTTCACTATTTATCTCATTGGCTCCAATGTTAGGTTTCATGGGTACTGTAATTGGTATGATTGGCGCGTTCGATGCTATTGAGGCAGCTGGTGATATTTCTCCAGGATTGGTTGCTGGTGGTATTAAAGTGGCCCTTTTAACAACAGTTGGTGGTTTGATCGTTGCGATTATTCTTCAATTGTTCTATAACTACTGTGTTTCTAAAATTGATTCAATTGTTAACTCAATGGAAGACGCTTCAATCTCTTTGGTTGATTTGTTAGTGAAGCACAATTTATCTAAGTAATTAACCTGTAAATAGATTATTATGGATCAGGACCAATTAATTGATTTAGGATTATACGCATCTTATATTCTGCTTATAGTGGCAACGGTTGCTGCTATTGTAATGAACCTCGTAAACTCTTTTGGTAACCCTAAGAGTTTGGTGAAAAGCGGTATTGGGATAGTCGTATTGGGATTGGTATTCTTTATTGGATATTCAATGGCGCCTGCGGAAATTGACCTTGTTAGCCAAAAAGCTTTTTTTGCTAACGATATAGACCCCTCTGCAGCATCTACCTTAACTACCTATAGACTAATAGGTGGAGCAATGACCACAACTTTAGTGCTGCTTATAGTAGCCGTTGTAGGGTTAGTTTATTCGTCAATCGCTAGAGTCGTTAGATAATTTATTATGGCAAGAAGTAAAAACAGAGGAAGTCAGGAAGTGAATGCAGGCTCAATGGCCGACATCGCTTTCCTACTATTGATATTCTTTCTGGTAACTACTCAAATCGCCACCAACAAAGGTTTGACCTTGTTACTTCCTCCTAAACAGGATGAAGAAGAACCAGACCCAGTAAAGCAACAGGAGAGAAATATCTTTAAAATTCAGGTAAACTCTTTGAATTTGCTGTTGGTGGAAGGAGAAACACTAGATGACCCTTCTTTGATAGGAGATATGGTTTATGACTTTATTTTGAATTTCGGGAAAATGTCTGACGTTGAGAAAGGCCCTACCGGTGAAAAAGTGAGTGATAGACAAACCTATGAGTCTTTGCCTGCAACGATGAAAGCATACATTAATAACGGTTTGAGATCAGACAAATCATCTGATGGGCCAAATGCTGCTATTGTGTCGCTTAAAGCGGATAGGGGAAGTAGTTATGAGATTTTCATTCAAATTTTGGATCAGTTGAATGCTGCCTATAACCGAGTATATGGTGAAAGGGTAGGCTTAACCGATGAGGAATTTAGAAAATTGAATAGAAACGATCCAAGAGATTTGGATTTATATGAGAGAGCTCGTTCAGGAATTCCTAAAGCGATCTCAATTGCAGAACCAAGTAAAGTAGGAGGGTAATATGTCAAAGTTTAAGAAAAAAAGTGAGTCGACTCAGGAGATTCCAACTGCAGCATTACCTGATATTATCTTTATGCTTTTGTTTTTCTTCATGGTAACTACTGTGATGAGAGAGACAGAGGTTTTGGTAAAACAAGAAATTCCAAGAGCAGAACAATTAGTGAAGCTTGAAAAGAAGAAACTTGTAACCTATCTATACGTGGGAGAACCTAAAGAACCAGAAATTTTTGGTACTGAATCATTGGTTCAAGCTAACGATGCGTTTATTCCTATTAGCGGAATTGTTCAATGGGTGAACGTTGAGAAAGATCAATTGAGTGAAGTTGAACGTGATCAAATCACGATTTCTCTAAAAGTAGATAAGGATACCAAAATGGGGATTATCGTTGATATTCAGAATGAATTGAGAGAAGCGAATGCTCGTAAGATCATTTATGCAGCTCCTAAAAAATCAGATAACAACTAGTTTTGAAAAACTACTTTATATAAAAAGGCTACCATTTTGGTAGCTTTTTTTTTGCCTAATGAATAAAGTGCTATTTATGGTTAATGACTTAAGGGCTGTCTTTCTAGTATCTCTGGGATGTGTGATATAGGTTACTTATTAGAATGAGTAAAACCGTTCAAGATTCTTAGAATAGATTCGATCTAAAATAACAAAGGGGTTCTCTGATGTAAGAGAACCCCTTTGTTATAATTATTAAGACAGTGCTTTTTTTAATACACCTTCTTTCCATTCAAGTAAGTAGCTTTTACTTTTAGGTTTCTCAATTCTGATTCTGGCGCTTTCATCATGTCCTTTTGGGTGAAGATGAAATCGGCAAACTTACCTACTTCAATACTTCCCTTTTCATCTTCTTCAAAATTGGAATAAGCGGCCCAAATGGTCATGCCTCTTAAGGCCTCTTCTCTGCTGATTTTATTTTCAGCCTGCCATCCACCTTCTGGCCAGTTTTCAGCGTCCTGACGGGCAACCGCAGCATGAAAACCATACATTGGGTTAATGTTCTCAACAGGGAAGTCGCTACCTAATGCGATATAACCGTTTTGGTCAAGTAAGTCCTTATAGGCATAAGCAGTTTTTACTCTGTCCTCTCCTAGTCTTTCAACAGCCCAATACATATCTGAAGTAGCATGTGTGGGTTGAACTGACGGGATAATATTGTACTGGCCGAACTTAGGGACATCTTCTTTAGAAACGACCTGTGCGTGTTCAATCTTCCATCTTAAGTCGTTGCCTTCAGGAAGGTACTTGCCATAGATATCTAGAATAACACGATCGGTCCTGTCGCCAATACAATGGGTGTTCATTTGAAAGCCCATATCATAAATGGTCCTCGCTAATTCATCATAATTGGCTTCAGTTTCTAAGAGGAAACCTGCGTTTCCTGGGTCATCAGAGTAATCACTTAAAAGATTTGCGCCACGAGAACCTAAGGCTCCATCGCCATATACTTTAAACGAGCGCACATTGAGGTAATCAGTTTTGATTTTGCCCTTCTTTTTAAAGTAATCTATACTCTGTTCCGAAGGAGCAACCATGGCATAAAGCCTCATTTTTAATTCGCCAGACTTGTTCAACGAATCGATTAATTCAATTGTGCTTACTTCCAAACCAGCATCAACAACACCCGTAAGTCCAACGGCAAAGCAGTTCTGTTGTGCCATGATAAGTGCTTCAATTTGGTCGGCACGGGTTTGCTCAGGAATGTACTTTCCTATCAAATCCATAGCGTTGTCTACCAATAGCCCTGTTGGCTTTCCGTCCTTATCAAAATAGATTTTACCTCCGGTTACTTCCTTTGTGTTGCCGAAAATCTCACTTTGACTCATGGCAGAAGAGTTTGCTAAAGCCGCATGACCGTCAACTCTTGAAATGAATACGGGAACATCAGGGAATAGCTTGTCTAGCTTTTCTTTACTAGGGAATTCTTTGTTCTCCCAGTCATTTTGATCCCAACCACGTCCTACAATCCATTCATCGTCTGGGTATTTTTCGCGGTGTGCTTGAAGAATCTCCAAAATTTCATCGAAGGACTTGGTGCCCACTAAATCGGCATTTTTCAAACCTAAACCATAGCGGTAGAAATGCGCATGTGCATCAATAAGCCCAGGGTAAACAGGAGCACCTTCTAGGTTAATGGTTTCGTCAGACTCAAAGTCTTTCAGAATGTCTTCGTCTGACCCAACACCGATAAACTTCCCATCCTTCACGGCAAAAGCCGTAGCTACCGTAAACTCATCATTTACAGTGTAAACAGTTGCATTATGAATGATCAGGTCGGCTTGTTGTTTTCCACCACATGACCACAGTAAAAACATCACTGCGGCAATCGCTAATAATTTCTTCATTATTCGAATCTTAAATGTTTTACAGAATCACCTGAGTCTCTGAGTTCTCGGAGTGAATCAATTCCTATTTCTAAATGGTCATTCACGAAGTTTGAGGTGACTTTTTTGTCACTTTCTTCTGTTTTTACTCCTTCTGCAATCATTGGATTGTCAGAAACCAAAAGGAGGGCGCCATGAGGGATCTGATTTACGAAGCCCACAGTAAAAATAGTAGCAGTTTCCATGTCAACGGCCATCGCTCTAATTTTACGAAGGTATTTCTTGAAAGCCCTATCGTGTTCCCAAACTCTACGGTTGGTGGTGTAGCAAGTGCCAGTCCAGTAATCACGTTCGTGCTTCTTGATCATTGAAGATACTGCACGCTGTAAACGGAAAGAAGGCAATGCTGGGATTTCAGGAGGCATATAATCGTCACTAGTACCTTCACCACGAATGGCTGCAATAGGGAGTATTAAATCGCCAATGGCAGTTTTCTTTTTCAAGCCACCACATTTACCCAAAAACAGAACAGCTTTTGGAGCAATAGAAGAGAGTAAATCCATAACGGTGGCCGCCATGGCGCTTCCCATCCCGAAGTTGATGATGGTGATGTTTTCTGCTGTGGCTGATTGCATTGGACGGCCTACGCCATTGATTTCAACCCCGAACTTTTCGGCAAACATTTCTACGTAAGTAATAAAGTTAGTCAGTAGAATGTACTCTCCGAAGTCTTCATTTGGAACGCCCGTATAGCGGGGGAGCCAGTTTTCAACAATTTCCTGCTTAGTTTTCATGTATAAGATTTGGGTTCAGTTACATTTGTTCGATGGATTCACTCAACCTGCCGGCCTATGAATATCGCCTCGATAAACGGGACGGCAAATTAGTTATTTTTGACCCTATACGGAAGAAGTTTGTTGTACTTACCCCAGAGGAATGGGTACGACAACATTTTATTCATTTTCTCACTGGTAGTTTGGGGTACTCCATGAGCCGAATGAGTGTGGAGACGGGCAATAAATACAATCAGCTACAAAAACGTTCTGACATTCTGTTTTATGATGAATTCATGAAACCCCTTGTTATTGTGGAGTGTAAGGCGCCTTCTGTTAAAATCACTCAAAATGCTTTTGATCAGGTGGCGGTGTACAACAAAACACTCAAAGCCAAATTATTGATTGTTACTAATGGTATGGCGCATTATGCTTGTTGGTTCGATGAAGAAAATCAGAAAGTAAGTTTCTTGGATGAAATACCAAGCCTTCAGGAGTTGAAAGCCATGATTTGATTTCGTATTTTTCAATATGAGTTGGATCAAGCGAATCGGTTTTCTTACTGCTTTTATAATTCCTGCGCTTGCCATCCTCGGTTTTTACCTTGGTGGTTGGTGGAATTACCTCACCATTTGCTTTGTGTTCATATTGATTCCTTTGGCGGATTCTCTTATCGGGGAAGATCCGGAAAATATGGAGGACACCGATGCTTTAATCATTTCGGAACAATTCTATTATCGTTTTATCACTTACATCTGGGCTATTTTTCAGTTGGCTTTTTTAGTTTGGGCATCAGCTCAAGTGGCTTCTACTACCATGGAAGTTCATGAATGGATTGGTTTTGTGCTGAGTTTCGCTTTGGTAACAGGTGGGATTGGCATTACAGTGGGGCACGAACTCGGTCATAAGAAGTCGGCTTTGGAGCGCTTTTATTCCAAACTCATTTTAATGACCGTTTGCTATATGCATTTCTATATAGAACATAATCGTGGGCACCATGTGCATGTAGCTACTCCTAAAGATCCTGCTACAAGCAGAAAAGGAGAAGGCTTTTATCGTTTTTGGTTTCGGTCAGTGGTAGGCAGTTATCGTAGCGCTTGGGAAATTGAAAAGGCAAGTTTGAAAAGAAAAGGAGAGAAGGTATGGTCATTGAAAAATGAAATGATTTGGTTCACTATACTTCCCATTTTATTGGCTACGACTTTAACGTTGTTGGCAAGCCTTTGGCAGGGAAGGTTGGTTTGGGAAGTGCCTGTTTTCTTCTTCACCCAAGCCATTTTGGCCTTTAGCCTATTGGAAATTGTGAATTACATTGAACACTACGGCATTGTAAGGAAGGAGATTTCTCCTGGACGTTATGAGAGAGTCAATCCGATGCACTCATGGAACTCGAACCATCGGTTAAGCAACTTCTTTTTGTTTCAGTTACAACGTCATTCCGATCATCATGCCAATGCGATTAAACGCTATCAGGTATTAAAGCATTATGAAGAATCTCCTCAGTTGCCTTCAGGTTACCCCGCTATGATTTTAATGGCCGCATTTCCTCCCTTGTGGTTCAATCAAATGAATCCTAAATTGCAGGATTGGGAAGAGAAAGTGTATTTGAAAGGGGCTGATTAAGACTTTGTACTTAGATAATAGAGCGCCATGTCATAACCCATCAAGCCAAATCCAGTAATCATTCCTGCACACTCTTTGGTGATTAGGCTTAGGTGCCTGAATTCTTCTCTTGCGTGAATATTAGACATGTGGACTTCTACTACGGGAGTATTAATAGCCGCTATGGCATCGGATATGGCCACAGAAGTGTGCGTATAACCACCGCCATTGAAAACAATGCCGTCATAGGAGAAACCTACTTCATGCAGCTTGTTAATCAACTCACCTTCCACATTGCTTTGATAGTACTCGAGTTCTAGGTTGGTAAATTTCCCTTTGAGCTTATCAAAGTAATTCTCAAAGCTTTCGTTACCATAAACGCTTTTTTCTCGGGTGCCCAGTAAATTTAAATTAGGGCCATTGATGATGATGATCTTCATTTTGTCGAGGGGTTACTTATCTTTAGCCGTGGCTTGGGAAATATATATTCAGGAATACGAAAACTACTTAAAACTGGAACGATCGCTGTCCGAAAATTCGGTTGAGGCTTACGTTCATGATGCGGTGAAGCTAAAACAGTTTCTGGAAATATCCAATCTAGATATTTCGGCACAGCAAGTTCGGGCGAATCATCTTCAGAATTTCATAGAATACATCAACGAATTGGGCATGAGTGCGCATTCACAGGCACGGATTATTTCTGGGCTCAAGTCATTCTATAAATTCATGATGTATGAGGGAGAGATAGATGTGGATCCTACAGCTCTATTGGAAGCCCCTAAATTAGGCAGGAAGCTACCCGACACACTTGATATTCATGAAATAGACAAAATTTTGGCTGCCATTGATCATTCCAAAGCAGAAGGAATGCGCAATAGGGCCATGCTGGAAACGCTGTACAGTTCAGGCTTGCGTGTAACCGAACTTATTAGTCTCAAGATTTCCAATATTCATTTCGAGATTGGTTTTTTGAGGATTCTAGGCAAAGGAAATAAGGAGCGTTTGGTGCCCATTGGGAGAGAGGCACTGAAACACATTAACATGTATAGAGAGGAAGTTCGAGTACATTTAGACGTAAAACCTGGGCATGAATCTTTTCTGTTCTTGAACCGCAACGGAAAACAACTTTCCCGTCAAATGGTATTTATTGTGATCAAGGATTTGGTAGTCAAAGTTGGGCTTCATAAAACAGTGAGCCCGCACACTTTTCGGCATTCTTTTGCCACCCATTTAATTGAAGGCGGAGCTGACTTAAGAGCCGTTCAGGAAATGCTCGGTCATGAATCGATTACCACTACCGAAATTTACACGCACTTAGATCGCGATTACCTGAAGCAGATTATCAAAGATTTTCACCCAAGAAGCTGAGTTTACAACCAGCCTTTCCTCTTGAAATAATAGATCATCCCTCCAGCTACTGTTAGTAGTGCTCCCCAGAAAACGGGGTAGGCATACTTGTAAGACAGTTCTGGAAAATATTCGAAGTTCATTCCGTAAATGCCCGCCATAAAAGTGAGTGGAATAAAAACGACCGAGAATATGGTCAACACCTTCAGAATATCATTCAACTTGTTATTCATTTGGTTGTTGTAGTGGTCCATCAAGTCTTTCAACTCGTCCATATACAACTCCACATTCTCCGTTAGGTGGGTTGTGTGGTCCAATAAATCTTTCAAGAAGGGGGAAGTTTTTTTATCGATTAAACTGGTTTGAGACTTGTTGAAGTTAATCACACTCTCCTTGATTGGACGCACGGTTCTACGGAGCCAATTGACCTCCTTTTTTAAAGTACTCAGTCTGTTGATAAAGCTAGGGTGAGGCTTCTCTCGCAGTTCATCTTCTAGAGCGTCTATCCTGTCGGCATACATTTCAATAATGATGAGGTAATGATCTACCACCACATCCATTAAGGCGAAGGATAAGTAATCGGGTTTACGTGTCCGTATTTTGCCTTTGGAGTTTCGCAAACGATCTCTAACACCATCAAAGACATCTTTCATGTCTTCTTGAAAGGTGACAATGAAATCCTTGCCCACCACCATAGCAAACTGCTCATGCTTGATCATGTCGCTTTGCGTCATTACCATTTTACAGATTTGGAAGAAATAGTGGTCGTATTCTTCCCACTTAGGTCGTTGACCAAGGTTCAACACATCTTCCAATATAAGGTTATGGATGTCGAAATGTTCACCAATCTCTCGTATCAATTCAACATTGTGAAGGCCTGTGACATTGAGCCAAAGATTTTTTCCTTTTAAATCGATCGTTTTTAATTCTTCAATAGACTGAAGTTCTTTTTCTTCACAAAGATCCCCATTGTAAATCATGGCTTGAAGTAGAATCTTTTCGTCACGCTTTTTACCGGTGTATAGCAAAGACCCAGGCATTAAGTTCGATTTTTCTTTCGACACCCTCGGCCTTCTAATGATGTCTAAGGGGATTACCCTAAAAAGGTCTAACGGAATTCTTGATTTAATCTTTCGCATAGTAGTAATCTATATTAAGCTAGGTAGAATGTATGCTTTCATTCCGTTTTACTCAGGTTTAAGGTAAGTACAGGAATGTTAGATTTAGTGATCAGGTATTCAGTAATGTTGCCCATCAATAATGTTTTTATGCTTTCTCTATGGTAAGAAAAAAAGGCAATCATATCGCTTTTAAAGAAATCGGCCGCATACAAAATACCTCTATTTATCGACTTTGCATTGAATACTTCTACAGAATGATTGACCAACCCGTGTTTCTCTAAGAATTCAACTCTCAGTTTGTTGATCTGTAATGTCGTTTTAAAATGGGCTTGTGTATTGATATAAACAAATAAGAGTTCAGCATTGAAAGCTTCTGCAAACTTCATCAAATCGGGCATTGCTGGCGAATAATCATCCGTCAAGTTGGTAGGGATTAGAATTCTTTTGATCTCAAAACGTTCCAGTGCATTATTAATGGTCAGAACCGGGTTCTTTGCCAGCGCTGCAATTTTTTCTGGATGTGTTCTTTTAAAGACCTCATCAAATCGTTCATGCTCGTAATTGCCAACAACAGTCAAGTCAAAAGCTTCTTCTGCTACCAGCTTAGCGATTTCATTTGGGGTGTCATGTACTTTTAGTTTAGAGTGAATAGTGATTCCGCGGTTTTCATATTTTTGAATGAGCCGCTTCATCTTCTCTTCATTAAGGGACAGGATATCATCTAAAAACTGCTGTCCTGTTGGTGCTTTGCTTTTGTATTCTCCTAACTCATCTAAATAGACCGAAAGTGCAGCCTTTACAATGTGCATCATGTACACTTCACTATTCAGTTTTTTAGCAATTTGGCAGGCAACTTCCAAAGCCCGGTGTGATTTCTCCGTAAAATCTATTGGAACAAGAATTCTGCTGTACATGGTTTTCGTATTTGGAGCAACGATTTATCAAATCTTACATAATCTTCCAAAAAATGAGATTGGAAAACAAGTGATATCACTGATAGTAAAGTTAATTCAGCTAAAATCTTAATTCCTTTTTATCGTTCCCTTCGAAGCCGTACTTTTGATAAAATTTTCAGCTTTGTATAAATCAGTTATTCGTCCCTTTCTTTTCTCTAAACCAGCAGAAAATGCACATCACTTCACTTTTGGGTGGGTTAAGCGTCTTTTTAAAATTCCTGGTGCCGCATCTATCGCAAAATCACTCTACGACTTTGAAGATAGTAGGCTGGAGGTAGAGGCTTTTGGACTCAAGTTTAAGAACCCTGTTGGTCTGGCAGCTGGTTTCGACAAAGACGCAAAGCTTTTTGATGAGCTTTCGGCTTTTGGCTTCGGTTTTATAGAAATAGGAACACTAACTCCTGTAGGCCAAGAAGGAAACCCTAAACCCAGGCTTTTTAGGTTGCCGAAAGACCAAAGTTTGATTAACCGAATGGGTTTCAACAATCAAGGTGTTGAAGCTGCTATTGAGCGTCTGAAGCGTAAAAAAACCAATGTGATGATTGGGGGTAATATTGGCAAAAACAAAGTGACACCCAATGGAGAAGCGGTCAACGATTATATACTTAGTTTTGAAGCTCTTTTTCCGTATGTAGATTACTTTGTGGTCAATGTGAGTTCACCTAACACCCCGAACTTAAGAGCGCTACAGGAAAAGGAGCCCCTTAAATTATTGCTCTTGGCATTGGAAGCTCTGAATAGACTGAAGCAGATAAGAAAACCGATTTTATTAAAAATTGCCCCAGACCTTACAACTGAACAGCTTGATGACATCGTTGAAATTGTTGAAGAAACGAAGATTGATGGCATCATCGCTACTAATACTACCATATCTAGAGAAGGTTTAGTGACTGAAAAAAGCGAAATTGAAAAAATAGGAGCTGGGGGATTAAGCGGAAAGTCGGTAAGAGACCGTTCTACTGAAGTGATCCGTTATCTTCATCAAAAATCTGGTGGTTCTTTTCCTATCATTGGGGTAGGAGGAATAAATACAGGCGAAGATGCGATTGAAAAGTTAAAAGCAGGGGCAACCTTGGTTCAGGTATATACCGGATTCATCTATGAAGGCCCTGCAATGATTAAAAAAATCAATAAAGCCATCCTTAAATGGAAGTTTGGCGAGTGATG
>TARA_R110001599_G_scaffold19895_6_pt1 | contig 11169 bp, 13 predicted proteins | sample TARA_R110001599 | Tara Oceans TARA_R110001599 (sample SAMEA4398360) | marine metagenome | biome: Polar Biome; feature: [MES] marine water layer (ENVO:01000295) within the mesopelagic zone...; material: water (ENVO:00002006), including particulate matter (ENVO:01000060) such as...... | reverse complement strand
AAAGTAACTGCTAATAATGAGATATCTCTTAATGGAGTTTACTATCCGTTAGTTCAGCCTGTACAAAGTTCTCTTGCTTCTATATACCCGGGCAAGATAATTATTGGTGACACTACTAAAGATTCACAGACTCGCACATCTATTATTGCTTGGTCTGATTTTCAAGGTGGGATCGGTGTTAACCGAATGGAAGGTTCTGGAGATGTAGGTAGGGCGTGGTGGTCTACTTGCCAATTACGTTATAAGAACCATCTAGTCATGGGAGGACTTGCTATACAGACAGCATCAGTATCTCATGGGCTATCAGCTAATCAGGTTGGTGCAATAGGTGAATTAAGTGATGAGGTATATGCAGTATGGAATGGTACAGGATCAGAAAATCCCAAGTTATATAAGTACAATAATACCTCTGATACTTGGGGATCAGAGATAAGTGCAAACATTCCAGATAAAGTAACAGATACGATTACTTGGACAGCAACTAATAACACTACATATCTGGTATTTGCACACTATGACTCCAATGGTTCTGGTTATTCCTATTCTTCTAATGGTACAAGTTGGACTAATGATGGAACTGATGCCAAGTTTCTAGCTGTATGGGACGATAGGTTGTGGGGAATAGACCATACAGGACAATTGTGGTGGTCTTATACTATTGGGTCAGAAACTAATGATGCAAAAATTCCATTACCTAATGGATATGTCACAGGTATGTTTGTTGCTAGAGATACAGGTGGCGAACCAATCATATATGTCAGCACTAAGAAGGGGCTGTTTGCTCATGATGCTGCTAACGCTAAATTTGTAGAGACACAATTGTTTTTACCTTTTCATCCAGATGCTGGTAAAGGTGCTATGAGATGGAGAGATAGTGTTTATGTTCCTTCAGGGTTAGGAATATATAAATACATTAATGGTGCTAACGCAGCAGTAGTTACCATCATGGGGCCGGATAGAGATGATGGGCTTCCGTCTGATAAACGTGGCTCTATCAAGCATATGGAAGCTACTCATAATGAATTGTTAGCAGCAGTAGATGCTACTACTGCCCCTTCAATTACATCGGGAGATTCTATTCCATACCAATGGTCTAGCCATCAAGGATCAGATGTAATTGATTCGGATACAGGTTACAGTTCTATTCTTGGGTATGATGAAAGAGGATGGGAAACTAAATGGCTAGCTTCTACAGCAGGTCGTGGGATAGATTCAATCTCAGTCAATAATTCATATGATGATTATCGAATGTGGTGGGGATTTAATGACAGGGTATATCACATGACTATGCCTTCTGACATCATTAATCCATCAGAGGTCAGTAACTTTGCTTATTCAGAATCAGGTGTCCATGAAACTCCTTGGGTTAATGCAGGGCAATCTGAAGTAGATAAACTTGCTTTAAAACTAAAGATAGAAGTACAGGATGCATCAAGTGATGAAACAGTAAGAGTTGAATATGCAACAAATTATTCTGAATCATACTCAGCTTTAGGAACAATTACTTCTGATGGTATAACTACTTATCAGTTTGCATCAGGAGCTGGTGTTACATTTAGGTCTATTAAGTTCAAGATAACATTTGCAAGAGCATCAGGTCTTACCAATAAACTAAAGTCTCCTGATGTAGTGTCTATGACACTAGAGTTTCGTAAGAAACTTCCTGCCAAGTGGGGACATCAAGCTAGGATAAATCTTAATAAAGCATATAAAGGAAAGTCATCAAAAGATTTACGCTCTTCTTTAGTATCTGCGATAGAGTCAACTACTTTAGTAGAGTTTACTTTTAGAGATGATTCAGGTGGTACACGTAACTACTATGTAGACGTAGTATCTGCTAGTGGTATAGAAGGAACTGGATACGATGAACGTGGTTCATCTACAGTTAACTTGGTAGAGCCATGATATTTCACGCTAATAGAACAAGGGTTGGTACAAGTTCCGCTGCTTTATCGGCAGCTACTGGTGCTCCAGACGCTAACAGTAGAGTACTGTGGATCAAAGTATCTGCAAGAACAGGCAACGGTAATGTTGTTTATTTTGGGCATTCTGCTGTTGCTAGTACTCTGGGTTATGAACTATCTGCTAATGATAGTTTGGAAATTAACTTCCGTGATCTAGGTGGTTCTGTCGCACTTAACACACTCTATGCAATTGGTGGAGCTGCTGATCAAGACTTAGATTGGGCGGTTATACTTGAGTGACAACTCCACAAGTACCGGGATGGTGGGAAGGAACTTATCCTGAATGGATAGTCTTTAGTGTTTTACAATCTATGGGAAGGAGACACAATCAGGATTTCTTATACTCTATAAATCCTGATGATGGGATAGCATTTAGGTTTATTAATCCTAGAGATTTAGCAATTAATGTAACTGGGTTGATGCATGCTTATGAAGCAGGAAAAGATAATGAAAGCAGAAGTATGGTGAATAAACAACAGATGATTGGGTTAGGTGTACACCTAATATTTATTGAAGATGTTGATTTGCAACAAGACCCAAACTATTATATCTCTGAGGCATTAGCTTACAGAGATCACTCTCACATGGGAGGGTAATATGACAGTATACTTTTCGGGGTATGTATTTCAGGATGACGGTGATGCTCTTAATGGGGCTACCGTCCAACTGTTACAGGTATCAGACGCAGCCGAAGAAGCCTCTACTACTACTAATAGTGATGGCTTCTGGTCGTTTAACGAGGCTGATGAAGACCAGTATGATGTAAAGATTACATCTGGTACATCAGTCAGGTACAGAAAGTGGGCTGATGAAATCAGCCTGAAGATGATTGATGTCAGGAACAATGAAGGCAATACTGTTCCTGCTGCTGTGTTTGCTAACCATACTAACAATGCCGATAACGATATAGTTCACTATCGTGGGTTGCGTGGTACTGGTGCTGACAATGACGAGATGTTCTTCAGGTACTACATGGACGATGCCAGTAGTAATACAACTGAAGTAGCAAGGATGACCGTTAAGTTAATTAGTGCATCTGCTGCATCAGAAGATAGTGAGATCAGATGGGGTGTTGCTGTAGGTGGAAGCATCGTTGATGTATTTACTATAAGTAATACATCTGGTGGTGCTACTGACATGACTATGGATGTGGCTGGTGACATCAATCTTGATGCTGATGGTGGGGACGTATTCTTTAAAGACGGTGGCACTACCTTTGGTTCTGCTACTAACAATAGCGGTAACCTGATAATTAAATCAGGTACTACTACTGCTCTTACATTCTCAGGTGCTAACTTAACTGCTGCTGGAACTATAGGTTCTGGGGCTATCACTTCTTCAGGAAGCATAACGTCAGGTGGTTCGTTCATTATAGGTAGTGCATCTATAGCTGAATCAGAACTAGAAATGATAGATGGAATTACTGCTGGAACGGTTGCTGCCTCTAAAGCAGTAGTTGTTGATGGCAATAAGGATATAGGTACTTTCAGAAATGTAACTATTGATGGAACATTTAGTGATGGCAACTATACTTTTGATACAAGTGGTAATGTCAGCGGTCTTGGTACGGTTAGTTCAGGAACTATTACAACTTCTGGAAATATAGAACTGGGTCATGCTAGTGATACTACATTAACAAGGTCTGGTTCAGGGGACGTTACCATAGAAGGCAATGCTATTTATCGTGCAGGAGGTACTGATGTTCCTGTAGCAGACGGTGGTACTGGAGCAAGTACCCTAACAGACGGTGGAATACTTTTAGGCTCTGGAACTAATGCCATCACAGCAATGGCAGTTCTTACTGATGGACAGATGATAGTTGGAGATGGAACTACTGACCCTGTAGCTGAGAGTGGTGCTACCCTCAGAACTTCAATCGGAGTTGGTACAGGAGATAGTCCTCAGTTTACAGACTTAACACTTACTGATGACCTGACTCTTAATTCTGATAGTGCTGTTTTCAATATGGGTGATGGTAATGACTTTACTATTACTCACGATGGTACAACTGGGGCAACTCTTGCTGGCAATCCCATCACTATTACATCAGCAGGTGCAGCTACTTGGTCTACTAGTTCAGGAGCTTTAACACTTACATCCGCTGCTGCTGCCACATGGTCTACCGCAGCAGGGGCATTAACCATAGACGGCGATGACGGTATCGTTCTCCAGACTACAGGGTCTGGGAATGTAGAGGTTAATGAAACTCTTGATTTGAAGGACAACACCCTAGATAACGTAGGAAACGCCAACAGTTCTTGGGTTGATGGGACGTTAACAGTTGAGAATAATGGGTTTGCAGGGGAGATTATTAGAGGGTATTCAACTACGGCAGGGACAACATCTTATTTATCTCTGTCGAGAAGTAATCACGGAACGCTTGGAACTCATGGGGCTGTTGATGCTAATGACACTCTTGGTAACATAAATTTCACAGGTTCAGATGGCGATAGTTTTGAGACTGGGTCTAGGATTTCAGCAATACCTACTGAAACATTTAGCGGAAGTGCGAGAGGTACAAAACTTAACTTTTATACAGTTGATAACACCACCACAGCCCTCGATGAGAGGATGACTATTAGTCATGGCGGTAATATAGGAATAGGAGAAACAGCCCCTGCTAATTTACTGCACGTTAAGGTAGATGATGTAGGTGTCGACCCACATACTTCAGCCCAGATAGTATTAGAAAGAGATGGTACAAACTACCTACAGTTTTTAACTGCTGACGATGGAACTTCGGGATTGTTATTTGGAAGAGGCCCAACTGGTGGTGGAAGTGGTGCTGACGATGCTGCTTCCAAGATTTACTACGACCACAATGTTAAGACTATGTACTTTGAGGTTGAGGATAACCAAAGTGTCATAACGATTGATGCCGATGTTGGAGATAAGCGTATTACTTTTGGTGATGCTGGAGATGAGCAAACCACAGAAGGGTTGCTCTATGTAAATCCTAATGCCCATACAGTTGGTGCTAATCGCCCATACCACTATATGTATATGTCCAATAACAACGTGATAACAATACCTTCTGGTACTGCGAGTCTTGTTACAGCTTTAAACATTGAAATTCCTAACATCACAGCAACAGGTACAGTTACAAATACAGCAACGGTTCGTATCGCAGGGGCGATGGATGAAGGCGGTACTGGTAACTATGCTCTGCTTGTAGATGGTGGGCTAAGCAGGTTTGATGGAAGAGTTGATGCTTGGGTAGGGGCAGCTACTTCGTTCCAACATTCGCATACCGATGGTACTGGTAGATGGGTAGCTCTATATGACTCTGGTTCAGGTTCGGCTGCTGGGTTTGGTATTTACTCTGCGACAACTGGGGACTATCTCATCCACGAAAACGATGAGAATTTATTGTTATTACATGAAGGGGCAGGTCATGTTTGGATTGGTCCAGATGGTGAAGGGACAGATAACTTTAATAACACAAAGATGAGCGGTGCTCCCGGACTTACCATTAATCAGGAAGGTAATAATGGCGATATACTGGCATTCAAGTCTTCTGATGTTGGTCATGGTGTAACTGATTTTGCTGAAACTGATACTTATGCCAGATTTACAAATCACCATGATACTCAGGGCGGTCTTCAGATTATGGGTTTTCGTGATGATAACACTATTGCTTTGGAACTTAGAGGAACGGAAGTAGATGACAATACAGCTAAGTCTTCAAGTGCAGAAGCACCTGTACAGGTAAATGCATTTAAGAAAGCATCGGCAACTGTTGCAGGAATAGGGACAAACGGAAATGTATTTGCTGCTAAGTCTAATGATGTTACAAAGTTTCTCGTAGATGTAGAAGGACAAATATACGCAACTGCCGATGGTCATACTGGTGATATTTCAGTTGGACAATTAGCTGACAAATATGACGATGCCTTGTTAGTCAGAGCATTAGACCATGTTAAGACATCAGCAGGAACTAAAGGCATGATTGAAGACAAATGGGATGACTTTGTCAAATATAACGAACAAGACCTTGTAGACGCTGGTGTACTTGGTGAGTCTATAGAAAATGGTGGCTTGCTTAATGTAACAGGACTTCAACGACTACATAATGGTGCTATCTGGCAGGGGTATACCAGACAGATGGAACAAGAGGAACGAATAAAAGAATTAGAGACAAGGCTACTAGCCCTTGAAGGAGGGAAATAATGGCAACAGGTGATGTAACTTTATCTATAGCAGTAGAAGGTGGGGCAACCAAGAGTGTTGTTATTGATTCTGCTACCAGAGTTAAGGCTAAATTGTTTATGGATAATCCTGTAACACAAGACCTTAGTGATGACGCTGATTGGCAAGTACATGTAATTAATAAATTGGCAAGACAACTTGTTAATAATGCTAATTCACAACTGAAATCCGAAACATCGTACACAGCTAAGACATTTACGGCAGCAACTTGAGTATAGGTGTGCACCTACATGACAACCTCAAGAACATCGGAACTAGAACAAGAACTTCTTGAAGCTAAACAAGAGATAGTAGAACTCAAAGCTGCTACCCGTACCACTTTGTCAGGTGCAGAATTTTTAACCATATGTTTAGTTGGCCCATTATTCTTAGCCTTCGTGGCCCTAGGGGTCATCATAGTTTGGAAGGTGACAAGTAAGCCAGCCGAGGTAGCACCGCATTTAGATATAATTCTGGTAGCATTTGCAATATTCGCAAATCCCGTGACGGCAGCAGCAGGGGTGATAGTTGGAAGAATGAAGGAAGGAGAGAATAAACAATGAAAAATCGAGAAGTTAAAACTCCAAAAGTAAAGTTCAGTATTCCAAACCTAACAGCCAAACTACCAAGGTTCTGGCATTTTAAAATCCCATTACCCGGTGGCATCTACATGGGTGGCGGTAAAGTTATTCTTGTTTCAATGAGTACTGTAGCTCTGGGATTCATTGCGTCTGTGTTCCTTCTTGTATCCAGTGGTGACCAGCAGATTACATTCCCTATGCTTGGTGCTGAGTACACCGCACCTAACATGATAGGTAATCCTATAGTAGATCGTGAGTTCCCTGCTGACAGATCACAAACCTTGCAGATTAATATCCCTGCACAAACTAGGCTGGATGAAATAACTCTGAAGAATATAAGTCTTGGTAAGTCAGGGCTTACTGATAGCTTTGAACTAACTGGAACAAGTACATCTGATGTTCTAACCATCGATGAACTTGTCATTAAGAACTCTGAATTCCCCTCAATGGATTGGGCTAATGGGGATATCTTCTTAATCAATGCAACCAGTAGTGTGATCGCTGCTGGTCATACCTTCAGTCCCACTATGAGCAGCACCACCAACGATGTAGTCGTAGGTTCTGGTCGTGGTGCTACCAGTTATATAGCAGAAGACATGGTCGTTGACCGAATTATTATCAGGCAATCAACTACAGGTGGTGACGTAATCATAGGCAAGCTGATACTCGATGGAGTAAAGGCTTGGACAGGTGGTTTCGATGCGGACTATTTTGAAGTGGGTACTCTTACTTTGCAGAATGTTCGTATTGGTGATGATGGTGATATCAATAGTGCTGACTTGGTTATTAACTCATCGGTAAATTCTAATACGATTAATGATGGCGTTCAGGAAGAGCCAGTATTTATCAGATAAAAAAATTTATTTATTTTTTTAAGGAGGCAGTATGTTAAAAGCAATTCGGATGGCAATGAAGTACTCTCATCTTATGGATGACATCGTACAGTTCATAGTTCTTGTCCAGAACACAGGCAGTGATGGCAAGCTTACCAAGCAAGAGCGAGGCAAGTTAATCTCTGGAGCGTCTAAATTAATTAAAAAAATTCAGGCAGTAAAATGAGACCACCATCAAGGACTGATGTTGCATACGATCTAATTGTTCAGAGATTAGATCGCATGGAAAAGAATCACCTTAGACATATTGAGTCTCGTCTAAACAAACTGGAAACTAACCAGTGGTGGTTAATGGCAATCGGACTTAGTACCCTTGGCTCACTCTTCGCAGCCGTAATAGGCATACTTGTAACGAACAACGTATAAACAGGAGGGGTCTGTGTGCCCCATAGAGAAGAGTAAAACACCTCGGCAATACCTTTGTACTACCGAGGCGTAGAAATCACACCTGCTGGAACATCCCCTCACTAAAGTTCACAGGATTTGGGCTTTTGGAGAAGCCGTATCGGGAGGAAACTAAAACCCGATATGGGTCAGGGGAGAACGAAATTCAAAATCCCCAGTGAGTTTTGCCCTAGTGATATTTATTTCCATGTTAGACTACCATCTTCGTCAAGCACTCTGATTATATGTTTGTTAGAACATTCGTATTTAAGTAACCACCTTAACTTTTCTTGCATAACTTCAGTGCAGAAGGGGCAGTCAACGACATATCCAATACCACCCTTACTATTCTGCAAGCTAGCTGATATTACTCGCACTGTAATTTGTTTCCCTTGATAAGCAGGAGCTACACCAGTGTAAGGAACCTGATACGAAACCCCATCGCTTTCGTACTTCGGTCTTTTGTATGGCTTGGCGTAGTCCTGATATCCACAATACACACAGATCGGGAACTGGTCATCGTAGTCTCGTACATCCCAGCCGTTGTTACGGTTACACTTAGGACACGATGAGGTCATAGAAGTGTGATCTCCTTAATGAGAAATGCTCTGGCTTTTTGTCCCTTGGTATAGACTTTCACGACACCACCCTGTCTCTTTCCAGTTTCTTCTGATGCGAGATCTAATTGCCCAAGAGCTTTCACTAGCCATGCTGGAGTAGTTGTCTGGGTAGACTTAACTTCATATACAGCATCGGAAGTTTCCACATCTGTATGGGGCTGACTGTTATTAACATTCCTCATTCCACCTAGCGAGGCAGCTACCTTTCTTTCCCACACTTTGCCTCGTTGTTTATTGTTGCGACCAATCTTTTTAGCGTCACTCATGTTCACACTTCCTACATCTAACTACCCAGTATTCCTGTCTTCTACAACCTCCTATTGGTTCAAGAGGGCAGCCATTATATTCTGGATATAACCTGCGTAGCTCATCATCTATTAAGCTCCACTTCAACATGTTGTTAAGTAGTGCATCGATAAGTTTGTTTTCTTTTTCAGGCATCAAACCTTCAGCTTCTAAACGCTTCGTGGCTTCACTTAGCCAATCAGCTCCAGCACGTAATCGGGAAAGATACTGATCTTCAACTACCCTTGGAACATTAGTGATGGCTGTGATTATTAAATTTTTATTTTTTTTAATTTCCATATACAGATCGGTACGTTCTTTACCACCACGTACATCCAGCTTATTGTCCTTCACCCTGATCTCAATGCCAGCTTCTCTACAGCTCAGTAATAAATGCCTGATCGTCCTGCCTACATCGACTGCCATGAATCACCTCCTTCACTTGATTGAGTGACCAGTGTTAATACGCCATCTGATTCGGTTACATTACCATCTTTCTTTTGTTTGGATACTGCTGACTCTACGTTACGTTCACTCCTGTCAGTCGGAATGTCTCTACCCCTAGCATCTCGTGGCTTGAGTTCCCTGATGCGTTCCTTCAGGTTGTTCCTATCGCTTGAGCCTTCTGTTTTTAATACGTTGTATACCAATTGATAATAGGATAACTCTCCAACGTCATCGGTATCGAAGACATCCTTTCTTGAATACACAACGCCCCCATCTTTAAACTCAACGCCCCAGCTCTGGGGCTGCTGCATCGGTACGTTGTTTGCTTTACGGCAGAACAACGAGAAGTCCATACCAGCCTCCGAACTACTCGATCTCTTTGCCTCCCAGACAAGTCGTGCACTGTTATTGGTAAAGGCTGATCCGAATAAATCTCCCTGTTTATTAGCATGGGATATCAGGAGCACAGTTGTTTTAAGTTTTTCAACTGTGGCAAAGAAAGGAATGACTGACTCTTCTGAATTTAATTCACCGCTGATTGCTCTACCCATACTGTCAATGACTACCATGTTGATATCGTTTTCATAGATAAGATCACGAACATAATCTTCGTGATCTGTTAGATTACCTACTAGTTTTTGGTAGGTGATATTACTGGTAGTATGTTCTATGTCAGGAGAATCTATACCAAGACCAGCATGGATCATACGTACCCGATTACCTATCTCGTTTGCATTAGTTTCAAAGTCTAGGTACAGCACATTAGAAGGCTCTATCACCAGCCCATGCTGAGAGTAATCCATGTATGCTTGCTGTGCTAACACTGACAGGAAGGTTGCGAACATTGACTTACCAGTACCACCGTCAGCCCATATCAGCGTACAGGAATTATCTACCACCACATTGTCTATCTTCCACGCTATACCCTCCGATAAATCTATGTCACGTATCTTAATGGCAGCGTCCGCTTTCCTTACAGTGTCAATCACTATGCCTGACATGTCTTCTACTAACTGTTCCCAGTCCACACCATAATCTTCTGGTGGCCTACGCTTATTCAGTTTCCTGATGAAAGCATCCAGCCCACTCACTGAATTAAAAGTAGGATTGCTTCGGTGTACTGGCTGGTCATTTAATAAGACTGCTACCTGTGCCTTGAATCCTTTCGGCTTGATGTCTTTTATCTGCATCACTACATTCTGGGAGGGCCACGTTACTACGTAGCCCGATCCCTTTTCTTCTATCACTGGTTCCATTTATAGCCTTCTCCTGTGGGTTTAGGTTGTTTAGGTTTTACAGGTTGCCGTGGCCTACCTGTAAACATATTGACAAGATCAACCAGATCCCCAAGCTTGATATTAATATCTATTTCTCTCTCTCGATTATGTAGCTGCTCGTTCTCTTTATGAACCGCAGCGTTCTCTTCTCGATAGATATCATTACGTTCCTGAAGGAACTTAATCATCTGGTTGGCCCTGTCCAGATCATCGATCATATAGTTTTTCTGCTCTGGTACTTGCTCTTACCAGCACTCAATGAGCAGAGGTAGTCGAATGTCCTACCCCAGTGGGTTACATCCACATCAGCGAACTGTACCTTACCGTTAAAAACCTTTGGTTCATCACGTAATTTGTTATTGTTCTTATCTCTGGGGTAATCATTAACAAGTCGCACTACCATGGCATCACATTCAATTAACCTGTTTTGACTAATCCCAGTGTCTTGTTCGTCTTGCCTCATATCCTCAAGAGCTTGAGCGTATGCTGCTACCTGCATGAAAGAGGACTCAAACAAACCACTGGTAGTC
>TARA_R110001599_G_scaffold107938_2_pt1 | contig 11174 bp, 8 predicted proteins | sample TARA_R110001599 | Tara Oceans TARA_R110001599 (sample SAMEA4398360) | marine metagenome | biome: Polar Biome; feature: [MES] marine water layer (ENVO:01000295) within the mesopelagic zone...; material: water (ENVO:00002006), including particulate matter (ENVO:01000060) such as...... | reverse complement strand
GGTTGCGCGCCAATCCCCGTACTGCCGATCTGCCGGTCATCGCCATGACCGCCAACGTGCTGCCCGGGGACCGCGAGCAGGTGCTCGCCGCGGGCATGAACGACCACATTGGCAAGCCGCTTGATGTGGCACTGATGCTGACCACCATGGCGCGCTGGATCGTGCCCGCGCGGCCACTGGGTGAGGTAGACGCTGGCCCCGAGCGCCCCCGCGAGTTGCGCGCCTATTTGTCCTCTGCCGTGGACGAGTTGCCGGGGGTTGACGTCGCGGCGGGGCTCGCCCGATTGCAGGGCAACGAAGGGTTATACGGGCGTATCCTTCAGGGGTTTGCGGTAGATCAGGCACAGTTTGTCCACGACTACCGCACAGCGGTGCAGGAAAAAGACTGGCAACAGGCGAAAATGCGCGCGCATTCGCTGAAGGGGCTGGCGGGCACGCTGGGTGCAGCGCAATTGGCTCAGGCGGCGGCGGAGTTGGAGTCGGTCACCCATCCGGATTCGCTGGGCTCGGTAGATCTACAGGCAGCGTTGCTGACAGTGGAGCGTCAGCTACGCCCCTTATTGGAGGCCCTGCAGGCGCTGCCGCTTGCGCCAGTAGAGGCAGAAGGCAATGCTTTCACGAAGAAGCCCGCGGCGAGTGTCAGCGCGGTGCTGTTGACTCTGCGCTCCCTGCTGGCCGACGACGATGCATCTGCCCGGCCCGTGCTGGAGGACCAGGCGTCTCTTCTGCGCAGCGCAGCGCACGACCGCTATCGGGCACTGCAGCGTGCACTGGCCAGCTACGATTACGAGCGCGCGCTGACACTGGTGGATGACTGGTTGGCGCGCGACAGTTGAGACGCCTGGTTGTTCGCGCTCAGCCGGCACGTTTACGCCGTTCAGGCATTCATACCATCACTCGTTTTGCGGCCACGCGGCTTTCGGCTGGCAGATTGCACCCGTATCCTCATCGTCAATGCATAACAATCAGAAGCGAGTCAGGTAGTGCAATACGATCAGGAGGTGGACTGGCTGGTTGCGGGCAGCGGTGCTGCGGGCATGACCGGCGCGATAGCGGCACACCAGTTGGGCGGCCGCGTTCTGGTCGTGGAAAAGGAACCGCGCTACGGCGGCACGACCTGCAAGTCCGGTGGCGTGGCGTGGCTGCCGGGCAACCATCGGCAAGCCGAAATGGGCATTGATGACAGCGCAGAGCAGGGTTGGCAGTATCTGCATGCGCTGATAGGTGACAGTGTCAGCCCGGCCCGTTTGCGTGCCTTCGCCACGCGAGCCGGCGAGATGCTGGATTTCATGATGCGCCACAGCCGTGTGGAATTTACCCCGCTCCCGGAATACATGGATTACTACCCCACACAACCTGGCTACAAGTCCGGGGGGCGCTCCATGGACCCTGGCGCCTTTTCCCTGCGCGAGCTGGGAGCCGAAGCCGAGCGCATACGCGATGACTATTCCTCGATCCTGCGTTGCAACATTACCGTACCGGAAGGGCGTCAGCTGGGTGCCATGGGGCCGGCAGCGATCTGGTTGGGGGCCCGATTGTACGCACGCTACTGGTTGGATCTTCCGGCGCGCCTGCGTGGCAAGCGTGATCAGCGTGTCACCCTTGGCGCTGGCCTGGTGGCGCGTTTGCGGCGCTCGTTGATGGACCGCGACATCCCGCTCTGGCTGAACGCACCGCTGCAGGAACTGCTGCTCGAGGATGGTCGGGTGAGCGGTGCCGTGGTGGTGAAAGACGGCGTGGCTCAGCGGGTGCGCGCGCGGCGCGGGGTGCTGCTGGCTATGGGCGGGTTCGCGCACAATGTCCCGATGCGGCAAGCGTTTCAGCAAGCCCCGATCGGTGCCGACTGGACGGCCGCCGCACCGGGGGCCACCGGCGATGGTATCCGCATGGGGCAAGCGCTGGGCGCGGCGCTGGGGTTCATGCAGAGCGCATGGTGGTCACCGAGCTACCGTATGCCCGATGGCAGCGTGCTGGCGCTGATCGCTGGCAAGGCCTACCCGGGTTCGATCATGGTGAATCGCAAAGGCCAGCGCTTTACCAACGAAGCACAACCGTATGAAGACGTGGTCAAAGACCAGTATGCATCGGAAGCGCGCGGGGAGGGTGCTATTCCCTGCTACCTGATTTTTGACGCGCGGTTTCGCCAGCAGTACCCGGTAGGCCATATCAAGCCGGGTAAAATGGTGGGCGATTCCCAGCTTCCCGGTGAACTGTTCAGCTCGGGGCTGCTGACCCGGGCAGACTCCCTGCAGGGGCTTGCTGAGGCACTCGATATTGATGCATCCGGGCTCGCCGCCACCGTCGAGCGCTTCAATGAGCATGCCCGTGCCGGGCGCGACCCCGATTTTGGGCGCGGAGACTCCGAGCACGACCGTTACTATGCAGACCCGAAGGTACAGCCCAACCCCTGTCTCGGCCCACTGGATAGCGGCCCCTACTATGCGCTGCGCTGTGAAGCGGGCGATCTGGACACCAAGGGTGGTTTGCTGTGCGATGAGCATGCGCGCGTATTGAAGGAGTCCGGGGAGGTCATTCCGGGGCTCTACGCCGCGGGTAACACCAGTGCCGCGGTTATGGGCGATACCTACCCGGGCGCCGGAGCCACCATAGGCTCTGCCATGACCTTCGCCTATTTGGCGGCGCAACACGCACTTACCGATCAGGAGCCTGCAGATGAGTGATTACCGTTACGCATTTCTTGAGCCGGGGCGCTTTGCCCGCGGGTGGCATATCGTCGCCTTTTCCCGCGAGCTCGAGCCGGGCGCGGTGCAGCGACTGCACTATTTCGGCGTTGACCTGGTGCTGTTTCGCGGGGAGTCTGGCGTGGCAGCCGTGCTTGATGCGCATTGCCCGCATCTGGGTGCGCATCTGGCCAGCGACGGCGGCAGGATCGTTGGCGATGCGCTGGCTTGCCCATTCCACGGCTGGACCTTTGCCGCCGATGGCGAGTGTGTCGACATACCCTACGCCACACGTATACCGGAGCGGGCGCGCCATGCGCTGCGCGGTTGGCCGGTTCAGGAGCGTAACGGCTTCATTGCGTTGTGGCATGACCCCGAGGGAGGGGCGCCGGAGGACTATCTGCCCGTTATCAAAGAGTGGGGCCATGGTGAACAAGGTTGGGGCGACTGGCGTTTTCACCGCTCGCGGATTCGTGCACAGCCCTGCGACGTGATCGAGAACATTGTGGATATTGCGCACTTCCCCCATGTACACGGTGGCGAAGTGCGCGAGTTTGAAAACCGGTTTGGCGAGCGCACGGTCACCCAGGTGTCGCGCGTGCAGCAGACCGCGGCCGCGCGCAGTGTGATTCCGCCGGGCCTGCCGTTCGACATGGAAGCGATGCGCGCACAGAATGTTGACAACCCTGCAGATGCCTGGGGCGATGCCACGTACCACGGCCCGTCCATTATGTACTACTACACCGAGTCCCGAGGTGGCGCTGTGGACTATCGCAGTTGGTGGGTGAATTACCATACGCCGGTCAACAGCGAGGAAGTCGACTTGTGCAGTGCGGTCATCGTCAGCGGACTGGATGGCGAACCTGTGCCGGAAGAATTTGCCGAGCAGTACGCCATAGGCGCACACGCCGCGTTTGGCCAGGATGTGGAAATCTGGAAAGACAAGGTGTACCGGGCTGACGCGATTCTCTGTGATGGCGATGGCCCCATTAACAAGCTGCGTCGCTGGTACGAGCAGTTCTACCTGCCGCGCAATGGTGCCGCGCAGCCGTAGGCGGCGGCTTGCAAGTTCCAGTCGCAACAGGGTTCCTACCGACGTACAGGAGTACCGCGCATGAATAGAGAGGGCTTTCTTGCCCACTATGGTCCCGCAGCACTCGTCACTGGTGCGTCCTCTGGAATTGGCGACGCGTTTGCAAGAATCCTTGCTGCAGCGGGCTTTGACCTGTTGTTGGTCGCGCGGCGCGCTGACCGGCTGCAGGCACTGGCAACCGAGTTGACGGCCGCGCACGGTGTCAGGGTTTCGGTGTGCGCTGCGGATCTCGCTGATCCCGCGGCCGTTGATGCTATTGCGAACGCCGCACAGGGACTGGACATCGGTCTGCTGGTCAGCAATGCGGGCTTTGGGCTCAAGGGGGCGCATCAGGACAATGAGCCGGAGCGCATGGCGGCGCTGCTGCAGGTCAATTGCGCGGCGCCCATGCAGCTCACCCATCGCTTCCTGCCGGCACTGCTTGAACGCGGCAGAGGCGGAATCATTCTTACCAGTTCCGTGGAAGGTTTTATGGGCATTCCGTTCTCTGCGGCCTACGCCGCGAGCAAGGCCTTTACCAACAGCCTGGGGGAGTCGCTCTGGGGCGAGCTGCAGCCTGCGGGTATCGACGTGCTTGCCCTGTGCCCCGGGAGCACCGATACCGAGGCGCATGCACTGCAGGGCATTGATCCCGCGACGCTGGAGGGCATGATGTCGCCCCGGGAAGTCGCCGAACTCGCGCTGCTGAACCTGGCTAATGGTCCGCTGTATATTGCCGGGGAGCAGAACAAAGCGATGTTTGATGCGCTGCTCGGCATGCCGCGTCGCGATGCCCTGCGTCAGATGGCCGATAACATACGCGCCGTGCTGTTGCCGCGTGGGGAAAGGCCATGAGCGAGCCGACGCTAACGACACTGCTTGCTGAGCGCGCAATTTACCGCAACCTGGTTGCGGTGGCGCGAGGCATGGATAACCGCGACTGGGACGGCCTCAAGGGCCTTTTCATGCCCAATGTGACAGCAGACCTGGGTACTGGTGAGCTGCAGGGGGCGGAGGCGATTGTCGCGTTGTTGCGCTCATTTCTGGATGCCTGCGGCCCAACCCAACACCTGCTGGGCAACGTGCTGATCGATGTTAAGGGTGACCGCGCCAGCAGCCGCGCCTATGTGAGTGATATGCACCTGGGCAGCGGTGCGAGCGAGGGCCAGACCTTCTGCACCCTGGGCGATTACCATGACGAATGGCAATGGGTTGATGGCTGCTGGCTGTTGCGCCACCGCTGCAAGCACAACCGTGGCCATATCGGTTCCTTTGCCGTGCTGGGCCCCGGCCCGGAACACTGGCAGGCTTGAAGCCTGCGATTTACGCCCTTTCAGCCAGTGACAGCAGCAATCCGCGCCGGGCAGGTGCGCGGTTATCGAGAAGTTCCAGCCAGGCTGTGTGCAAGGCGCTGGTACCGTACTGGTGTTCAATCACAGTGTATTGTGCAGTCGCGTTGGCGATCTCGGCACTGGCCCGGGTTGCTCGCTCCATGATAACGCCGTGCCCCCACTCCTGCTCGCGCTTGGCGATCTGGGCGGGGGCGAAAAAGAACTCTGGCTTGGGGCCTGGGAGCGTTTCTTTGTTGGCCGGCGCATCCCAGTGCGTGAGACCGACACTGACGCTGGCCCTCAGCTGCGAGCCGAGGCCGCGGTGCACCGCGCTGATGACACCAGCGTCTCCCGACATGTCGACATAGACGCTGGCCTGCTTTTCAATATCCGCTTCTGCGCCATAGTTAAGCACCTGATCGTAACAACCCAGCGTGCGGACAAATTCGCTGTTCCCGGAGGATGTCAGGCCCACGACGGGCGGGGCGTCGTCACGTTGGTGCAGTAGCCAGGCGAGTCCGTAAGCGGTTTTGGAAGAGGCGGAGCCAATAATGACTTGGCGGGACTGAAACCACGCGTTGTCCTGCAGGTAGTCGCAGAGCACAAAAGCCGTTGAAAACAGGGGGAACAGCAGGCTGCGCTGATTCTCCATGGCCTGCAGAAAGTCGGCTTCGGCAGTCATGCGGCGGAAGTTGTTGTACAGCCCTGGCAACGCCTGTCGATGCGCGGCGACATCCGTGAGTTGATCGTGCCGAATCCGGCCTGCCGTCAGCAGGGTGTGGCTGGCCATCGGGAAGAAGCCCCAGAGCCGCTCGCCCACCGGTATGTCCGGATGCGCCGACGCCAGCACGGTGCCACTGCCCCAGGCCGGGACGTTTCCCCAGGGTGCGGGTGCTGGATAGTATTGCCAGTAGCCAATCATGTCCCCACTGGCCGCATAGCTGACGTTGTTGGACGTCAGCGCGAACTGGTCGATACGCACCAACAACTGGTCGGTTGTCAGTGCGGGGCTCTCGTGTTGTGCAAGGTGGGTCTCGCGAAAATTGTCACGGTTTACCTGGAATTCGCTGATGACGGTCATGGGCGGCTCTCGTTGCGAACGAAGCACGATAGTCGCACCCGCTCCCACACAAGACAACCGCCGCTTTGCAGTCGCGCCTCAGTCAGCCGTTGGCTCAGGCAGGGCAAAGGCGAGGTACTCATCACCGGTGGGCGTGCCGAGTTTGCCGCCGCTGGCGGTAATAACAATGTATTGTCGGCCGTCGATGGCGTAGGTCGCGGGCGTGGCATAACCACCGGCCGGCAATTTATATTCCCACAGCAGACGGCCATCGCGTTTGTCGAAGATACGCAGCTTTTCATCCGACGTCGCGGCGATAATCAGCAGCCCCCCCGCCGTGACCACCGGCCCGCCGAAGTTGCGCGTGCCTGTGGGAGCGATACCCCGCTCCGTCAGTGCCGCGTATTCTCCGAGCGGTATTTGCCAGCGGATCTTGCCGGAGACAAAGTCGATGGCAGTCAAGGTGCCCCACGGTGGCTTGATCGCAGGGTAGTATTCGGCATCGACGAAGTCGCGATAACCGGCAAATACGTGCACCGTTTCCTTCTCGGTAGCGTCGTCAATGGCGGGTTCCAGTTCACCGGCGCTGAGCGCAAACAGGTAGTCCACCACGGCATCGCGCTCGTGGCGCGACAGATGCCCGAACGGCATCATGCGGCCCTTGCCCGCCGCTACCACGTCCAGCGCTTCCCGGCGCGAGATGCGCTGTTCAACCCCGGTAAGTGCCGGTGCATAAGGATAGAAACCCTTGAGGTCCACGCCGTGACAGCCTGCGCATTGCTGGCGAAACAGGAACGCCCCGACGCCCATGGTGGACCCGCGGGCAACCTCCACGGCTTCCATTTGCAGGATATTCGGGGCATTGGTGGCGTTGATGTAGTAGAGGTTGGTTTCCGGGTCAAACGCACCGCCACCCCAGTTTGCACCCCCGTAGAATCCCGGCAGCAAGAGGGTTTTGCGCAGGCCTGCGGGGCGCAGGTAGGCAAGTTCGTGTGCCTCGTCCCACACCTTGCGTGCCGCCGCATTGGCTTCCGGTGACAGGTCCGTGAGGTCATCGACAGTCATGTGTTGGCGTGCGAAGGGTTCCGGCAGAGTGACGCGCGGCTGCGTTGCTGCGCTGTAAACCCCGGGAATGTCCGACTTGGGAACGGCAACTTCCTCGATGGGGAACACCGGTTCACCGCTGTCGCGGTCGAACAGATAGACCACGCCTTCCTTGGCGGCCTGGGCAACCAGATCGCGCGATTTACCGTCTTCAGTCACGGTTACCAGTGTGGGTGCGGAGCTCAGGTCGCGGTCCCAGAGGTCGTGATGCACGGTCTGGAAGTGCCAAAGGCGCTTGCCGGTGCGAGCGTCCAGTGCCAGCAGCGTGTTGCCGAACAGGTTATCGCCGGCGCGGGCAGAGCCGTCAAAATCGGGGGCGGGGGAGCCGGTGGGGGCATAGACGATGCCGCGCGTAGCGTCCACGCTCATGCCGGCCCAGGCATTGGCGCCGCCGCTGGTTTCACGCGCGCCCTCCGGCCAGGTGTCGGCGCCAAACTCGCCGGCCGCGGGAATAGTGCGAAAGGACCAGACAAGCTTGCCTGAGCGCACGTCGTAGGCGCGTATATCACCCGGCGCGGAGCCCGCGGTTTCGGTCACCGCCGAACCCATGATGATCAGGTCGTCGAAAATCACGCCGGGGGAGGGGGCGTTGATGCTCACTTGCTCCGGTTTGCGTCCCAAACCCTCGCGCAAATCCACTCGGCCCTGTGCGCCAAAGCCGGGAATCAACTTGCCGTTACTGGCATCCAGCGCCATCAGGAAATGCCCTGTGGTGAACAGGATGCGCCGGTCGTCGCCATCCTGCCAGAACGTAACCCCGCGCATGTTCGACATGCCCGCATGTTCCTCGCCAGGCGTGAAGGTCCAGCGCTCGCGCCCGGTGGCCGCATCAATCGCAAACACGTTGTACAGCGGGTTGCGGCCATACAGCACGCCGTCCACCACAATCGGGTTGACCTGCAGCTCGGAACTGTGTGGCAGTGTGGCGCCGGCCGCACTGGCATAGCGCCAGGCCAGCGTCAGTTCCCCCACGTTCTCACGGTGAATCTGCTCGAGGCTGGAGTAATGGGTGTTGCCCGCGTCCCCGCCGTAGCTGCGCCATTCCACCGGGTCCTGTGCGAGTGCGGGTAAACAGGCTGCGCCGAAGGCAGCGGCAAAACCGAGCGAGCGTGGGGTCGACATGGTCAGTCCCTCTTGTGGCGCACAACTTTCGCCGTGGCGGAGGCAACGGCGGCCAGTTGGCCGGCCGGGTTTATCAGCGAGCCCTCCAGAAAGGAAATGCTCTTGCCGCATTTCACAACCTTGCCTCTGGCGATAATCCTGCCCGCCAGCGTGGGCTCCAGAAAACTGACCTTGAGCTCAAGCGTGGGCAGCGCGGCAACGTCTGCCTGCTGCATGAACAGCGCATGTGACATGGCAGCATCCAGCATCACGGTAACATTGCCACCCTGCACGACGTTGATCGAATGGCAGAACTGTTCGCTGACATCAAACTGCATTTCCGCAGTACCTTCAGCTTCGTCAAAGTCCAGCAACTGCCCGTTCAGCACCTGCAGACAGGGCGGGATATGCGCGTTGGCATTTTTCAGCTTTTCGGCTTTAGTCATGTGTGTCCTTATCAATAGTGCCTGCGGGAGGCTAGCGTTTGCCCCACTGCAACAGTTCGAAAATGGAATAGGAAGGGTCCTTGCGGCCGGGTTGCCCGATGTGGGCGCCGTCGATAATCGGGTTCTTCAGGTTCACCAGCGAAGGCTGGTGCAGGTGCGCCCAATCCGCATCCACCGCGCGGTAGGTGAATTTCCAGACGCCGTTGCGCTTTTCGTACTTGTCAAAATAGCGTCCGCCGATCAGCAGATCCAGCGGCCCCTCGTCAGTGCTGATCTTGTGGAAAGCGAGAATGTACACCTCACCCTCCGCACGATCACCGTCGAGTTTGATGTTCACAGTGGTGACGTTGTGGTGCAGGATTTCCATGTTGGCCTGGATGTCCGGCAGGGTATCGATGAACTCCATGGCCAGGCCCTTGAAAAACGAGCCGTGGTCGTCGATTGCATCCTCGTGATACAGCGAGCGGAATTTCTCGTTGTCGTGGCGATCCGCCGCGTTGCAGTAGGCGTTGATCAGCTCCATGATGGCCTGCTTGTCCAGCAGCGCCTGCAGCTGTTGTTCCATATCCGGGGTCATGTGCGGCTCCTTGAGCAGTCTCGTTATTTTCTCTGTGCTACAAAGAACAATGGCGCCCGCAGGCGCCATTGGCAAGTGCGAGTTCTAGAACTCGTAGGTGGCTTCAATGCCGTAGGTGCGCGGGTCACCAAAGTAGCTGGCGGTCCAGAGCCCGAACGGGATGGTGTTGATGCGGTATTCCTTGTCCGCCAGGTTCTTGCCCCAGAGGGCGAACTTCAGCGCCTGGCCGTCACCCACCGGCACGTTGGCCAGAGTGACACGACCATTCAGCAAGCCGTAGGGGCGAACCTCAGACGTGGCGTTCTGGCTGGGCTCGATGTAGGGCACGTGGCGGTCCACGAACTCGTAGTCGAGGCGTGCCGTAAGGTCACCCCAACTGCCTGTGGCGACGGTGTACTCCGCCGAGAGGCTGGCGCTGTTGCGCGGTGCGTAGGGGAAGTCCTTCTGGTCCTTCACGTCCACACCGTTCTCGATGAACTCGTTGTAGGTGGTATCCAGGTAGCCATAGCTGGCCGCGAGTTCCAGCTCTGGAATCGGCAGGGCAACCAGTTCCACTTCGAAGCCCTGGATAGTCGCTTCCCCCGCGTTCTGCACAATGGAGGCGGCGCTGCTGCCGGCAACAAAAATCGACATCTGCATGTCGGTCGACTCGTTGTAGAAGTAGGCTCCGTTGAGCTGCAGGCGGTTGTCGTTCCAGCGCGATTTGATACCAACCTCGTAGGAGAGGATCTCTTCTGCATCATACGGCGTGGTGAAAGCCGCTTCGAACGGCGCTTCACCGTTGAAGCCGCCGGCTTTCCAGCCGTTGGCGATCTTGCCGTAGATGTTGACATTGTCGCTGGCGTCCCAGGCGGCAACGAACGTGGGCGACACGTTATCGAAGCTCTTCTTGGCGCGGGCGGAGAACGGTGCAGGGTTGCCCTCTGCATCGACGTCATTGGGGTGATCGATATAGGTATCCTTGGTTTCTTCCGTCCAGCGCGCGCCAAAGGTCAGGGTCAGGCGGTCCTGGAAGATATCCGCTGCCGGGCGCCACTCAACCTGGCCGAATACCGCAATCGAGTCGTTGTCGAAGCCGTAGCGGTTCTGTGAGGTGGGAGAGCCAAAGGCACCGAAGAAGCTGATCGGGTTGTACACCGCGGCTTCTTCCTCAAAGTAATACAGGCCGAATACGTAGTTGGTGCGGTCGGTGGTGCCGATCATCTGCAACTCATGAGACGCCTGATCGTAGTCGATGAAGCGCGCTGAGGTGAACAGGTTGACTGGTGAACCGTCGATATCGATATCGTCGTCCCAGTCCAGTGAACGATCGTTGCCGATGTAGCGCAGCGTGACGTCTCCCAGCGCGCCCCAGCTGCCCGCATCATAATCGGCAAACAGAGACCGGGAAATCGACTTTGAGCGCTCAAACTTGGCCTGGTCGAGGCTTACGCTGTCGCGGTTTTCATTTTCGCCTGTGACATACGGCGCCAGCAACGCGTTCACGCCCGCCGGATCGTTGGGGTCCAGGTAGGTGAGCTGGTTTTTGGAGGGAGCCAGGTCCAGATCGCTGTAGTCCCACGTGTAGCGCAGTTCAAGGCGGTCGCTCGCTTCCCAGAGGATATCGTAGCGCCCCACGGTGTTGTCGATGTTGTTGAGTTCATCGATCAGCATCGGGTTTGCGAGTGGGTTGCCGAAGGGGTCGGCGACGTTGTCGTACAGGCCGTCACGCTCGCGGTATGAACCGGTCACTTTGGCCATGACTTGCCCGGCGCCACCGAGGTCGAACGCTGGAAGGTCCAGGCTGCCGTAAACAGTGCCCA
>TARA_R110001599_G_scaffold645_2_pt1 | contig 11175 bp, 5 predicted proteins | sample TARA_R110001599 | Tara Oceans TARA_R110001599 (sample SAMEA4398360) | marine metagenome | biome: Polar Biome; feature: [MES] marine water layer (ENVO:01000295) within the mesopelagic zone...; material: water (ENVO:00002006), including particulate matter (ENVO:01000060) such as...... | reverse complement strand
TTTCACTCAATTAGAACCATTACTGCTGTGTCAGTAGATGGGCTTGATTATCAAATTTTTTATCAAGTTTATCAAATAAATCCTACACTATATAATATAAATGCAGGAACTACAGGAGTTTCTACTCAAGCTGAACTAAAAAATACTTGGTCACAATATCATGTAAGAAAAAGTACTTATGCTTGGAGTACGTCTACAGCAGGAACAGCTTCTACAATTATGAAAGGAGTTGGTCTAGCTACAAAAGCTTTTATACAAGATCAAAACGCTTATATAAATGTTATACGAGAAACCGAATTATTTGCTACCTATTATACAGCAAAAAATGATGGCTCAATTCAGGCTAAGATTAGTCAAAACTCAGGTGGAAGTCTTTTAAATTCTACTAGAAAAAGACAAGATGGCTCTACTATGTTTTCTAATTATTCTGGAACAAATGTTAATGCTAATTATACTATTCCAAGTCTTAGTGATGTGCCACAAATTACAACTGAAAAGTTTTTATTTACTTCAAAAATACAAGGAATTATAGAAAGTGGAACAGAAGGTAATACTAGTTATTATTCTCTATATGGTGTTAATAGCAGTATTTTAGATTTTAGTAATGAAATTGTTAATCAAACCGAAGAGTTAGCAGAGAATTTAAACTTTTCCGGTGGACAGATAAAAGCCTATGATGGAAATGTTTTAGTAGAACAAAACTTTAATTATCCTGCGGAGTTTTTAATTGAAGGAGCTTTAGCTGCAGGCACAAGTACAAATTATACTTTTCAAAAACCTGCTAGTACAGGCGATACAGATGTTTATTACTACAAAGCTATTTACAGTTGGACGGATGCTCAAGGTAACATTCATCGTTCAGGACCTTCTGCTCAGTTTAGTTGGAGTTATGCTGGAACTTCTGGAGTAGCCTACATTCTTTCAGCAGAAATTATAATTCCTAGTTTAAATCTTACACAAAAAGAAGATGTTTATGTAGAATTATACCGAACAACTAAAAATGGAACTTTGTTCTATAGACTAAACGGTGATAATGAAACTACTAAGTCTCAAACATTTGATCCTATAGTAAATCAACCTACTGCAGATTTTATGTCTTTTTTAGATAAAACTACCGATGCAGTTTTAATTAATAATGAAGTCATTTATACTACAGGTGGAGAGTTAGAAAATACTAGCCCTCCTTCGTGCTCTGTAATTTCAAGTTTTAAAAACCGTTTATTCTTAGCAGGATTAGAGAATAAGTTAGAACTTAGATTTTCTAAGCTTTTAAGCTCTAAGGTTGGAGTTGAATTTAATGATACTCTTAGCATTTTAGTGTCTCAAGTAGGGGGTGATATAACGGCTCTAAAGACAATGGATGATAAACTTATAATCTTTAAAGAAAATGCAATCTTCTATCTTTCGGGGGATGGACCTAATAACTTAGGGCAACAGGATACTTTTATTGAACCTCAACTTATATCATCTGATATGGGATGTAGTGTTAAAAACAGTGTAGTTTTAACTCCTGCAGGTATCTTTTTTAAGTCCCATAAGGGTATTCACGTCCTAAGTCGGTCACTTCAGCTTAATTATGTTGGGGCTGCCCTAGAGGATTATAATCATTTGACAATTACTAAGGGGGATATTTACCCCAAAGATAATGAAGTTAGGTATTTAACTTCTGATGGACAAGCCTTGGTGTTTAATTATTTTAGAGGCTTTTGGTCTATTTTTAGTAACCATAAAGGAGATAGTTCGGTTGTTATAGGTTCAGACTATTATTACGTTCATAAAGATGGAAATGGTAGCAGTTTGTATAAACAAAGTACTAACTATGATGATGCAGGTTCGCCGATAGAGTTAGCCTTTGAAACAGGATGGATAAACCCATTTGTTAAACAAGGAGCTATGAGAATCTACAGGATGTTAATACTTGGAGAGTATTTTTCTCCACATCAATTAAAGGTTAGTATAGCCTATAATTATGATGATTATTATTCTCAATCGAAAGTTATAAATGTTACCGACTATACTGAAGTTTTTGATTATGGAAAACCTGGATTAGAGATAAAATCAACTGGAGTCGAGAAAGGATACTATGGAGACCCTGGAGGGACAACAGGCTCATTTACTACAGCTATAGCTTACGGTGGTAAAGACGTTATGCAATATCAGGTTAGAGTTGACTTTGATCAACAAAAATGTGAAGCTTTTAAGATTAAAATAGAAACGGAACAACAGGGTGGAGAAAATAAAAAGGGAGCTACTATCTCTGATATTTCTTTCGTTGTTGGTAATAAAGGTACAGATTATAAGATTAAACAAGGTAGAATCTTTGGAACTAATTAAAGGTTAATTATGAAAAAAATAAGACTAGTAGGAAAAAAACTTTATAGAACAGGACCTCTTAAGCTCTTTAAAGGATATGGTAATCCTGGTGAGTCTACATATCAAAGTACTAACCAAAGTACCAGGTCCGTAGGTACAAGTCATCCAGGGGAAGGTGCAAAACCTGGAGGGCAAGTTCAGGTAAATGTTACACGTCCTCCAAGTCGTGGTGGTAATAGGGGTGGGGGTTTTAACCAACAACAACAACAACAAGTGCAACAACAAAGACGTATAGCGGCTGAAAAACATCTTGCAAAAATGAAAAAAGACGCAGATGATTTAATAAATGATAATAGCCCTGAAGGAAAACAAAAACTTATAAATGCTAGAGAATTTGGTGATCCTAATTTACAAAAAGCAGTTAATGATCGGCTTAACGAAATAGAAGGACAAAAAACAGGAGCTGCTAGGCAAAAAAAATTAGACGAAAAAGTAAGTCAAAATCAGCTTAAAAATCTTTTAAAAAAAGTTGTAAGAGGAACTATAGTTAAGGTTGGTAAGGAAGTAGGGGATGCTTATGATATCATAAGAGATAATCCAGATAATACTACGGTAAATAAATTAATTGATGCGCTTGGTGTAGGACGTGTTGACCCAAGTACAATTACAGTTTCCGATGAAGAAGTTCAAAAAGAACTAGCTACAGGAAATTATGATAACCCTGAAAACCCCAATAAATTTGAAGGCTCTCCGTCTCAAACACAAGCTGCTGCTAAACCAAAACCTAGAAGTGGTGGAGGCGGACCTTCGCCAACGATTAATATTGGAGACTTACCTTCAGGAAAAACTACTCTACCGTCTGGAGCTGCACAACCTGCTGCACCTGCTGCACCGGCTCCGCCATCAGCAATGGAACAGTTACAAAGAAGGGCTAGAGGTGAAGATTCTATCGTAGAAAAAGAAGCTAAGTTAGCAAGAGATAGAGCTTTGTCGTCACAATTAGCAGCTATAAAAGGCGCTAGAGGTGCTACAGCAGGTCAAAAACTAAGGGCGCTTCGTAGAGGTCAAGAAGATGTAGGTTTAAAATTAGGCGCTCAAACTGCTATTGAAAAGGCTAAAGAACGAAAAGAAGCTCAAGACAAGATAATAGGTTACGATGAAGCTCAAAAAGAAAGAGATTTAAGACTAGCAATGGCAAAAGAAAAAGGAACTAGTGGAGTAGGTTTAGGAGCCGCACCAAGTCCAGGTCAATCATTTGGAGACAAACTAAAAACAGGATTAGATATTCTTAAAAAAGGAAAAACAATTTGGAAAGAATTTAAAGGTATCAAAGAAGGTGGATTCGTATCTGGACCAGGTTCGGAGACTTCAGATTCTATTCCTGCTAGATTGTCCGATGGTGAGTTTGTAGTCAAAGCTTCTGCAGTTCGAGGTTTAGGAAAACAATTAGGGGCAAAAGATAAAGGCGAAGAAAGACAGAAAGGTGTTGACTTTTTATATAAATTACAGGATAAAATGGACAAAGCTGAAAAATTCGCCAAAGGCGGAGAAGCTTATGTTCGTCCTAAAAAGGCATTTAGAGAAGCCATCGGTTATGAGCCAGAATCAAGGTTTCATGACAAAGCTGAGAAGGATGCAAAATTTGGTGGAGCTAGACGTAAGTTTAGACATTTTAAACAAGGTGGAGAAGTAAGCTTTGGCTCAGTTGTATCTGCCAAAAAACGACTTAATAAAAACTTAGAAAAACTTAAGAGGAAATAGACATGGCTAATTGGTGGGAAGAAAAAGATGAACTTGGCTACACTTATGCCGATAAAAATAGACCAGGTTATATGGGTCCAGTTCCAAAAGAAGAGGAAGTTCAAGTTTCTGAAGAAGAAGTAGTTGACGATAGTGCAGGTTATGACATATCAGATTTTGGAAGCGGTCAAGATTATATAGATTCTTTTAGAGAGTCAGAAGTTACTGAAGATGATAAAAAGTTTGTAAAAAATATAGAAAAAGATAATTATGATTCTTTTCAACCGGAAATTAAAGAAGCTGCTAGACAAGAAGAAATGATGGAAATGGGTGAAGATTTTAAAATGGAATTGCCCAAAGAAGAAATAACTCCTTTTGCTAAACAGCTAGAAGGTGTAGAACCTCAAATCCTTAGAGACGTAGATGTTGATGCTGAAAAGAAAATTAAAGAGTTAATGAAAAAAGCTGTAGGAGCTAAGGGCAAAAAACGGTCTGATGGGTATGCTAATCTCTATAAGTCTTTAGAAGCTTATAAAGGAAAGGATACTCCATTTTTAAAAGGATTAAGGTCTAGATTTTCAAAAAAAGCTTCAGCTACTAAAAATAAACAACATCTTGGAGATTATGTAGATTATTTTAAACAAGGCTATAGTTGGCAAGCTTCAAGACCACGTAGAGCTTCGAGTCCGAGTAGAGCTTCAAGTCCAGAAGTTACAGGTAGTTCACATCCTTTTGAAGGAACTAATATAGTAAATAAATATTCTAATACTATAGAATATGATCAAGACTCTATTTTAACAAATGCAAATAATTTTAAAGATGGTTTAAAAATCCCAGGGTCGTCTGCAAGGACGTGGGAAGAAAGAATGCGTCATAGACCTAAAATTTTAATAGGTGATGATCAATATGTTTTAACTAGTAACCACATGGAAGAAGGTGGTCATAGTATGAAAGATAGTATTAGATCATCACAGCTTTTACTTAAAGATGGAAAAGTAATTAAACATCCTGATGGAGAGTTTAACTATGGATTAGATTTAGTTGGTAATCAGGGAAAAATTAAAAGCCTATTAGGTGGAAAAATCCATAAAATAGACGCAAAAGACAGAAATGGAAAATACCCTACCGGATATGGTAGACGATTAATAGTTGAGACTAATAAAAAAATTATGGTAGACGGTAAGCCTCGTACTCTTTTTGTTCACTATGCTCATGCCACTGGTAATTCTTTTTCTGGTTTAAATGTAGGAGACAGTTTAAAAGTAGGACAAGAAATTGGAACAATGGGAAAAACTGGTGAATATGGTGACGTTAGGGGAATGGGTGTTCACCTAGACTTAAACGGTTATGTTATGGTGGATGGTAAAAAAGTCTACGTATCTCCTTCAGAGTTTTTGCCTAAGGGAATGGAAGAACATAGAACACGTAAAGGATTTAAAGAAGGTGGAGAAGTTGAAGAGGACTCTTGGTTGAAAAAATATTCTGCCCCTACAGACGACTTAGGACAACAATATGCTGACTTTCGGTCTGGAGAAGGTGAAAGTTTTCAGGAAGATGTGAGTGAAGTAGAGGAGGTAACTCCTTTTTCTAAACAAATAAAAGGTTATGAAGATTATGCAGAAATGCCACAAGATGAGGTAGGACCGTCTCCTGCACAACAAAAAGTAGCCGCTGCTGAATCAGCATTAGGACATTTAGATCAAAGAAGGAAAGAACAAGAAAAATTAAACCAACAAAAAAACTTAATTGAAGTATCCAAAGAACAAGTAGAGGCAGAAGGTCCTGATGCTGAAATGGTTAGAAAATCCTATGCTGAAATTGAATCAAATCTTAGAGACGTAGACCCTAAGACAGGTAGACTTAGTGTAGAAGCTACAAATTATTTAGCACAAATTCCTAAACAGACTTTATTAGATTATAGAGAAACTTATGGTTCAGACACTGATAGGTCTAAAATTACTGATGTTTTAGTTAAACAGGTAGACATACAAAAAGAAATTGATAAAGCAGATTCTATTCAATTAGGTAAAAAACCTAAGCCTCCAGTTCGTAAAGTTTCTGAACTTAAGTATCTTAAAATTAAAGAATATAAAGATAGAGAAGATTTAGAAAAAGCTAGAACCGAAGCTATAAACTTAGCTATGAAGCAATCTAAGATAGACCCTAAAAGACTTTTTAAAAATCGAAGTACGTTTGATAAGGTAGTAGGCTTACTTGGAAGAGTTGCAGGATTATATGGTTCAGTAAAATATGGTGGACCTGATTATTATGAACAATATTTAGACAAAGAAATAGCTAAAGACATTAAAGATCAAAAATTAGATCAAGAGTTTGCAAAACGAAAATTAGCTGCTGCAAACTTTAAGGTAGCTGCTCTTGCAAAAAGGTACGCTCTTTCCGCTGCTAGTGTTAAAGATAAACAAAATTTTAATAAAATAAATTTAAGTTATTTAGCTAAAGGTCAAAAAGTTATAGACAAACAAATTAAAGAAAAGAAAAAAATGGCAGACTTGGCTACCCTTAATAGAAGAGGCATAAGTAGTAATGAATTAGCCTATCTTATGGCTAAGTATCCTGAGCTTAAGCTACAACAGTCTTTAATTACTGCTAGGGATGGAAAACATTATTACATAATGGGTGGTTCACAAGCTGTTAAAAAAATAAAAGATAGTTTAGCAGATACTCAAGATTCTATTGATGGATTACGTGATCTTGAAGGATATGTAGATAAAGTTGGTATCTGGAATCAGGGATGGGCACCGTGGTCCTTTTTATCTAGAGACAGAGCAGAAGCAGAAGCCCTAAGAGATCGTTTGGTTGGTAAACTAAGAATTGAATTTTTTGGTCCAGGTGTTATGACTGATAATGAAAGAGAGCAAGCTAAGAGGATTCTAGGTGATCCAAATGCTTTTTTTACAACAGATGAAAGAGAAAAAGCTAAAATTAGAAGCTTAATTATGAAACTAAACTATGGGATGAGACAAAAATTAAGAAGAGATGGTCTTACTATGTTACCCCTTTCTCCAAACGAAAATAGAGTAACTCAATTGTTAAAAAGAAATAACTTAGGCGACAACCCAAAGAATAGAGTTAAAATAGTTGACTCTCTTATAGAAGCTGAAAAAGAATCCGTGTCTAATGGTCAAAAGCCTGGACAGTTTTGGGATATGAACGAACCTTTACCAATCTAGGTGATTTATGCTATCAAAAGAAGATAAAGCTTATCTTAAAGGCTTAGAAGAACCAAAAGTAGAAGCTGATCCAATTCTCAGTGATGAGCAGGTTGATTTTGTTGAAAAAAACCAAGAGCTTACTGAGAAGTTTGGAAACTCTGAAGTTAGAACATTTGTAGAATCTGCTCTATCTTCAGCTTCATTTGGTCTGACTGATCAGGCTTATGCAGCTCTTGGACCAGACTTTAAAGAGGCTTTAAGGCAGAGAAGAAAAAAGAATAAAGGCTCTGCTATGTTTGGAGAGGGATTTGGTATAGTAGCTCCTATATTACTCTCAGGGGGAAGTTCTTTATTAGCTAAAGGTGCTCAAGTAGCAGGAAAGGGTGTAGCTACTGTAGGTAAAATAGGTTTAGCTACAGAAAAATTAACTGCCAAAGCTCTTACTGGATTAATCAAAGATACAGGTAAACGCAAGTTTGCTAGAGAAGTTTTAAGAAAGAGTGTTGAAAAAGGTGCAGGTTCAGCAGTAGAAGGTACTTTTTATGGTGTTGGAAAGTTAGTAGAAGAAAATGCTTTAGGTAATGCAGATTTTAATGCAGAAAATTTAGTAGCATACGGAGGCAAGGGTGCTCTTTTTGGTGGTCTCACTGGAGCAGGTCTCGGTGGTTTAGGTAAAAGTGTTTCTATAGTAACTCCAAAATTTAAAGGCAACAAACTCGTTGGAGCTGGGGTTAAAAAGATAGATAACTTTAACCAAAATATGACTAATCCTACATATAATTCTATGAAACTTGCAGGGTTTGCCGACGATGAGATAGAACGAATATTGATGCAACAACCTGAAATGGCTAAGAATATTCCTGAAGTATTAGGAAAGGTTATGAGGTCTGAAGGAGTTGGTAAATCTTTATTATCTAACAGTTCTCTTTTAGGTAACTCTAAAAAATATTTAAATAAAGTTGGAGACGATATTGGATCAGTATTAAAACGTATTGATGATGAAGTTTTTGATAAAAGTTTATATCCTCAAATAAATGATATAGCTGAAAAACAAATAGATGATTTAGTTATATTAAAGAAAAAATTTCAAAGACCAGACGGTGCTCCTTTAAATAAAGAGGCTTCAGGTTATATAAATAGAATTGATGATGAAATAGATGGAATATGGAAAAAAGATTTATTAAACGATAAGAGGTATAGTGCTCAAGATTTGCAAAAACTAAAAACTCAATATCATACAATGGGAAGATACGACAAAACAGGAGTACCTACCATAAAAGATGATATTAATAGAGTAATGGGTAAATCGGTTAGGGACGAATTAGTAGCATTTGCAAACAAAGTAGACTCTCCTCTGGGTAAAGAGTTACAAACTGGTTTGGCAGATTACAATAGCTTAGCTACTTTTGTAGACAAGTTTAATAGAAAAATTGGAGGTCAAACTAATTTTGATAAGCTTAGGGACGTATTTTTTGGTCTAGGGGCTTATACCCTAGGAATGTCTCCAACAAGTCCAGGTGGTGTTTTAGCTTTAACATATGCGTTTTCTAAATCTGATCTTAAAAATAAAATGATGGTTTTAGCAAATATTGAAAGAGGAAATACTAAGGTAACTGGTAACGTTTATAAAGCTGTTGATAAATTCTTTAAAAAAGGAGCTAAATTTGACGCCAAGATTCCTGCTCTATCAGCTAGAATTTTAACAGATAATCCTTTGGCTAGAAAGAGTAAGGGAGATTTAATCTTAGGAAAACCTAAAGATGAAAAAGAAGCTATTGTAAACATGGCAGATAATATGGATAAGATGAAAGAAAATCCATACTTTGCTTCAAAAGTATTGTTGGATGCAAATCTTCAATCAAGTGCTCCTGAAACATATCAACAGGTTAGACAAGTAGCTGGTAGGGCTATGGTCTTTTTGGACTCAAAATTACCAAGAAGAACGGACAATGTTAACCCTTTTATTAAGAAAAGTTATCCTAACTCAGATCAAGAAATTTATAAGTTTAAAAAATATGTCCAAGCTGTGCAAGACCCTATGTCTGTCCTAAAGGACTTAAATAACGGTAATCTAAGCAGGGAAGGTATAGAGGCAGTTAGGTATGTTTACCCTATTATTTATCAAGAAATGCAATCTAGTGTCTACGACTCTTTAGAAAAAGCAGGTGGAGAAACTAGTTATTACCAACGGTTACAATTAGGCATACTTATGGACATGCCTACAGATTTAGCCTTAGAACCTCAAGCTATACAAGGGTTACAGGCTTTATATAAAGAGGCTCAAGTTTCTCAATCTGGAGGAGCTATAACTGCTGCTGCAGCTAAACAATTAGACTTGTCTGAATCTCAAGCTACTGAACTAGAAAAAGTAAGCAATCGTAAAGATTTAAACCGATCATAATATAATAAGAGTACAAGGGTAGAAACTAAGGGCTATAACCCTGTACTCATAAGGAGTTTTCCATGGGAAGAAAAAATATAATTTATACCTATAGTATGCTTACTGCTATTGATCTAGATACTAGTGCAAATAGCGATCCTACTCAAACTACTACAATAGACCATATGTCAATAAATATAACTTGGGCAGGTTCTACAGGAACTAACACAGGTGCCATAGTAGTACAAGGCACTAATAAAGATACAACTGCTTCAGACTTTGTAGCAGCAGATTATTTTGATCTTACTCTTTCTGGAGGTGCTATTAATCTTACAGGAGCTTCAGGAGAACATTTAGTTATTTTTGATAAAATACCATTTAGAGCCATAAGGCTTGCCTATACTAATTCTACTCATGCAGCAGGTACAGTAAGTGCTGTTATCTCTGCTAAGACCATAGGAGCCTAAGATGTCACAATTTATATTTCCACCTCTTACTGCTTCTCTTGACTCTGAAGCTTCTGATGGAGGGTCATTACCTTCTGCTATAATGGTTGTCGGAGGTTATGACGGCTCAGCAGTACAGGTTATAAAAACAGATTCAGACGGAAATCTTCAAGTTGATCTATTGAGTAGTACTACAGTTACCGTTACAGGTACAGTTACCCTAGGAGCAGGAACTGCTGCCTTTGGTAAATTAAGTGCCAATTCCGGTGTAGACATTGGAGACGTAGATGTTACTTCTCTACCTGCCCTACCTGCAGGAACTAACTCAATTGGAACTGTTATACTTGGTGCAGGTACAGCAGCTTTTGGTAAACTAAGTGCAAACTCGGGCGTTGATATTGGTGATGTTGATGTAACTTCATTACCTTCTATTCCTGCAGGTACAAACTCAATTGGAACTGTAATTCTAGGAGCAGGAACAGCTGCAATAGGTAAACTAGCAGCTAATTCGGGTGTTGATATAGGGGATGTTACTCTAAATGCTGGAACAGCAGTTATAGGAAAACTAGCTGCTAACTCTGGAGTAGACATCGGGGATGTTACCCTGAACGCAGGTACAGCAGAAATTGGAAAACTAGCAGCAGGAACAGCTTCAATCGGTACAGTCGGGTTAAATGCAGGTTCTAATGCTATAGGTAAATTAGCAGCAAACTCAGGTGTAGACATCGGGGATGTTGATGTTACCTCATTACCTGCCTTACCTTCAGGAACAAATACAATTGGTACAGTAGTTGTAGGTGCTATAGCTCCTGTAGACTTTTTAGATTCAGGACTCGTAAATACAAGTACAGCTAATATTGCAGCAACAGGAACTACTGTAGTTTCCAGCTTAGCAGCAGCTTGTAATGAAATAGAAATACAAGAGGACATTGGTGAATTTATGTCCATGCGTGTTGGGGGCACAGTTAAAGCTTATCTACCTCTAGGTGGTGGTAGAGTCAAGGTTACTCTAGCAGCTACGGACGCAGTACAATTATTTAGTGAAACTGGAACGGCAATATCAAGTGGTAAAATTGCCATTAACTTTCTTGGGTAACACCAACTAGTCGGAGGACTACAAATG
>TARA_R110001599_G_scaffold62946_1_pt1 | contig 11179 bp, 10 predicted proteins | sample TARA_R110001599 | Tara Oceans TARA_R110001599 (sample SAMEA4398360) | marine metagenome | biome: Polar Biome; feature: [MES] marine water layer (ENVO:01000295) within the mesopelagic zone...; material: water (ENVO:00002006), including particulate matter (ENVO:01000060) such as...... | reverse complement strand
AACCAACCTATTGTACGAGCGCTCAGACTCAATATTTTCCTCACGATGCGCACTTACAACAAAATACTCGCCTTCCTTCAACTCCAGTCGCTGCAGCACATCGGAAGCCTCTATTTGGGTCCGATAGTGGTTCAGCACCTCAAACATCGGGCTGCCGGTTTTGATTACCTGGTCGGGAGGTAGTCCTTCGCGCAACAAGTAATCTCGTGCGATGGTGCTATAGGTGAGATTGATATCCGCAGTGTGATCGACAATACGCCGGTTTGTCTCTTCCGGTACGCGCTGGTCAAAGCAACGATTGCCAGCCTCCATATGGAAGATCGGCACTTGGCGACGCTTTGCCGGGATAACGGACAGGCAACTGTTGGTATCACCAAGCACCAATAAAGCCTCAGGTTTCACCTTCTCCAACACCTCGTCCGCCGCGGAGATAAGATTGCCAATCGTGTTTGCGGCACTCTTACTACCCTCCGCACTGTTCAGAAAGTAGTCGGGTTTACGGATATCCAGATCGTCAAAAAAAATCTGATTCAGCTCGTAATCGTAATTCTGACCGGTGTGGACCAAAATATGGTCACAAAATTCGTCCAGCAGAACCAATACGCGAGAAAGACGGATTATCTCTGGGCGTGTCCCCACTACCGTCATTACCTTAAGCTTTTTCATTGTATACGTTGCACTCTAAATAATTTGTTGACCAAAAGCAGATGCGCATCTACACAGAAACTAAAGCGGACAAGCAAAGGTATCTGGCTTTTCTCGATCAAAGATCTCATTGGCCCAGAGCATAACCACCATTTCATCGTCACCGATATTAGTGATGTCATGAGTCCAGCCTGGCACTGTCTCTACAATCTCCGCCTGCTCACCGTCGGTAATCAGCTCATACTCTTCGCCGGTTTGAATCTGACGAAACTTGAATCGGGCTTGGCCCTTAATCACGAGGAATTTTTCGGTTTTTGAGTGGTGGTAATGGCCGCCGCGTGTAATTCCGGGATGGGCGGTAAAATAGGAAAACTGGCCACAGTCCGGTGTTTTGAGCATTTCAACAAACACACCACGGGCATCACCATGCCGGGGAACGGTATAAGAAAACTCTTCCGGCGGCAGAAAGCTGACGTAGGTTGAATGCAACGCTCTGACCAGCCCTTGCCCTACCCGCTCAGTGACTAACGAATCCCGGCTCGCTTTGAACGCACGTATGGTTTCAGCCAGAGCGCCTACGGTGATCGTATATTGCGGCTGAACCTGTTCAAAACCGTCGACGTCCGGATTCGGCGGAGCACCGTCCAGTAGTTGCAGAAAACGGTTAACGACATCATCTACGTAAACCAACGTAATTTCAGCATCCGGGTTATTAACCTGAATAGGCTTGTCGCGGGCAATATTATGGCAGAACGTTGCTACGGCAGAATTGTAGTCAGGACGCGACCACTTCCCAAACACGTTGGGCAAGCGGAAAATATGCAACGGGAATCCAGCTTCGCTTGCGGCCTTCTGCGCTGCAATTTCACCATTGCGTTTGCTGATACCGTAATCGTTTTCATTAGCAGCTTGAGTAGACGAAGTAATAACCAGGGGTACTTTCTCTCCCGTTTCCCGAACCCTAGCCGCTAGAATCTGACTGATGTGTACCGTCAGATCAGTATTACCTTCCTTAAACTCGCTCACATTTTGCGGACGATTCACACCCGCTAAATGAAACACAAAGGTCGCTTTACGTAACGCTTCCCGGAGCTCATCTTCCGATGACTCACGAGTAACCAGCGAGAACTCCACCCCCTCTCTTTCGGACAAGTGCTGCCGTAAATTCCTGCCAATAAAACCGTTTGCGCCTGTAATGACTACGTGCATAACTATCAATCCTGCGGTTGTACGTCTTCGCCTTTTACTATCGCCTGAATGAAGTCCAGCTTCATTAACAGCTGCTGCATACCGGCTTTATCCAACCTGGTCGTATTATGGGAGTTGTAATCAACCGCCCCCGAGATCTTTTGTTCACCCTGCTCGACGTACTTGCCATAATTCAGATCCCGCAAATCCGGCGGTACCCGGTAGTAACCGTCCAGATCCTCTGCAGCCACCATTTCCTCCCGGCTGAGCAAGGCTTCAAAAAGCTTCTCACCATGACGGGTTCCTATAATCCGAACCTCATGCTCTGGCACACCCATCAAGCCTGTGAGTGCGTGGGCGAGCGTTTCAATCGTTGCTGCAGGCGCTTTCTGAACAAATATTTCACCAGGCTTGCCATGTTCAAAAGCATACAAAACCAGATCGACCGCATCATCCAACGTCATCATGAAACGCGTCATATCCGGATCAGTAATGGTGATCGGCTGCCCTGCCCTGATCTGCTCAACAAACAGTGGAATCACCGAACCACGCGATGCCATCACGTTACCGTAACGAGTACCGCAAATAACAGTCTCATTACTTGAGCGGGACTTTGCCACAGCGACCTTTTCCATCATTGCTTTGGAAATACCCATTGCATTAATTGGATAAACCGCTTTATCAGTACTCAGGCACACCACGCGTTTAACCCCACAGGAGATAGCAGCTTCCAGAACATTCTCTGTACCGAGCACGTTGGTTTTCACTGCCTCCATCGGATGAAACTCACAAGACGGGACCTGTTTAAGCGCAGCCGCATGATAAATAAAATCAACTCCCCGTACAGCGCTCAATACGGATTGGTAATCACGGACATCCCCAATATAGAACTTGAGCTTCGGATTGTTGTACCGCTTGCGCATGTCGTCTTGTTTTTTTTCGTCTCGGCTCAAGATGCGTATTTCAGCGAGATCAGATTCCAGGAAGCGGCGGAGTACGGCATTACCAAAGGATCCAGTCCCCCCGGTTATTAACAAACTTTTTCCATTAAACATATTAACACCCCAAAATTTAACAAAACTAATATATTAACAAATACATTATCCGCAACTAAAGGGCGGTGACCTGTAGCTATTAATACCCATAAAAGCTAACGCAATAAAAATAGAGTACACCCCCGAAAAAATATGGGTAGTCAGCATAAAAGCTAAAAATATAAAACCGAAAATAAACCCCAAACGAAAAAAGCTCAATACAATCAACAACACCCCGGCCCAACCTAGCGCAGCCAATATGCTCGAAAACGAGCTATACCATGCAGCACCCTCTAAGCCACCCCCAACAAAAAACAAATAGATACTATTATTAGAAAAAAAATCTTTAGACAAATATACGATATCAAGCGATGACAAGAGCCTATCTTGTAAAGTGCCACCATTTTGGAAAATATCAACGACTCTACGAATAAATATCCACCCAACTAGATCTTCTAAAAAAAATAAAACAATTGAAAATACAGTGGAAAATACAAACAAAAACGCTAAAAAATAGATTTTATTTCTTATCATAACATTTATAATCGAAAGAATAAAAATAAAGAAAAACAAAGATGAAGTTGAAAGAAGTGCCGCTATTGATATAACAAAATAAGATAAAAAACGCTTTTCTTCAAGCAAAAAAAATAACAATGGAGTTACATATAAAACAAAATAACTTGGCTCTTTGAACCACCCCCCAGATCTGTAGACATGATCAATAACCTTTAATGTGTCCGGCTCATAAAACCCTGCTGAAAGTTGCAGGGGTATCGAGATACCAAAAGCCACATAAATGAACCATTGAAAGATAATAGAAATTGAAAATAAAATAGCGAAAAAGGTATAAATTCTAAAAAATGACCTTAGCCTTAAATCCTTTTGCGTTATCAAGATAATAAAAAGTATATAGTAAAATATCGTTCTATAGAAACCAGCATGCAAGCCAACATCGTAAACAAAAAACAACGAAACAATTGATATAACTACGGCAGCCACGACAACGTTGAAGCCAATCACTGTGGTTTTAAAATTAAAAATTAACGACAAACAAAACAAAAAAATCAATATATCGCCAAAACTTAGCTGCCCATAGAACTTATAGTTCGAAAGTGGCGGAGCTAATACCACAAATAAGAAGGGGATCGAAACAAAAGAAACATTATTTAGAATGTTCTGTTTCATCCCAGACCTCACTCAGGAACATTTCAGAGTTTTTTCTTATAATATTGTAATGATTCTGATGACTTTCTAGATCCACTTCGAACTGTACAATCCTATTTTTTATAGATAAACAGCTAAGCAACACGTCTCTCAAATAAACATAAAAAGCGAAATTTAATGTTTTTTTAAAGAATCTATTAGTTATAGAAAAACAAAACCGACGACTTATTAATAATATTTTATTAAACGCAGAGGCTTCATCTGAAATAAGAAAATCAAAAACTTTTATTTGATCCTGATAAAACCTACCTTTTGACACAATATATGTTGAACCGGCCGTACGCCTATAGTATACAAACACCTTGTCATATAGATAAAACGTAGATTCTGGAAAAAACTTCGATATCGCAACCTGGAAAGGCCAGTCCTCAACAACGTCGAAACGAGAAACAAACTCTCTTACACGACTATCAAAAAAATATTTGTTTGCGTAAAAAATATTCGGAGCGTTATTATTTGACAGACCTACAAACCTATCAATCAAAGGCCTATCCCTGTAAATAACAGATGATGCAATAATATTGTAAACGTCAGCCTTCTTAAATAAAATGGCGCCATTGCTCAAACCCAGGGGTATTCCCGACACTATACTATTAGCCTTCAAGAACCTCTTAGCTAAAAACAAGTTCTCACATGAGTAAACATCATCTCCTGCTGTTAACTTGCAAAACCCGCTATCAACATGCGTCATCATATTCAAAACACTGCAACATGTTCCAATATTTTTATTATTATATAGAGTAACGACACAATTAAAAATATCGAAATTAGCTTCGAGCCAACACTTGATCAATTGTACCGTTTTATCTTTAGAGCAGTCGTCACTTACAACTATCTGAAATTTAAGTCCGCGCCCATAAGTTTTAATCAAATATTTAATACTTTCCAAATGCTCGACAATATAGTTTTGATGATTATACGCCAAAACGAGAAATGAAAAATAATTGACAGGCGAAGTCATAGGATCTTAGACTTTAACGATCTAAACACAAACAAAAAACTCTTAAATCTAACCATTCTAAATCCCAAAATCATAAAATTAACTTTCCAACCAAAAGTTCTTTTTTCAAATACTCCACTTTCTGAAAACCCACGCTCTTCAAAATTAATGAATAGTTTGTATTTTTCATCTTTCTCAACCACCACCTCAGAAACCCAGCGCCCTCTATATATAGCGCCACCTTTGCTATGATTGTACACATAGACATCGTTGTCGGAAGAGGCCGGGCAATACATTTTTTTCCCATCGCCATAGGTTCTGTAAGAACCAAAAACCTCCCAAGCCCACGGATTGTCATGCTCCCCGGTATATTGCAAAAGATCTATTCGACGCCATATAGCCGGTGCAGAATTCAGGCGAAAGTCGATTTTATCCTGCAGCATACGATACTTATAATCAAAGCTCTCACATACAACATTCTGCGTTTCTAACCCAAGTGCCGTCAAATATATCGCGGCGATATCTTTATCTTTATCCATTCTATCGATATTTTTTTTCAGTTCACACTCATCTATCGGCGCTTCTAGTATGAAATCATCAAACAAAACCAAAACATATTCTGTGTCAATACTTTGCAAGGCTTCTCTAAGTCTCAATCCCCAAGAGTTGTTCCTTGACAGGGGATTAAAGTTTTTGGTAACCACGCTGTTAACATTTGGAGCTGCAAGGGTCTCAGTATTTAATACCAACTTAAATGACCGGCTTGGCCAGAACTCACCTAGTGCTGAAAAAAACAGCGGCCACACATCGTTGTAGAGATCACAGCTATTAACCAATACCGTCAAACGTTCATCACTTATCTTTTCAAAATTTTCCATTTTACTTGCCAGTAGCCATTTTCAGAAAATATTCATTATTACTCATCAAATAATCATAGGTACCCTGATCAGCAACTTTACCATCTTTTATCATATATATCAGATCGCAGTTCTTAATCGTATTTAGTCGATGCGCAATTATAACTATTGTTTTTAGACTCGCTATACTGCATACAGCTTCCATAATCAGATTCTCGGTAATGCCATCCAACGCACTTGTCGCTTCGTCTAAAAATAAGAATTCTGCATTGTTATACAGTGCCCGAGCAATTCCTATACGTTGCCTTTGGCCTCCGGAAAGTTGAACGCCACGCTCGCCAACTTGTGTCATGAGCCCATCAGGCTGGTTCGCCACCCAATCTTCTAACTGAGCCAGTTTAATCGCATTTTCTACTTTACCCAGGTCGACTTCTTCAGCATCTAACCCAAATGCGACGTTATCAATAACACTACCGTCTTTTAGAAAAATGGTTTGCGGTACATACCCGATCATATCCTGCCAACTACGAACATTTGTTGGTTCAACTTTATTGTGATCAATAGTCATGCAACCATTATCAGGAAATATAAGCCCTAACATAATATCCAGCAAGGTTGACTTGCCCGATCCTGATGGACCGACAACACCCACCATTGAGCGTGATGGTATGCTAATATCTACGCCATCTAACGCATTCAAGTCCTTATTGGGATAGCGAAAATATAGATCGTTCAGGTTTATAGCGCCATCAGTAATGCTTAGTTTATTATCTTGATTCGTAGTTCTACTCTTAAACTCTCGAGCACTCCGTAAGTCAGACTTTATCGAATGAAATGCAGAAACATTACTTTTTATCTGCGCAGCGCTGCCATAAATCTGTTGAAAGGACGGAAGCAACTTGAATATGGCGATGCCAAAGACTGCGAGCATTGGCAAAACTTCAGAGAGATCTCCACCGGAACTCTTAACCAAAATAAGAATTAACGATATCATGCCACCATATACTATAAATTCCATTAAATATCGGGGCATATTATAGAGACCATTACTAGATCCATATGCATCTGCAAACACTTCGCCGCAAACCCTAAACTGACTGATGAAGCTAGAGTCGCGGCCCAAAAGGTGGACATCCTTTATTGCACCAAAGGCTTCATTCATAAGCTTAAATCGATTTCTAGAAACCTCAGAAATTTTATTGCCATTTCTTAACAGGCGGCCGCGCACGGTAACAAACAGTATATAATAGCAACTAACAAAAATCAGAAGCCCAGCTATTGATATAACAGGATTATAAATAAATATAACTATCGATATGAAAGCTGCCGCTACAACTCGGGCATTTATCTGAACCAAAGGCTGTAAAATATGGTCCGTGACTCTATTGACCTCTGTTGCAATTTGCTTTGTTAGCTGTGCGCTATTTTTTGTCGAATGATAAAGGAAGTCATTTTTTAAGTAAAACTCATACAAGGCATCCCCAAATTCCGCACCAGTCTTTGCAGCAAACATAGAGAGCTTCCATATTGTCAATATAGAAACAATAGAGGAAATTAACAGAAAAAATAAAACAAAAACCCCAATAAACACCAAAAAATCAATAGGAGTGGCGACCCCAGACAGTTCATAAAAATATCTTAAAATGTTATTTTTTTCGAGTAGTTCAAGGTTACCAACGACTGCCATAAATGGACCAATTGCCGCAATGCTAACCACCTCAAAAAGTGCTGTAAGAACAACGAATACTTGGAGTAAGTAATAGCTCCTTCTCTGTTCTAACGTCATCAACGCAATCAAATCTTTGACAAGTTTGATCATGTTACTACCAGTAAATTAATAATGTCAGTCACCTTTTGTGCATCCGCTAACTTCAGCGTCGGCCCGATAGGCAGGCTCAGCACTTCATTGTGTATCGCTTCCGTCACCGGCAGTTGTAGATTGTGCCATTGCGGATAGGCCCTTTGTTTGTGAGGAGGCAACGGATAATGGATTAAGGTCTGAATGCCCTGCTCTGCCAGATATTGCTGCAGAGCTTCTCGTTTTTTTGCACGGATCACAAACAAGTGCCACACATGGCTTTCCAATGAAAGCGGTGAACTATTGGGGGATAACGGTAAACGTAATTCCTTGCCAGATAAACCATCCATATAGACAAAGGCTATAGCACGGCGATGGTTAATCTCCGCATCCAGATGCCTAAGCTTAACCCGTAGCAAAGCCGCCTGCATCTCATCCAATCGGCTATTTACGCCCCGATAAAGATTTTCGTACTTTTTATGGCTACCATAGTTACCCAAAGCGCGGATAGTCTGCGCTAACTCTTCATCATTTGTGGTTACTGCACCGGCGTCACCTAACGCTCCGAGATTTTTCCCCGGATAGAAGCTAAAGCCCGAAGCATGACCCCAATCCCCAGCTTTCTTTCCGTCAACCTCTGCACCGTGGGCCTGCGCGGAATCTTCAAGCACCAACAGGTTATGCTGGTCAGCGAGAGCCATTATTTCTGGCATCGGCGCTAAACGTCCATAAAGGTGCACCGCCATTATGGCTTTTGTATTGGATGTTATAGCCGCCGTCGTTTTCGCCGGGCACAGGTTGTAGGTCGCCTCATCTGGCTCGACCAATACTGGCTTCAATCGATTTTCAGTAATGGCCAGGATGCTGGCGATATAGGTATTAGCTGGGACGATCACCTCATCTCCGTCTTTTAGTTTACCTAATTCCTTCCAAGCCCGAAGCGTCAGAGTTAACGCATCAAGGCCATTGGCAACACCTATGCAATGCTGTGTACCACAATAAGCAGCAAACTCTCGCTCGAAATTACTGACCTCCTCACCTTGGATATACCATCCTGAATCAATTACATTGGTGGCAGCGGCAACGAGTTCTTCACGGTATTGGGCGTTCAAGGATTTCAAGTCTAAAAAGGGGATCATTTTTCGTTGTACCTAATAATTTTTGCGGGATTTCCGACGACTACAGCGCGGGCCGGAACATCTTTAGTTACAACTGCACCAGCCCCAATCATGGCTAATTCACCAATCGTTACCCCTGGTAAAATCGTCGCATTAGCGCCGATGCTCGCACCTTTTTTTAACGTGATCCCCGAGAACTCTGAAGAATATTCTTTTGATCGCGGATAAAGATCGTTGGTAAGCGTAACGTTGGGTCCGAGAAACACATCATCCTCAATGCGAGTACCGTTCCAGATATACACACCAGACTTAACGGTTACGTTATCACCAATGATCACATCTCCCTCTATCAAGGTATGGGCACAAATGTTGGCATTTTCCCCGATTTTGGCTCCTTCCAAAATTACAACAAACTGCCATACTCGACTGCCTTCTCCTATGATCGAAGGCGCAACATCGGCTAGCGGATGAATCAAACTCACTTCCCCGCTGCCAACAAAAACTGGTCATAATCGCGAATATAATCCGCTTCGTCGTAGTGCTCATCTGCAAACACTAACAGCATGCAATCAGGGCTAAAATCGTGAATTTCTCGCCAAACGAGGTGTTCGATGAGCAACCCTTTTTCTGGGGAATCCAGCGACACCTCCTGTTTTTCAGTGCCGTTATCCAACAGCATTTTGCACTTCCCAGATACACACACAGCTACTTGGCGCAACGCCTTATGCGCATGGAATCCGCGGGAAACGCCGAGTTGTGTACCGTAGATGTAATACACACGCTTAATATCGAAAGGGATTTGTTTATTGGCTTCCAATGCGACCAAACTTCCACGCTCATCACCTAAAGGAGTGAAATCAATCCATTTAGCCAGACTCATCCCTCAACCTCATTGCTCACTATGTCCTTAAGGTAGGCACCGTACCCATTCTTTTTAAGCTCTTCGGCCTGCGCCAGCACTTGCTCACGGCTCAGCCACCCCTGGTTGTAACTGATCTCTTCGAGGCACGCGATTTTATACCCCTGCCGCTTTTCAATAGTCTCCACAAACTGCGCGGCTTCTAACAGGCTTTCGTGGGTGCCTGTGTCCAGCCAGGCAAACCCACGGCCCAACAGTTCGACGTTCAGGTTTCCCTGTTCCAAATACATGCGGTTTACGCTGGTTATTTCCAACTCGCCACGATGGCTAGGCCTTACGTTCTTGGCGATTTCTATTACGCGATTGTCGTAAAAGTAGAGCCCAGTTACTGCGTAATGGGATTTAGGCTTGGTCGGTTTTTCTTTGATTGAGATAGCACGACTTTTTTTATCGAATTCGACCACACCGAAGCGTTCTGGATCTTTTACCTGGTAACCGAATACGGTGGCACCTTTACCATTTTCGGCATTATCTACCGCTTGCTTGAGCTTCGGAGTAAAACCTTGGCCGTAGAAGATGTTGTCACCGAGTACCAGGCAGACACTGCTATCGCCTATAAATTCTTCCCCAATGATGAAGGCTTGGGCCAAGCCATCGGGGCTGGGTTGTATGGCATAGTTGAGGTGTACGCCAAACTGCTCGCCGTTACCCAGCGCCCGTTTGAAACCAGCCAAATCTTCCGGGGTGGTGATGATAAGGATGTCCCGGATGCCCGCCAGCATGAGCACGGAGAGCGGGTAGTAGATCATGGGCTTGTCGTACACGGGCAGTAGTTGTTTGGAGGTGCCTAGTGTTATGGGGTACAGGCGAGTGCCGGAGCCGCCGGCGAGAATTATTCCTTTCAATTCATGCTCCTTTGAGCTTTTGCTTGGGGCTGGGAGGTTCGAAAGCCCCCTCTCCCGCAAGGGGAGAGGGGATAGTTAGTATGTTGTTCCTAGACGCTCTCGTTGGTAACTACCATCTTGCACCCGTTGGCACCAATCCAGGTTATTGAGGTACCACTGCACGGTTTTGCGGATGCCGGTTTCGAAGGTTTCGTGTGGAGCCCAGCCAAGTTCTTTCTGGATTTTGCTGGCGTCTATGGCGTAGCGCATATCGTGGCCGGGGCGATCTTTTACGTTGGTAATCAGGTCCCGATAGCCATGATCCTGTGGGCAGAGCTCCTGGAGGATGTCGCAGATAGTGTGAACGACTTCAATATTTTGTTTTTCGTTGTGGCCGCCAATATTGTAGGTTTCGCCGGGTCTGCCTTCTTTGACCACTTTGTAGAGGGCGCGGGCGTGATCTTCTACGTAGAGCCAGTCTCGGATCTGGTCGCCTTTGCCGTAAACCGGTAGTGGCTTACCCTCCAGAGCGTTTAGGATCATCAACGGGACGAGCTTTTCTGGGAAGTGATAAGGGCCGTAGTTGTTGCTGCAGTTGGTGACGAGCACCGGGAGATCGTAGGTTCGTTGCC
>TARA_R110001599_G_scaffold39444_3_pt1 | contig 11183 bp, 10 predicted proteins | sample TARA_R110001599 | Tara Oceans TARA_R110001599 (sample SAMEA4398360) | marine metagenome | biome: Polar Biome; feature: [MES] marine water layer (ENVO:01000295) within the mesopelagic zone...; material: water (ENVO:00002006), including particulate matter (ENVO:01000060) such as...... | reverse complement strand
CCCGCGCCAGCCGCATCCAGCTGCCCCATGGCACTGCCCGCGTAGACGCTCACCTGGTCTGCGGGTACCCGCTGCTGTATCTGTTCCCAGGGAATCCCCAGGCTTTGCAGGGCATCGGATGCGGCGTAGACCATCATTTGCAGGCCGCGCGGATGATTGCGCGAGGCGTAGAGCATACCGGGCTCAAACCCCGTGGGCAGCTGCCCCGCTGCCTTGACCTCAAAATCCCGCACCGTGGGCAACAGCACATCCAGCCCACCTGCAATACTGACTTCCACATCCTCGGCACTCACCGGTTTCACTTCCCATCCGGTGGGGATCACGGCGGGCAGGTGTTGACGGCGCAGCCGCATCACAAGAGGGCTTTGCCCGGCACGGGCCGGAAGGCGCTGGTTCCAGCTGACCGCGTCAGGGTTGAAATGCTGCGGTTCCACCCGCCGAATCAGCGTGTGCGCCAGCAGATAGTCCTCCTGCCCACGCACCTGCTCGACACCCATCAGGCGGGCGAGGGCCGCGAGCGTGCGTGCTTGAGTCGACGTCGGCAATGCATCATGCACCAGCCGTCGATAGGCATGGTGCGACGACGCCCGCCCGGCACCGTTAATGCCACCGAACCCTACTATCACCGGCAACCGCGCCTGCCCCATTCTTCGCTCCTCGTTGTTTGTTCATTAGCACGCGGCGTAGTGTAGGCGGCGAACGCGCCCGCACATTATGTTTTTTACGCCATCAATCGTGGTATTTTGGCCACAAAGCCCTGACACTGCTGCCCATGTATACCGTTGCCGCCCTGATATACCCCGATGCGCTGGCCACCAGCGTGACACTGCCCATGGAAATTCTCTCCGCCGCCGCGCAAACTGCCCGCAGCCGGAGACGCACGGCGCCGGGGGTGAGATTCCTGCTGGCGGCGGAAACCGCGGGGGCGGTCACCCTGGATAACGGGCTGACGCTGGAATGCCCTGTGTCGCAGTGGGAACTACCCGCTCTGGACCTGCTCATACTGCCCGCAATCTGGCGCACACCCTTGCCTACCGTGCGCCGCTGCGCGGCCTGGCTGCCGCAGCTGCAGGCGATAGCCGCCGCCGGAACACGTATCTGCAGTGTGGGGACGGCCAGCAGCCTGCTGGCTGAGGCAGGCCTGCTCGACGGACGACCAGCCACTACACACTGGAACTACTTTGAGCGTTTTCTCCGTCGCTATCCACAGGTACACCTGAAAACTCGCCATCTCATCACCCAGAGTGACAATATCTACTGCGTCGGCAGCGTGAACTCGATCGCTGACCTGTGCGTGCAACTTGCGGAGGACTGGTACGGCAGCGGCATCGCCCGGGCCGTGGAGCACCAGTTTTCCCCGGAAATACGCCAGCCCTTCCAGAGCGCGGCCTGGCAGGACACACCACAGCGCCGTCACCACGATGAAACCGTGTTGTTGGCCCAGCAATGGTTACAGGACCACATGCACTGCGCAGTATCCCTGCAGGACATGGGACCCGCATTCGGCGTCAGTGCGCGGACACTGCATCGCCGCTTTCGCCAGGCCACTGGAATGGCTCCGCAGGCCTACCTGACTGCGCTGCGCATGAATACCGCGCGCGAGCTATTGCGCCGCAGTAACCTCAGTATCGCCGAAATTGCCTGGCAGATCGGACTCCAGGACGCCAGCTACTTCTCGCAACTGTTCCGGCGCAGCAACGGTGTCACACCGGGACAATACCGCGAGGCGGTGCGGGGCAAACTGTTTGATCCGCCCGGGAAGCCTGCGCCGGCGCCGCCTTGAGTCCAGCCCACGAGTATGGCCTAATACGCCCCCGCTTCAACACGCGCCCGCCACCACACGGGCATGTCCACCGCAGTAAACAGCAGTCGGGAATGTCATCATGAGCAAAGAGTCAGTTGTCATCGTCAACGGTGCACGCACGCCAATGGGTGGTTTGCAGGGCAGCCTCGCTGCGCTGACCGCCGCACAACTCGGCAGCACCGCCATCGCCGCGGCACTTGAGCGCAGTGGCGTCGAAGCATCCGCAATCGACGAAATTTTCATGGGTTGCGTACTGCCCGGTGGCCTCAAGCAGGGCCCCGCCCGGCAGGCCGCGCGCGGCGCCGGCATCCCCGATGCGGCCGGTGCGGTGACGCTGAACAAACTCTGCGGCAGTGGCATGCAGGCCACGATATTCGGCTTCGACAGCATTGCCGCGGGCACTAACCAGGCCGTGGTCTGCGGCGGCATGGAAAGCATGAGCAACGCCCCGCACCTTATCCCGGGCGCCCGCGGCGGTGTGCGCACAGGGCACGCCAAACTGCTGGATCACATGTTCGTGGATGGACTGGAAGACGCCGACACGGGCCGTGCCATGGGCAGTTTCGCCCAGGAAACAGCGAACCAGCGGGGCCTCACGCGTGAACAGATGGACGCGTTTGCCGTTGAATCCCTCACCCGCGCCAAGCGCGCCATTGAGGATGGATCACTGCAGGCGGAAACCGCGCCTGTTACCGTCTCCGGTCGCAAAGGCGACACCGTGGTAAGCGACGACGAGCAGCCACACAAAGCAGCGCTGGACAAAATTCCCAACCTGCGCCCGGCCTTTGCCGCCGACGGCACCATCACCGCCGCCAACAGCAGCTCGATTTCCGACGGCGCCAGCGCCCTGGTGCTCATGAACGAGAGTACGGCAGAGGCCCAGGGCTTGAAGCCCATGGCCCGCATCGTGGCGCACGCCCGCCACAGCCAGCATCCTTCCGAGTTCACCATTGCTCCTATCGGTGCCATGGAAAAGCTGCTGGCAAAAACGGGCTGGAGCATCGACGATATTGACCTGTTTGAAATCAACGAAGCCTTCGCAATGGTCACCATGCTCGCCATTACTGACCTCGGCCTCGACCACAGCAAAGTGAACATCCACGGCGGCGCCTGCGCACAGGGCCACCCCATCGGCTCAACCGGCTCACGCATCATTGTCAGCCTGATGTACGCGCTGCAGAAACTGGGGAAACAGCGCGGGGTTGCCGCGCTGTGCATCGGCGGCGGCGAGGCCACCGCTGTCGCCATTGAAATGATCTGATACCGATACGGTGGGTCCTGCCCACCGCATCACGAGGCAATACATGGCACTGAGCAGCATTCCAGACATTCTCGACGACATTCGCGCGGGCAAGATGGTCATCCTGATGGATGACGAGGACCGTGAGAACGAGGGCGATCTCATTGTTGCCGCCGAGGCTGTGACACCGGAAATCATCACGTTTTTTTCCAGTGAAGCCTGCGGCCTGATCTGCATGCCCATCACGGAGGAACGCGCGCGTCGCCTGCAACTCCCCCTGATGGTGAGAGACAATCGCTCACAGCATGAGACCAATTTCACGGTATCAATAGATGCCGCCGAAAAACTGGGCCCCGGCATCAGTTCGATACAGCGCGCACATACAGTGCGTCAGGCGGTCGCCCCCAATGCCAAGCCCGGCGATATCATTCAGCCCGGCCACATCTTCCCCTTGGTTGCCAAGGCTGGTGGCGTGCTGCGCCGGGCCGGGCACACCGAGGCCGGCGTCGATCTGGCGAGAATGGCCGGCTTTGAGCCCGCATCCCTGATCGTGGAGATCATGAATGAAGACGGCACCATGGCACGGCGCCCGCAACTCGAGGTTTTTGCCGAACGCCACGGGCTGCGCATGGGTACCATTGCCGACCTCATCGAGTACCGCTCGCTGCATGAGCAGTCAATCGAGCTGCGCGACACGAAAACGGTCAATACGGAGTTCGGCGAATTCACGCTCTACACGTTTAGCGACCTCATAGACGACACGCTGCACTTTGCCCTGACTCGCGGTGAACTGAGCGAAGACAATGCCTCACTCGTGCGTGTACAGACGGTGAATTTGCTGCGCGATGTGGTGGGCACTCTGATCGGTGACGATACACCCGGCTGGTCATCGCGCCGTGCACTGGAACGCATAGCGGCGGAAAACCTCGGCGCTCTGGTACTGATCGGCCAGCCAGTCTCATCGACACAGGCGCTGGCCGACGTGATTCAATACCCGAATGCCCCGGCCATCACCAACAGCAAAAACGGCGGTATCGGTAACTACCGGGTCATCGGTACCGGCGCGCAGATCCTCAAGCGCCTCGGGGTGGGCAAGATGCGCCTGATGTCGGCGCCGATACGCTTCAACGCGCTGTCGGGCTTTAGCCTGGAAGTGACCGAGTTCGTGCAACCCTGACACAGAACGGCGTTTAGTCGAACCTGGGCGCCCGCTTTTCAAAGAATGCGGTGAGCGCTTCCAGGTTATCGGGCGAGCCCGCCTGCCGGGCCATTCCCGCCTGCTCCGCCACAAACGCTGCATCGATGGCCGCCGTGTGGTGCATGCGCAGACAGCTCTTGATCTCACGCAGGGCGCTCACAGGCCATTGCGCTACGGCCGCAGCGCGTTGCAGGGCATGCGCCAGCAGCTGCTCGTCAGGTATAACCTGCGCGACGATTCCCAATTCCAGTGCGCGTGGCGCGTCAATCCACTCTGCCGTATAGAACAGCTCCGCGGCGCGCTGGGCGCCAATATTTGCCTGCAGCATGTAACTGCTCGCCCACTCCGGAACCAGGCCCAACGCCGCGAACGGCAAGCGCATGCGAAATGTTTCGCCGGCATACACCATGTCGGCATGAAGCAATACGGTAGCGCCACCCCCGATGGCGGCACCCCTGGCCGCTGCTACCAGCGGTTTGTCGAAATCGGCCACGGCACGGGCGGCACTTTCAAACGGGTGCGGGGCATCAGATTCCGTGCCGGCAAAGCTGGCGAGATCGACGCCCGCGCTAAAACTGTCACCGGCGCCGGTGAGCACAACGCAGGCGACGCTGTCATCCTGCGCTGCCGCCTGGAACGCCTCACGCAGCGCAATCCACAGGGGGTCATTGATAGCGTTTTTCTTAGCGGGGCGATTAAGCGTAAGCAAGCGCACGCGGCCCAGTTGCTCCTGCAGCAATACGTTGTCATTCATCGGCTCAGGGCTCCTCGTGGAATACGACAAATTCGTCGAGTGCGGCAAAGCTGGTGGGCACCAGCACCGGCGTGCCAGCGGCAACAGCGACGCACCGACGGCTTACTCACCGCGGAACTGCGCGGGACGTTTTTCCTTGAAAGCACGCATGCCTTCTCTGGCATCAGCCGATGCGAATACCGGCCCTGCCAGCGCATCGGAGGCGAGCATGGCATCCTCCTCGGCCATACACTCCTGATGCTCGCGCAGCGAGCGCGTGACGGCGGCAACGGCGAGTGGCGCATTGGCGCAGATTCTCGCGGCGTATTCCCGTGCCGCCTGCAGGGTTGAGCCCGGTGTTACCAGCTTGTTCACCAGCCCCCAGTCAAGCGCCTGCTGCGCACTGATGTGCTCGCCACAGAGCAGCATTTCGGCGGCCAGGCAATAGGGTATCTGACGTCGCAAGCGCACGGTGGAGCCCGCCATCGGATAGAGCCCGCGGGACACTTCGGTCACACCAAACACGGCATCCTCAGCCGCGACGCGAATATCGGTGCCCTGCAGAATCTCGGTACCACCCGCAAGCGCGTAACCCTCCACCGCGAGGATCAATGGTTTGGCTGGCCGGTTGTCACGCAGCAGCGCTTGCCAGTGCAGGTTCGGCACCTCTGCCATCAGAGCCATGAACTCGTCGCTGGCACCCTGGTCGCCCTCGGCGCCCGCTTTCAAATCCATGCCGGCGCAGAAGGTGTTGCCGCGCGCGGTGAGAATGGCGCAACGCAGCGCCGGGTCCTCATCCAGCCGGCGCCATGCGCGATACATGCCCAGTAGCATGGCCGGGTTGAAGGCGTTTTTCGCCTCCGGACGATTCAGGGTAACGAAGAGTACGCCCTCCTCCTGCTCGACCAGGCAACTCGGGGTGCTGATATCCAGTTCTTGCACGATGTGGCTCCTTGTGTGCTTACGAGCATCTACTCTGCGCGGTGTGCACCCGACAACGCGATATCGAGTGCTTTGGGATAGGCTGGCTTGCCACTGGGTGCGCGCGGCACCTCCGTCACCAGGTGCAGCTCGCGCGGCACTTTATAGCCGGCAATGTGCTTGCGTGCTTCATCCTGCAACGATGCCAGGCACAGGGACTGCCCATCCCGCGCCGCCACCACCGCGGTAACCCGGCTACCCAGCCGCTGATCTGGCGTGCCCACTACCAGGCAGTCAAATACCGCCGGGTGATTTTTCAAGGCCTGCTCAACCTCCTCCGGGAACACCTTTTCGCCCCCCGTGTTGATGCAGTTCGACCCGCGGCCGTACACGGTAATCGTGTCGTCATCCTCCAGTTTGGCCTCATCTCCGGTGAGCAACCAGACCTGGCCTTCAACCGGCACAAAGGTCTTCGCAGTCTTCTCGGGGTCGTTGTAATAGCCGACCGGAATGTGGCCACAGCGTGCGAAAATGCCTTTTTCTCCGGGGCGGACCTCGCGGTAACTGCCATCAGCATTCTGCGCGAGAACCGACATGAACTCGCTGCGGGTGACATTGCCAAGCCCCTCGCCTGCCCTGCCGCCGCCATCTGCCCCCATTGCGCCAGACTCAGATGAACCGAAGCTGTTACGCACCATGATATTCGGCAAAAGCTCACGAAACGCGTCCTGCTTGCTGGCAGAAAACACGGCCCCTCCGGAACCCACGGCGAACACCGAGCTCAGGTCCCAGCGCCCGGGATGTGCCCGCAGTGCATCCAGCAGTGGCACCGCCATGGCATCGCCCACGATGGTCAAGGAGTTAACGCGCTCACGTTCAACAATGTCCCACACATCCTCGGCGACCAGATGGTGCGCCGGGCTGAGCACCAGCGCGTTTCCCGACAGCAGCTGTATGCAGGCGTACCACCAACAGGCGCCGTGCATCAGGGGCGCCAGCGCTATGCCAACTATCGCGAAATCGCCAATGCGCTCGGCAATCTGTTCCGGTTCGGTGATCACGCCGTCAGGGTGAAAATAGCCCCCGCCGCCCATCGCCGCGTAAAACACGTGTTTGTGCGGCCACATGACCCCCTTGGGCATGCCGGTAGTGCCGCCGGTGTACAGGATGAACAGATCATCATCGGCGCGCTCGGCGAAATCCCGCGCTGCGCTCTCGCCCGCAAGCGCCTGTTCATAGGCGATGCTGCCAATGCTCTCGGGGTTCACACCACTGTCGTCCTCGACGTAGACAAATGTGGTCAGTGCCGGCGCTGTGCTATGGACCGCGGCGATATGGGGCGCAAACTCGCGGTGATGAATACACGCCACCAAATCCGCGTTACTGAGGATATAAGCCAGCTCTTCCTCCACGTAGCGGTAGTTGATGTTGATGGGCACCGCGCGCAACTTGAAGCACGCGAGCATACCTTCCAGGTACTCGTTACAGTTGTAGAGGTACAAGCCCACGTGCTGGCCCGCTTGCACGCCCCGTGCAGCGAGAAAGTGCGCAAGCCGGTTGGCGCGCTGCTCCAGCTGCTCATAGGTCGAGCGCTGTTGACCACACACCAGCGCTGTGCGCTCTGGCACCCGGTCGGCCACCAGTTCGAACAGGTCGGCGATGTTGAAATGTCGCGGCATGGTGTGTCTCCGTTTCAGCGTGATTCAGTTCTTGTCGGCACCGACAACCCACATGGAAAAAAATTGTGCGCCACCGCCATACGCGTGGCCAAGGGCCAGACGGGCATTCTCGACCTGATGCGCGCCGGCATCACCGCGCACCTGACGGGCGGCTTCCGCGAAACGGATCATGCCGGACGCTCCGATGGGATTGGAACTGAGCACACCGCCGGAGCAGTTCCAGGGGATATCGCCCCCATCGTCGAGCGACGTGGCACCGTCCAGGGTCAGCTTCCAGCCCTCCCCTGGCGGCGCAAAGCCCAGATTCTCCAGCCACATGGGTTCGTACCAGCTAAACGGTACGTACACCTCTGCACAATCGAAATCGCGGCGTGGGTCCATGACTCCGGCCTGCGCATAGACGTCGGCCGCGCAGTCGCGACCGGCCTGGGGGCTCACTTCATCGCGCCCCGCGTACATGGTGGGCTCGGAGCGCATGGCGACCCCGCGAATCCAGGCGGGCGGCTTGTTGCCGCTAATGCTGTCAGCGGCGGCGATCACCATCGCGCAGGCGCCATCAGAGGAGGGACAGGCCTCGAGGAAGCGCAGTGGATCCCAGAGCATCATCGAGTCGCGCACCTCCTGCTCGGTAATGTCGGGTAGCTGCAGGTGTGCCAACGGGTTGCGGGCTCCGTGGCGCCGATCCTTCACCGCAACGCGTATGCCGACACCCTCGGGTGCGTTGGTACGGCGTATGTATTCGCGAATGATGGGTGCGAAATACCCCCCGGCGCCGGCGTTCAGGTGCACGGAAAAAGGCTGCGGTGTCGACAGCGCCCACATGGCGTTGGACTCGGATTGTTTTTCGTAGGTGACGGTGAGCACCCGTTTGAACGTACCGCTCTGGACGTGCGAGGCGGCGACGATGGCGGTGGAACCACCCACCGACCCGGCAGTGTGCACCCGCAGCATAGGCTTGCCGCTGGCCCCGAGTGCATCGGCGAGATAGCTCTCGGGCATAACCACGCCCTCAAACATGTCCGGCGCTTTGCCAATCACCACGGCATCGATGTCGTCAAAGCCCACACCGGCGTCCGCCAGTGCCCTGTCGACCGCTTCCCGCAGCAGGCCGGCTATCGACACATCGGAGCGCCGGGTCTTGTATCGGGTCTGGCCTATGCCAACCACCGCAGCCCATTCAGCCATTACGCACCCTCCAGTACCGCCACAAGGTTGTGTTGCAGACAGGGGCCACTCGTGGCGTGGGCCACCCCGCGGCGCGCGTCTCCGTTGACGATACGCTGGAATACTTCACCCACCCGGGCAAGGCCCGAGGCCATCATCAGGTTTCCGGCAAGCACGCCACCGCTGGGGTTGACCACGGTGGCCTCATCCAGCCCGAGTGCGCGGGTCAGGATAATTTCCTGATGGCTGAACGGGGCGTAGATTTCCGCAACGTCAAGCGCTGCCTCGTGCACCCCGGCCGCCGCCGCAGCCTGGCGTGTCGATACCGAGTCGGTGAGGTCGCGCATACAGGGGTTGTGGCTCTCGATACGCTGGTCAATGCCGGTGAGCCGAACATAGGGCACACCCCAGCGGCGCGCCTGTTCGACGGTCGCGATAATCATCGCCGCCGCGCCATCCGATACCGGCGCGCAGTCGCCGCGGCGCAGTGGCGCCAACAGGTAGTCATCCTGCAACAACGCTGCCACGCCGACATCCCCCGCCAGCTGTGCCAGGGGGTTGGCCTGCGCATTCTGCCGCGAGCGTGACACAACCGCTGCCATATCGCTTTCAGTGATCGACCCACTATCGAGCAGCATCCTCGCCTGCAAGGCCGCGAGCGATACAGTATCAAGCCAGAGTGGCGCGAGGTAATAAGGATCGAGCCGCTGCGACAGCACCGCAGGTAACTCGCCCGGCGAGGATTTACCGAAACCGTAGAGCAACGCGGAGTCCGCATGCCCCGTACGAATCTTCAGCACCGCTTCATAGAGCGCCCAGGCAGCGTCCATTTCCACATGCGACTCTTTCAATGGGGGCACCGCCCCCAGCGCATCGACCCCCGCGACGAAGGCGAAAGCGGCGCCCTGCAGATAGTCGCAACTGCCCGAACAGACAAAGTCCACATCCTGGGCGCTGTTCAACCCCACCTGGGCGTACACAGCCTGCAACTGGGGCATGATAAGCTCGACTTCATTGACGGCGCCGATATCGGCGACACAGGCGCTCTGGCTGAAAGCAACAACCGCGATTTCCCTCATCGCGGCACCCCCGGGCCGGACACCGGCAGCGTGCCAATACGCTCCACCGGCACATCGGGCTCATCGAGCGGCCGGAAATGACGGATATTATCCATGGCGTAATCCCACTCCTCCGACGGCCGCCACACCGCCTGTACCCGCTGCCCGATACGCACCGCCTCGTTGACACAGTCACTGAGCAGGTGAATAAAGGATATATTGGCCCCGTCCAGCACAATGTTCGCCACGACGTACGGGGGTTCAATGGGATTGCCCGGAATGGGGATGTGCACAATGGTGAACGACTGCACGGTGCCCCGGTCGGGCAGCAATACTTCCTCCGTTGTGGGCACGCCGCAGGCTGGGCAGGAGCCGCGAGCAGGAATATAGACATTGCCACAGCGCGGACAGCGCTGGCCACTGAGCAGCCCTTCCCTGAGGCGCGCAAGAAACCGGGCGGGGGCCGTTCCGGCGGTAAAATGGTAGTGCAGGTAAACCGGAGCTTCGATGCCTGTCACATCCGGGCGTGCTGCGCTCATGATGCACCTCCCGGCACGGGTACGAAGCAGCGAATATCCGTGATATGCCCGCGCGGCTCTGCCACCCAGGCCACGCGCACGCGCGCCCCGGTGCTTACCGCCTCGGCCGAGGACGCTTGCAAGCAATGAATCATCGGTACGTCGGCACCGTCGAGGCGCACCATCACCCAGGCGAAGGGCTGCTGCAGCGGATGCGAGGCTCGCGGCTCTGACACCCAGCACCAGCTGACCACGGTGCCCTCCTGGCCCACTTCCACCCAGTCCGACAGGGCGGCTGCCGTGGCAGGGTCATACTCCGGTGGCGGCACCAGCACGCGGCCGTCGCTGCCGCGGATGCCGAGCACCCGACTGTCGCGCAAGCCGGTGAGGAATCTGCCTACCACCGGCCCCGTAGAGCGTGTATAGGTGAATCCGAGCTCAAATTCCTGGCTTAATTTTTCTGTTATGGCCATTGGCAGACGCTCCCGACTGAACCGTGCGCTGAGTATTCAACAGCGGGGGCCTGATCTCAATGACACAATGCGGCAGCCAGGAGTGACATTTCTGATCACCGCTGCCCCCAGCTGAGGGTTTCCCTGCTTATACCAGTTACCCCCGTCTGCTGCGGCTACCCTGTGCCTGTGGGCCAATCACCCTTACTATGGTGACAGGTACATCTTTCACTCCGAGGAGAACAGCACATGAGTATCGCCGCCATTGGCTACCTGAGAATCGCCGCGACCGATACGGACGCGTGGATGACGTTCGGCACCAGCACACTGGGCCTGATGGACGCGGCACGCGAGGACTCTGCCGGCGCACGCTTTCTGCGCATGGACAATCACCCGTTCCGCTTTATGCTGGAGCC
>TARA_R110001599_G_scaffold242682_7_pt1 | contig 11190 bp, 10 predicted proteins | sample TARA_R110001599 | Tara Oceans TARA_R110001599 (sample SAMEA4398360) | marine metagenome | biome: Polar Biome; feature: [MES] marine water layer (ENVO:01000295) within the mesopelagic zone...; material: water (ENVO:00002006), including particulate matter (ENVO:01000060) such... | reverse complement strand
TCCATGCGAGCGAGAGTTTTGTCAGGGGCAACCCCGCATCCACTCCTCGCTCACGGAAGTGTTCAGGGTGAGCACGCACGATTAAGCCCCGAGAAGCAAGACACTAACGAACTGGCAAAATCGGTAGGAGGCTGTGGGCGGGCGCGCCGGGCGGGACCGTAGCAAACATGGATGTTTGCTTCGAGCCTACAGGGACGTATTCACGGCGAGTCCCGCCCGGCGCGCCCGCTCACAGCCTCCGGCACGACCCACCAAGCGCCCCCGCGCTAGAGCCTGCCCATCAAGCCCGCTGACTGGAGCAGGAAACAATCTCCCCGGTCATATACCCCGAATAATCCGAGGCCAGGAACATCATCACGTTCGCCACTTCCCACACCTCGGCCGCACGCCCGAAAGCCTCCTTCGCCGCCAGCTCTTCCAGCAACTCCATCGGCGTGGTCTTCTTCAGGAACTCGTGAAAGGCAATGGAGGGCGACACGGCATTGATACGCACACCGTGGTCCGCCGCCTCCAGCGCGGCACAGCGCGTCAGCGCCATCACACCCGCCTTGGCCGCCGCATAGTGGCACTGTTCCTTCTGCGCTCGCCAGCCCAGCACGGAAGCGTTGTTGACGATAACGCCTGCACCGCGCGGCTGCATCTTGCGCAGCATGGCACGGGTCATGCGCATAGTGCCGGTGAGGGTAATATCCAGCACGCGGCTCCACTCATCGTCGGGCATATCAACGAGTAGACGGGTGCCGCCCAGGCCTGCGTTGTTGATCAACACGTCAACGCCATCCATGGTTTTCTCAGCGTAATCCACCAGTGCCTGGACATCGTTTTCGTCAGTCACGTTGGCCAGCTTGCCATGCACGGCCTCAAGGCCGGTATCCGCTTTCAGCTGCTCGACCGCCTTTGCCAGCCGGCCTTCATGGATGTCGCTGATCATGACGGCGCGAGCGCCCTCCTCGGCCGCCCGGGTGGCGGCGGCGAAGCCGATGCCGGCGCCGGCAGCAGCGGTAATGAGTACCGACTTGCCCGCCAGCAGATTGTGCCCGGCGACGTAGGGTGGTGGTTCTTTCAATGCCATGCTGTGTTTCTCCTTTAGCCCGCGCTAGCCGCGGGGTTCGCGGGGCATGCCAAGTGCGCGCTCGGCGATGATGTTGCGCTGGATCTGGTTGGTGCCGCCATAAATGGTGTCGGCGCGTGTGAACAGGTACATGGACTGCAGCCGGCTCAGGCCGTAGGGCGCCTCGGGAACAATCTCGCTTTCTGCGCCCAGCACATCCATAGCCAGCTTGCCCAGGTTGCGGTGCCAGCTGGACCAGTACAGTTTGTAGATCATGGCCTCTTTCTGCAGGCTGCCGTCGTCACCGCCGCCGGAGAGCATGCGCATGCTGTTGAAGCGCATGATACGCAGGCCGATGTGGGCCTCGGCAATCCGCTGCCGCAAGGCCGGGTCGCAAGCGGCACCGTTGGCCTTGGCAACGCGCACGATCTCGTCCAACTCGTTCTGGAACAGCATCTGTTGGCCCAGTGTGGAGACGCCACGTTCAAAGCCCAGCAGCCCCATGGCGACTTTCCAACCCTCGCCTGGCGCACCGACGATGTCGTCGGCATCGCACACCGCGTCATCGAAGAACACTTCGTTGAACTCACTGGTGCCGGTAAGCTGCTCGATCGGGCGCACCGTAACACCCGGCTGATCCATGGCGACGAGGAAGAAGCCCAGCCCTTTGTGCGCGCTGGAGTCGGGGTCGGTGCGGGCAATCACGAACACGTACTGGGATTCGTGCGCCAGTGAGGTCCACACTTTCTGCCCGTTGATCTGCCACTGTCCTGTGCCTTCATTGAGCCGGGCGCGGCTCTTGACATTGGCGAGGTCGGACCCGGCGGAGGGCTCGGAGTAGCCCTGACACCAGAACTCGCGGCCTGCACGGATACCGGGGAGATAGCGCTCGCGCTGTGCCTCACTGCCGAAAGCGATCAACGTGGGGCCCATCAGGGTTTCGCCGATGTGTCCCATGCGGCCGGGGCCGCCGGCGCGTGCGTACTCTTCGTTGAAAATAACCTGCTGTTCAACACTCGCCGCGCGGCCGCCGTACTGTTTGGGCCAGCCTATGCAGGTCCAACCACCTTCGGCCAGTTTCTGTTCCCAGGCCTTGCGCTCTTCGACGAAGGAATGCTCATCCCCGGGACCACCGCGAAAGCGGATGGGCTCGAATTCGCCACAGAGGTTGTCTGCCAGCCAGGTGGCTACTTCTTCGCGGAACAGTTCGTCTTCCGGACTGAAACTCAGTTTCATGCCTCACCTCCATCCAGCAGCTGTTGCGCAAGCCGCTCCCTGTGCCAGGCCGCATCGCCCAGCAGGGTTTCAGCCGATTTGGCGCGTTTGAAATACAGTTGTATGTCGTATTCCGAGGTAATGCCCACGCCACCGTGCAATTGAATGCCGCAGCCCGCATTGAAAAACGCCGCTTCTGAACAGTAGGCCTTGGCGATGCTCGCCGCTTCCGCGAGCCCGCTGCCCAGCGGGCCGCCCGCCAGCGCCTCATCGGCGATGCAGGCCGCGTAATAGGCTGCGGAACGTGCCGCCTCCACCTTGAGCATCATGTCGGCGGCCTTGTGCTTGATCGCCTGGTAAGACGCAATGGTGCGGCCAAACTGCACGCGCTCGGTGGTGTAGGCCACGGAGCTGTCCAGCGCCTGCTGCGCCACCCCGACCTGCTCGGCCGCCAGCGCGATGGTGGCGAGGTCCAGCGTTTTTGCCAGTGCCGGCCAGGCCTGGCCGGGCTCGCCCATGCAGGCGTTGCGCTCAACCTGCACATTCTCCAACACGATGCGAGCCTGCTTGCGGGTCTGGTCCATGGTGGGCAACCACTCCCGGCTGATGCCCGCGGTGCTCGCGGGCAACACGAACAGGCTGACGCCCTCGGTGCCCACGCTGTCCGGTGCGCGGGCGGCCAGCACCAGAATGTCCGCCGTATGGCCGTCGAGTACGTAGCGATACTCACCGTCGAGCACGAAACCGTCGCCTTCACTGCGACAGGTTGCCTGGATGGCAGCGGCATCGGGCCGGCTGCCTGGCGCCATGAAGGCCAGCGTGGCGGTCTTGCCGGCAGCAATGTCGCCCAGATACGCCGTTTGCTGCGCCTCGCTGCCTGCCACCAGCAGGGCGTTGACGGCAAAGCCGACCGTAGAGAGAAACGGTGCGCAGAGCAGGGTACGGCCCATTTGCTCCTGCATCGCCGCCAGTTCGACAAAACCCAGGCCCAGGCCACCAAACGCCTCGGGGATATGCAGCGCGGGCCACATCAACTCTTCGCTGATCTGCTGCCAGAGCGCATCGCTGTAGCCACGCTCCGTTGCCATCGCCTCGCGCACGGCAGCCGCGGTGGACACCTCGGCCAGAAACGCCTCGGCGGTGTCGCGGATCATTTGCTGTTCTTCGGTAAAACGAAATTCCATGCGCCCTGCCTCAGGTGCCGTAGACTTTTTGCGCCGGCACTTCGCGTGCCAGCAACTGCTGTACCGCAGCGGCCACTTCCGCCGGCTGCCAGCGATCGCCCTTGTCCACCGGCTCGGTGGTGCGCCAGCCATCGGCGATGGAGATGCGCCCTCCCTCTGCCTCAAACACGCGGCCAGTCACCGCTGCCGACTCGGAGGAGACCAGGTAGGCAAACAGCGAGGAGACGTTCTCCGGCGCCCAGTAGTCGAAGCTGCCGTCCTCGGGCTTGGCCATGCGCTGCGCCATCTCTTCCACGGCGGTGGTCATGCCGGTGCGCGCGGCGGGCGCCACGGCATTGGCAGTCACACCGTAGCGTGCCAATTCGGCTGCCTGGTTCAAGGTAAGCGCCGCGATACCGGCTTTGGCGGCGGCATAGTTCGACTGGCCGATAGAGCCCTGCAGGCCCGCACCGGACGTCGTGTTGATGATGCGCGCATCTACCGCTTTGCCTTCCTTGGACTGGCCGCGCCAGTAGTGCACCGCGTGGGAGCTGATACAGAAATGCCCTTTCAGGTGCACCGCCATGATGGTGTCCCACTCCGCTTCAGTCATGGAAGCGAACATGCGGTCACGGTTGACGCCGGCATTGTTGATGACCGCGTGCAGGTCGCCGAAGGCATCAATGGCCTGCTTGACCGCGTTCAGGCTGTCGTCGTAATGCGTGATATCCGAGATGTTCACCACGGCTTCACCGCCGGCCTTGCGGATGTCGTCCACCACCGCCTGCGCCGCCGCTTCGTTGATATCGTTGACAACGACTCTGGCGCCCTCACTGGCAAGCACCCGTGCGTGGGCCGCCCCCAGGCCGCCGCCTGCACCCGTGATGATTACCACGCGTCCTTCACATATTCCGCTCATATCACAACCTCTCGATAATGGTGACGTTCGCCTGACCACCGCCTTCGCACATGGTTTGCAGGCCGTAGCGACCACCGCTGCGCTCCAGTTCGTGCAGCAGGGTGGTCATCAATTTCGTACCGGTAGCACCCAGTGGATGTCCCAGGGCAATCGCGCCGCCGTTGACATTGGTCTTGGCCGGGTCGTAACCAGTGTCTTTCAGCCAGGCCATCGCCACCGAGGCGAACGCTTCGTTGATTTCCACCAGGTCGATGTCCGCCAGGCGCATGCCCGCGCGCTTCAGTGCGTACTCAGTCGCGGGAATGGGTGCCGTCAACATCCAGATAGGGTCCGCCGCCCGCACGCTCATGTGCGCAATCCGTGCCCGCGGTGTGAGGTTGTAGCGTTTGAGTGCCGCCTCCGAGACAATCAACATGGCTGACGAGGCATCACAGGTCTGGCTGGACACAGCCGCCGTGATGGTGCCGCCCTCCTGCAATGGCTGCAGTTCCGCCATTTTCTCCATGGTGGTCTGGCGCGGTGTCTCGTCCATCTCCACACCGGCGAGGGGCGAGATCTCCCGGGCGAAGCGCCCTTCACTGATCGCCTGCAGCGCTCGCGTGTGGGACTGCAGCGCGAAGGCCTCCATGTCGCTGCGGCTCAACCCCCACTTGTCTGCGATCATCTGTGCAGAATTGAACTGTGACACCGGCACCTTGCCATAGCGCGCCACCCAGCCTTCGCTACCGGAAAAGGGGTCGGAGAACCCCAGAGGCTCGGCGGCCAGCATGGCCGAGGAAATGGGAATCTGCGTCATGGTCTGCACGCCGCCGGCAATCACCACATCGTTGACCCCGGCCATGATCGCCTGGGCGGCAAAATGCACCGCCTGCTGTGACGAGCCGCACTGACGGTCTATCGTGGTGCCGGGCACGGCCTCATCCAGCCCCGCCGCCAACCAGCAAGTGCGGGCAATGTCGCCCGCCAGCGGGCCGATGGTGTCCACGCAACCGAACATCACGTCATCGTAGTCGGCATCCGGAATGCCGTTGCGCTCCACAAGAGTCTTCAGTACGTGGGCACCCAGGTCTGCGCCGTGCACGCCGGCGAGCCCTCCCTTGCGGCGGCCCGTGGGGCTGCGCACTGCATCAACAATATAGGCGTCCGCCATGATCTGTGTCCTCGTCTGTATTTATTGGAAGGTGGCGCCGGCGCCCAGCGCCGCGCCATCCGCAAAAATCACTGCCGCCACTTGCTGCTTGTGCCAGCCGGCATCGCCCCAGGTGTTGGCCAGGGCCCACGCCTTCTTCATGAAGATGTGCAGGTCCACCTCCCAGGTGTAGCCCATGGCGCCGTGCACCTGAATACTGTTCTTGGCGGCAAGGTTGGCCGCTTCGCAAGCCATCAGTTTGGCCTGTGCCACCGCCAGGGCAGCGCCTGCGGCACCTTCGGCCACGGCATACGCCGCGCGGTGAACCGGCGCCTTGGCGTATTCAAGCCGCACGGCCACATTGGCCATGTGGTGCTTCACGGCCTGGAATGAACCGATCGCCTTGCCGAATTGTTTGCGCTCGGCGGTGTACTGTACGGAAAGGTCGATCATGCGCTGCGCCAGGCCCAGCGCCTGGGCAGCACATCCCAGCGCACCGCGATTCAGGCTGGCCGCGCGCAGCGCGCTGGCCCGGTCGCCATCGGCGATCGGCGCGGCTCCCGCAGGCACCGTCACCGTATACAGACGGCGACCGGGGTCGATACTCTCGCTGCGCTCGCAGCTGAACTGCCCCTGCTCCAGCGCAAACCACTGTCCCTCGCGCTCGAGCAACAGGAGGTCGGCCACATGCGCATCTTCCACCATCAGGTTCTGTTCGACGGCGGCGATGATGCGCGCCTCGCCCGTTGCAGCCAGGGGCAACCAGCGCGCCGCCAGTTCACCGCCGATATCCTGCAACAGGGGCACGGCAACCAGCGCGTGATTGACCAGAGGTTCGGCAAGCGCCACATAGCCGCATTCCTGGGCCAGCAATACAAAGTCTACGGCGTCCATGCCCAGGCCACCGTGTTCCTCGGGCACCGTGATACCGGTGAGACCGAGTTCGGCAAACTGCTGCCAGAGTGCAGGGTCGCGGCCCGTGTCTGTTTCCCAACCGGCGCGCAGTCGCTCGGGGGTGATTTCGTTGACCAGAAAGCCGCGGACGGAATCCTGAAACAGCAATTGGTCTTCGCTGAAAGTGAAATCCATGGTTACCTCGGCATCCCGAGCATGCGCTCGGCAATAATGTTGCGTTGAATCTCGTTGGTTCCGGCGTAGATGGGCCCTGACTGCGAGAACAGCCAACCGTCCAGCCAGGTGCCGACACCCTCCGCCGCCGGCGCATGCGCCAGCAGTTCGGCGCGCGCACCGAGAATACTCATGGCGGTGGCGTGCATGTTCTGATCCAGCTCTGACCAGAAGATCTTGTTGGTGGAGGACTCCGCGCCGATCTTGCCGCCCTGGCTCAGGCGACAGGCGGTTTGGTAGGTGCTCAGGCAATAACTCTCGGCATCCAGGTAGGCGCGCATGACCGCGTCGCGGATCTGTGGGTCGTGACTGGCGCTCGCTTCATTGGCGCGGTACAGCTCAACCAGGCGACGCGCGGTTTCCTGGAAGCGCGCCGGTGAGCGCAGCATCAACCTGCGTTCGAAGCCGGCGGTGGCCATGGCCACCGCCCAGCCGGCACCGTCGTCACCCAGGCGATTGCTGACATCCACCTCCACATTGTCAAAGAAGATTTCGGCAAAGCCCGGCAGGCCATCCAGTTGCGGAATGGGTCGCACGGTAATGCCCGGGGTGTTCAGGGGCACCAGGATGAAGGTCAGCCCGCGATGGCGTTCGGAGTCCGGGTCGGTACGGAACATGCCGAACAACCAGTCGGCCCACACTGCGCGCGTCGACCAGGTTTTCTGGCCGTTGATAATGTACTTGTCGCCCTGCAACTGCGCCGTGGAGCGAATGGCCGCCATGTCGGAGCCGGCGCCGGGTTCAGACCAGCCCTGTGCCCAGACGTCACGTCCTTCCGCCATGGCCGGCAGAAAGCGGGCTTTCTGCTCTTCGGTGCCGTACTCCATCAGGGTGGGGCCGAGCAGGAAAATACCGTTCTGGTTCACCCGCAGCGGCGCCCTGGCACGGTAGTACTCTTCCTCGAATATCAACCACTCAATAAGGTCGCAGCCGCGTCCGCCCAGGGCTTCCGGCCAGGTGACCATACCCCAGCGGCCCTGGTTCAGGGTGGCTTCCCACTCGCGATGCTGCTGAAAGCCTTCCTCGGTGTCGAAAGTCTGCAGCGGTTGCGCGGGCACATTGGCTTGCAGCCAAGAGCGAATCTCGGCGCGAAAGGCCTGTTGCTGTTCAGTAAATGCCAGTTGCATGTGTCAGTCCTGCGTTCAGAATTTGGCGTCGCGTTTTTCGATAAAGGCGTCGCGGGACTCTTGAGAGTCGCCCACGGTGTAGGCCTCCAGCGTGAACCCCTGTTCCCAGCGGTACTTGTCTTCGAGGTTGCCGTCTTCGATACCGGTGAGGGCCTCCTTGGCCAGTTTGACCATGGCCGGGGATTTGCTGGCGATGCTGGCGGCAATCGCGCGCGCCGTGGGCAACAACTCCTCGCGACTGACAACCTTCTCGATGGCGCCCAGCCGGTAGGCTTCCTGCGCATCGATGAATTCACCGGTGAAGTACATGTAGCGCACTTTCTGCACCGGGAACATGCGCTGCAGATGCGCACCGCCGCCCATGGCGCCGCGATCGATTTCGGGCACGCCAAAGCGTGCGCAGTCGGATGCGACCAGAATGTCGGCGGCGCCCGCCATGCCAATACCGCCGCCCAGCACAAAACCGTGCAGGGCGATGATCACCGGCTTGGGGTTGCGGTGAATGGCGCGGAAGGTTTCGTAGTTGCCCTTGTTCACATCGACAATCCGCGTCGATTCCGCGGCGAGTTCCTTGATATCCACGCCGGCGCAGAAGCCCCGACCCTCGGCGGCGATCAAAATGACGCGCACGGCGTCGTCGCGGCCCAGCGCGTCGATTTCATCGGCGATGGCAAACCAGCCGGCGCTATCGAAAGCGTTCACGGGCGGCTTGTCGAGGATCATTTCGGCGATGCCGTCCTCGATGGTGGTGCGAAAGGGTTTGCTCATGGTTGTTCTACCTGTCGGTGCAGTGAATTACGGGTTGACGGCGGCTCGCGCGGCGAGGGCCTGCAAGCGGCTTTCCGCTTCGTCAACAATGGACTGGATCAGCTCTTCGCAGGTGAGCAGAGTGTCGATCACCCCGGCCACCTGGCCGCTGGGCAATACCCCGCGGGACGGCTGCCCATCAACCATCGCCTTCTGGATGATCATGGGGGCATTGGCGGACATGATCGCTTGCGCGGCGGTCATGTCGTCACTGCGGCTCATGGCAATGGCGGACTTGAGCAGGCCGACCACACTGGCGCCGGTGTACTTGCGAAAGGCTAGGCCATTGCGCATGGCAATGATCAGCTTGCGCAGCTTTGAAGCACGTTCCAGCTCTGTCAGCAGTTCGTTCATGATCATGCGCTGGGGCATGCCGTCCATGGCGCGGGAAACGACGATATCCGCCGGATTCTTGCAATCCAGGTAGCGCTGTTTGGTGGCGTCCGGCACCGGCGACTCCCGGGTCAGCAGGAAACGCGTGCCCATGGCGACACCATCGGCGCCCCAGGCAAGCGCGGCAACCAGCCCGCGACCGTCCTTGAACCCCCCTGCCGCGACCACCGGCACCTGGGCACCCACTGCATCCACTACCTGTGGTATCAGCAGCGTGGTCGGCACCGCACCGGTGTGGCCTCCACCCTCGCCCCCCTGCACCGTGACTGCATCAGCGCCCAGCTCGACCGCTTTCACGGCATGCTTGGGCAAACCCACCGTCGGCATGCAGATCACGCCAGCATCCTTCAGCTTGCGAATCATCTCGGGGCCCGGCGAGCGGGAATAGCTCACCGCACGCACACCGTGGCGGATTACCATGTCGATGATGTCCGCCGCATTGGGCTGGTACATGTGGAAATTGACGCCGAATGGACGATCGGTCAGCGCCTTCACCTGCAGGATGTCGCGTTCCATTTCCTCGGGCGGAATGGTCGCACCGGCGAGAAAACCAAAGCCACCGGCGTTGCAGCTGCCGGCGACCAGCCGTGGATCAGCCACCCACCCCATCGCGGTTTGCACGATGGGGTAGCGGCAGCCAAGCAGTTCTGTCAGTCGTGTCGTGAGCATATTGAGCCTCAGGCCCGGATACCGGGCGGGTTGTCGGCAATTTGCGCGGCGCGCTGGTTGTGCGGGTCAAGGCCGGCAATGATCGCCAGTTGTTCGTCAGTCGGCGCTGGCGTCGTCGGCACATCCGCCGGCACCGCAATCGGGTAAGCGGTGTTTTCCTGCACTTCCTCCAACGTGACCCCCGGGTGCAGGGAGAGCAGGCGAATCTGATGCTCCGGGCCACCAAAATCCATCACACAGAGGTTGGTCACCACGCGGCGGATATCGACATCGTCCAGCGAACGGCCGCGCGGCAACCGTGCGGGGTTATAACCGATAGAGGAGACAAAATCACACTCGCCGTCCATGAAGATCCGGGTGTTGTGGCCGGGCACGAAGAAACTGTTGGCGTGGCAAATGGAGTTGCCGGGAAAACCGCGTGCGCCGAGCATCATCACTTTGGGCTGCTGGTAGGTACCCCCCAGCGCCGAGGTATTGGTCTGTCCAAAGCGGTCGATCTGGGTGGGGCCAAGCATCGCATGACGCTTGCCGCTCCACACGTTATCGAAAATGCGCGAGAAGCCCATCCAGGTCTCATTGGCCTGCTGAAAGTCAGCGGGACGCTTGCCAATTGGGTTGGGCTCGCTGAGCAGGAAGGCCTCCGAATCCGTCATCATCAGGTCCGGGTTGAAGGTTTTCATGGCCAGGCTGGCGGCCAGTCGCGGTATTACCCCGATGCCGGTTGCCAGTACTTCACCGTCGTGACGGAAGGCCTCGGCGGCGGCGACAATGCACAGTTCGGCGAGGGTGTAGTCGGTTGCTACAGTTGACATACAGTAATCTCCCTGGGCGTATCAGTAGGTGGGCAACGCAATGGCGCGGATGGCGTCGAGCCCACCCACGTTGCGCTGGTATTCGGCCTCATCGGCCCCCAGGTATTCCTCCAGGTAGCCCGCAATGCCACCGTCCTTGGCCGAGGCGTTGTAGGCCTTGAAATGCGCCACATCAAAGCCGTACAGCGGGTTACAGGACGTCGGGTGGGCGCCGCCAGGAATTTCCACGATGGCACTGGTCGCGGCGCGTTCCCAGAACACCTCCCGCGACCGCGCCGGATCGGCAAAAAACGACGTATCCACCAGTTCATCACAGGATACGATGGTGTTTTTCGCCGCGCGCGCAAACCAGTCGTCAAGGTAGTGGTCAGGACCCGCGATCTGGCACACACCGCGAAAATCCGCGCGGTCCACGTGAATCAGCGACACATCGAGGTTCAGTGCCGGCATCGCCACCCACTCTTTATCGTCGTAGGGGCTGTCGATCAGTTTGATATCCGGGTTCTGGTTGATGACGTCAGTACCCAGGCCCACCGCGGTAGGAATGAAAGGCAGTCCCCAGGCGGCTGCACGCAGGCCCAGTAACATCATCCCTTCATCGACTTCCATAACCTCGATGGAACCGCTCTGGCGCGCCTGGCGGAAGTAGGGTTCCAGCGGAATGAAATCCAGTGAAACAAACGCAAACACCAGTTTCTTGACCTTGCCCGCGGCGCAGAGCATGCCCACATCAGCACCGCCATAAGCGACAACCGTGAGGTCTTTCACATCCGAGCG
>TARA_R110001599_G_scaffold3175_1_pt1 | contig 11193 bp, 9 predicted proteins | sample TARA_R110001599 | Tara Oceans TARA_R110001599 (sample SAMEA4398360) | marine metagenome | biome: Polar Biome; feature: [MES] marine water layer (ENVO:01000295) within the mesopelagic zone...; material: water (ENVO:00002006), including particulate matter (ENVO:01000060) such as...... | reverse complement strand
TCGTAATGACTCTGAATTTGATTTTGTGAAGTGGTACGATGAATCTGATATGGTGTTTCTAAATCATCAGAACGGCCAGTCCACTCGAAAATATCTGTACCTTCAACCCGCTTCATAGGTAGATTGTTACCTACCGTTGCGGATTCGGTATGAGGTAAGAAAGCCCTGACATACACACCGCTTTTGGTCGGATGACGACCCAAAACTGCAAAAGGATCATGATGTCTGGCTTCTATGATTTTAAGTTGGTCATCTGTCAAATTTTGTTCAAAAACCATAGATATAATGTCCTGTAAATTTTTCTATTGCTGTCCACCTTAACGATGTGGCACGCTTAAAGCCATTACAACATATTTCACTGCACAGCTGGCTGGAGATTTGAATATGCCCAAAAATAATAGCACGCGTTTTGTCAGTCGACTGACCAGAGACACTCTGGCGTTGATCCTAGCAGGCGGACGTGGTTCACGTTTGAAACAACTGACTGGTTGGCGTGCAAAACCCGCTGTGCCCTTTGGTGGAAAATTCAGAATTATAGATTTCCCTCTCTCAAATTGCGTCAATTCGGGGATCCGCAGAGTAGGGGTGTTAACACAGTATAAAGCGCATTCATTGATAAGACATATCCAACAAGGCTGGGGCTTTATGCGTGGTGCTTTAGGAGAGTTTGTCGAATTGCTGCCGGCCTCACAGCGTACCGAACAGGGTTGGTATACCGGAACCGCCGATGCGGTATATCAGAACATCGACATTTTACGCAATCATGGCCCTGAGTACGTATTGATCCTGGCGGGCGATCATATTTATAAAATGGATTATGGCGATATGTTGGCTGAACATGTTGCGCAAAATGCCGATATGACCATTGGCTGTATCGAGGTACCATTGGATCAGGCAAGAGCTTTTGGTGTCATGTCGGTTGATTTGAATCATCGGATTATCGCTTTTGACGAAAAACCTGCAAATCCAACACCGATTCCGGGGCATGATGATGTTGCATTGGCTTCAATGGGGATTTATATTTTTAATGCTGGTTTTCTGTATGAGCAGTTGATAAAGGATGCTGACAATTCAAGATCCAGTCATGACTTTGGGCATGACATCATTCCATCATTAATTGAGAAGTATAAAGTTGTCGCTTTCCCATACAAAGATGTACAGGGCAATGATCCGGGATACTGGCGTGATGTGGGAACCATAGACGCCTTCTGGTCGGCGAATCTGGAGTTGATTGGTGTTACACCAGAACTAAATCTTTACGATGAAGAATGGCCAATATGGACCCATCAGGCTCAACTGCCTCCTGCCAAGTTTGTTTTTGATGATGATGATCGGCGAGGCATGGCTGTGGATTCAATGGTCTCTGGCGGGTGCATTATTTCCGGTTCCGTTGTGAGACATTCGGTTCTGTTTTCCAATGTTGAAGTCCATAGTTTCAGTCTTATAGAAGATAGTGTGGTATTACCGGATGTCTCTGTAGGCAGGCATTGTCGCCTGAAGAAAGTTGTGCTTGATAAAGGCTGTATCGTTCCTGAAGGAACGGTTATCGGCGAAGATCCTGAACTCGATGCACAACGTTTTGAAGTTTCACCCAATGGTGTTGTTTTAGTCACACCTGAAATGCTGGGGCAAAATTACCGTTATGTCCGATAAATTAAAAGTCGTTTTATGCTGGCACATGCACCAGCCGCAATATAGTGAGCCGATGGGCGGAAGCTATCAGCTCCCTTGGACCTATCTGCATGCAATAAAAGATTATGTCGATATGGCCTGGCATCTCGAACAAATCCCTGAGGCTCGTGCGGTCGTTAATTTCGCACCTACCTTGCTGGAACAGATTGATGATTACGATCAACAGCTGAAAGGCAGGTTTAAAGGGACGGGGTGCCTGAAAGATCCTTTGTTAATTGCGCTGGATTCACCGGTGCAACCAGTTCATATTGAAGAACGTCAGACAATATTAAATGCTTGTCTGCGCGCCAATGATGAGAAGCTTATAGCGCCGTTTCCGATATTTGCAAAACTTGCTGAAATGGCACGCTGGGTATTGGAAGATAAACAGCGTCTGGCCTACCTTAATGATCAGTTCCTGGTGGACATGCTGGTTTGGTATCATCTGGTATGGATGGGTGAGTCGGTGAGACGCAACGACATTCGTATTCAGGCCTTAATGAAAAAAGGTCAGCAATTTAATTTTCATGATCGCCGGCAATTGATGATCGTGATTGGTGAATTGCTGAGTGATGTTATTCCGCGTTATCGAAGACTTGCGGAGGCAAAAAAAGTAGAGTTATCGGTAACACCTTACGCCCATCCGATAGTCCCATTATTACTGGATATCAATAGCACACTGGAAGCGATGCCCGATGCCCTGTTGCCACAAATTCGGCAGTACCCTGGTGGAGATGTCCGTACCGATTGGCACATGGTAAAAGGGCTTGAGGTATTTGAGTCATTCTTTGGTTTCCGCCCCAAAGGCTGCTGGCCATCTGAGGGCGCGGTTTCAAAACCGACCATTGAGTCGGTAGCCAAACACGGGTTTAGCTGGACTGCCAGTGGTGAAAATGTTTTACGTAACAGTCTGCAGAAAAGTGCTTTGCCAGACAATAGCATTCATAAGCCTTATCAACTTGAAGCTGTAGGTCCAGCATGCTTTTTCCGCGATGATGGTTTATCCGATTTAATTGGTTTTACTTATACCAAATGGAGTGCTGAAGATGCTGTTAACGACTTTATTCATCACCTGACCAATATCAAAGCCACCACAGAGGATGATGCCGATAGAGTTGTTTCAGTCATTCTCGATGGAGAAAATGCCTGGGAACATTATTCCTATAATGGGTTTTATTTTTTACAAAACCTTTATAAACAACTTTCCAGACATCCGGATATAGAATTGACTACTTTCTCTGATTGTCTGGATAACGGCGTTAAACCAGCGTTATTACCTGAAATGGTAGCCGGTAGCTGGGTTTACGGTACTTTCTCCACCTGGATTGGTGATGTTGATAAAAATCGTGCATGGGATCTGCTGAGTCAGGCTAAGCAGGTTTATGACGAAAAAATTGCTGCTGCAGAGATTGATGAAGAGCTGCTTCAGGCAATCGATAAACAGCTGGCTATTTGCGAGGGGTCGGACTGGTTCTGGTGGTTTGGTGATTACAACGCAGCAGACAGTGTCAGTGATTTTGAACGGTTGTTCCGTTTGCATTTATCAAATCTTTATCAAATGTTGGGAGAAGAAGTGCCTCAAATATTGTCAGAGGTGGTGTCATTAGGAGGAGGAGAAGCCGAGCAGGGTGGCACAATGCGTCGTGGCGGCTAATTAATGAAACAGGCTCATATCTTTGATAACCGTCGGACCGGTGTACTGCTGCATATCACCAGTTTACCCAATAGAAACTTAGGGGCTGATGCCTACCGTTTTGTTGATTTTTTGCACCAGTCAGGGGTAACAGTCTGGCAAATGCTGCCACTAGGACCAACTCATGATGATGGTTCGCCCTATCAATGTTTATCGGCTCATGCTGGCAATAACAAATTGTTATGTGAAGCTTATATTAAAGCTCAACCCTGGGTACACACCGAAGAGCTGGCGGGTAAAAAAATCTACACAATCGTGGCAAATGCTTACAAGCAATTCTACGAAAACGCTAATGAAGCTGACTGGGCAGCGTTTGATAGCTTTTGTCAGCGTCAGGCATTCTGGCTGGAAGATTATATTCTGTATCGTGAAATACGAAATCTGAATCATGCGCTTCCATGGTTTGACTGGCCAGTTGAGTTTCGTGACCGAGATCCGGCTACGTTGAAAGACTTGGCTGAGCAACGTGCTGAATCCCTGAATATTCGCCGATTTGAACAGTTTTTGTTTTTCCAGCAATGGAATAATTTAAAAACGTATGCCAATCAGAAGCACGTCAAATTGTTTGGAGATATGCCAATTTTCGTTGCCCATGACAGTGCCGATGTTTGGGCTGCCCCTGAGTTATTTACTCTCGATGAGACAGGGCAGGCCACAAAGGTAACCGGTGTTCCGCCTGATTATTTTTCTGCAACAGGACAACGTTGGGGTAACCCGCTCTATGAATGGCAGGCGCACATTGATGAAGATTTTGATTGGTGGGTAAAACGTCTGTCGACCCAGCTGGAGCTGTTTGATTTAATCCGTATAGATCATTTCAGGGGGTTTGAGTCATGCTGGGAGATTCCAGCCAGTTGTGAAACAGCAATGGAAGGCGAATGGGGTAAAGCCCCAGGTGAAGCTTTATTTAAGAAACTGGTAGCAAACTTTGGTGAGCTCCCACTTGTTGCTGAAGATCTGGGAATAATCACTGAAGAAGTAACTGCTTTACGAGAACAATTTGCCATGCCTGGCATGAAGATTCTGCAATTTGCCTTTGGAGGTGATGCTGACAATCCTTATCTTCCACATCAACATTGCAGGGACAGTATTACTTATACCGGCACTCACGATAACAACACTAGTCTTGGATGGTATCATGAGCTTGATGATGCAACCAGACAGCATATGCATCAATATATTGGCCCTAGCGATGAAGCAATGCCCTGGTTACTTATCCGGGTAGCATTAAAATCAGTCTCTCAGCTTGCCGTTATCCCTATGCAGGATTTACTTGAGTTGGGCGGGGAACATCGGATGAATGTTCCAGGAACCATGGAAGATAACTGGATGTGGCAGTTTGACTGGAATATGCTTGCTGAATATTGCTCAGGTAATTTGTGTACGTTAAACAAAATATACGGACGTATCATTGATGAATAATACAGAAGATTATTTTTTTAGTGAGTCTCATATTTGGCTTGAAGAGCAGGGTGATGGAATTTTCACACTTGGTATCACTGAACATGCTCAGGATAGCCTTGGAGATATTGTGTTTGTTGAGTTGCCTGCCGAAGGGCAACAGTTTGCAGCCGGCGAAGGGTGTGCAGTCATCGAATCGGTAAAGTCAGCCTCGGATGTGATTATGCCGATTAGTGGTGAGGTCATCGCTATAAATCAGCAGTTGGTCGAAATGCCTGAACTGATTAATCAGGAACCTTTTAACAATGGATGGATTGTGCGCTTTCGCTCTGAGACTCCGTATGAAGAGATAGCCGCAGAATTGATGAGTGCAGCGGACTACGAAGCTTTTCTGGACCAATAGACGGCACCTAATATACTGGGTTGCCGAGCGCCTGTTAAATGGCGCAAATCAAGTGCATTATGTTGCAAAGTCTGTTCAGCAAACCATGCAAAGGCGGCTGACTCAACCCATTGTGGATCCAGACCGATTTCAGCCGTAGTCGCGACCATAATCGGTGCCAGATTCTTCCTTAGTTGTTTAACCAAAGCAGTGTTTTTTGCCCCACCCCCACAGATATAAAGCTTGTCTGTTTGATCTGCGTATTGATGAATAGCATCTGCAATTGTCGACGCGGTTAATGCCAATAGTGTGGCTTGAATGTCCTGTGGGGGAAGATCTTCGCATTTAGCAGCGATAATCTGCTTCATTAGCCAGTTTTGGTTAAATAATTCACAACCTGTACTTTTAGGTATTTCCCGTTTGAAATAGGGATCAGACTTTAATGTTAATAAAAGGGATTGATTTACCTTACCACCCACAGCCCATACCCCGTCGTTATCAAAAGCCTGATGTTGGTGCTTTTGTATCCAGGAATCCATTAAGGTGTTACCGGGTCCGGTATCAAATCCTTGAAGTGCACTATGCGGGGTTTTCGTTAAGATAGTGATATTACTAATACCACCAATATTGACGATGACCCTGTTTTCGCTATCAGAACGAAACATAGCTGCGTGGAATGCTGGAACTAACGGTGCGCCCTGACCCCCATTTACCATATCACGCTGACGGAAATCACATACTGTGGTGATGCCGGTTTTTTCAGCAATAACATTACCATTGCCGATTTGCATGCTAAAGGGATAAATTGAGTCAGGAGAATGAAAAACTGTCTGACCATGACAACCAATACCATCAACTTGATGAGGTGCTACATCTGAAGATTCCAGCAAATTAAGAATCGCATCTGCATAGGCATGGCCAAGCTGGATGTCGAGTTCCCCTAATTGGGATAGCTGACATTGTTGAGAACAAATCAATGTTCTTAAAGCAGTTTGCAGATCTTTTGAAAAATCCGCACTATGAAAACCTATTAATTTCGGTGGGTCGGTCGGTGATGTCTCAATTAATGCAACATCAATTGCATCAAGACTTGTGCCTGACATTACACCGACATAGAGTCCCATTTCTAATATAGCTAGTCTTGACGTAATGCCAATGTTGGAACTTGCAGATTATCCAAGCTGGCAAGTAAAGGTTGTGACAGCGTTTTGAAATCTGCCAGATATTGACCAGGGATTGGTTCAGCTTTAGGTAAAGTGACGGTTAATGGATTTTTATGCACGCCGTCGACTCGGAATTCGTAATGCAAATGTGGCCCGGTTGCCAGTCCACTGCTACCGATATATCCAATGACTTCGCCTTGTCTTACCCGCTGGCCAGCGCGAATACCGCTTTTGTACTTAGACATATGAGCAAAAAGCGTAGTATATCGTCCACCATGCGACAGGATAACTGTACGACCATAACCACCTTTAGTGCCAACGAATGCTACTTTGCCATCACCCGTCGCCAGAATAGGCGTTCCTGTTGCAGCTGCGTAGTCAACGCCACGATGGGGACGGTTAGTTTTTAATACAGGGTGCTTACGATTTGGATTAAAACCTGAGCTTATACGTGAAATGGGTACCGGGGTACGAGTAAATGCTTTACGCATGCTGTCGCCGTCTGGGGTGTAAAAACGACTTTCACCATTTTTGTCAGTGAATCGAATAGCTCGGAAGGTTTTGCCTCGATTGGTAAATTCTGCTGCCAGGATTTCTCCATCGGCAATCTTCTCTCCATCCAGGAAGTTTTCATTATAAATAATTTTGAAACTGTCACCTTGACGTAAATCCAATGCAAAATCGATATCCCAACCGAAAATGTGTGCCATTTGCATAATCAACTTGTCTGACATGCCGGCTTTTTGAGCATCTAAAAAGAGTGAGCTTTGAATTTCACCTGCAACCAACTGGCGGTGTTTATCAAGTTCTCGTTCAATGAGATCTGTTTCAAAGCCTTTTTCAGTAGATGTTAAGGTCAATGTCTTCATTGGGCTTAATTGTAATTGTAACTGTTTCAGTTCCAGCTTCTGCTTATTATCCGTCACTGTTCCAAAACGAAGCACCTGACCGGGTTTGAGATTGAGAAGTGCTTTTGCATCATCACCAGCTGTCTGCGCAACAAGATATACATCACGTGCCGTTAAACCTACACGGGGGAAAATCAAGGACAGGTTATCGCCAGATTTTACTTCAACTTCTTGCCAACTCAGTTCATCTGAAGCGGTTACATTGTCAGCTGGAGACTCTGATAAAGCATCGTTTAGAATAGTGATATCTGATTCATTTTCACTGACTGCTTTCGGTTGATTCAGATGCAATCGTTCAATTTCAGCAGATTCCTGCAAAGCAGCATTCGTGGTAACAGGTTGTTCTTCTTGAATGCTAACAATATCTGCGGAGGGTGAAGATTCCGATGAAGACGGAGAGGGTAATTTAATAGATGTTTCTAATGCTGAGGTCGTGGATTCAGCATCATCAGGCATGTTCGGAAGTTGTACTGGCAGGGTTTGACTTGTCGTGGCGCTTGGTTCGCTTGTAGCAAGAACAATCCCGGTGATGAAAATACCGGTTAATGCGAGTAAAGACAAGATAGTAATATGTCGGTTTTTATGGGGAGACAGCGATTCGGATTTAAATAGCTTTGATTGCTGTGATGAGCTCAGAAGTCTGTTACGTTTCTTCATGGGCATTCCCTGTTTATAGTAAATTCGTGCAATTCTCTCAGCATTTACAGAGAATTGAAAGCCCTTCAGGGCAAGATCTTGTGTTATATTGCCCGCCAATTTTTAAAGTGCGGAGAACGATGATGACAACTGTGCAAGAAACCTTGGCAGAAATCCGTCGTGGATCAGAAGAAATTCTGGTCGAAAAAGAACTAATAGAAAAGCTGGAAAGTGGTAAGCCTCTTCGTATTAAAGCTGGTTTTGACCCTACAGCACCAGACTTACATCTTGGACATACGGTGCTCCTAAACAAGTTACGTTTGTTTCAGGAATTGGGACACGAGATTCTATTTTTGATTGGCGATTTTACTGGGATGATCGGCGATCCAACCGGTAAAAATGTGACGCGTCAGCCATTAACGCCTGAACAGGTCAAATGCAATGCGGAAACTTATCAACAACAAGTATTCAAAATTCTGGATCCAGCACGCACTCAAGTTGTTTTCAATTCGCATTGGATGAATGAGTTGTCTTCTGCCGATATGATTCGGTTAGCTTCTCACCATACCGTTGCTCGCATGCTGGAGCGTGATGACTTTCATAAACGTTATACAACTGGCCAATCTATTGCTATTCATGAGTTTTTGTATCCTTTAATTCAAGGATATGACTCGGTTGTGCTTGATGCTGATGTTGAGCTTGGTGGAACGGATCAGAAATTTAACTTGTTAATGGGACGAGAATTACAAAAGGCTTATGGGAAATCACCACAATGTGTTCTGACTATGCCACTTCTGGTTGGACTCGATGGTGTACAGAAAATGTCAAAATCGCTGGGTAACTATATTGGTATTGATGAAAGTCCTAAGGATATCTTTGGCAAACTGATGTCAATTTCCGATGAACTGATGTGGCGTTATATTGAGCTGCTCAGTTTTAAGTCATTAGATGAAATTGCTGATTGGAAACAATCAACAGCAGAGGGTCGTAATCCGGTTGAGATTAAAAAGTTATTTGCCGAGGAAATTGTTTCTCGCTTTCATGGCGAAGATGCTGGACCACAAGCTCGCCAGGATTTTGAAAATCAATTCAAAAAGGGTGAAATCCCCGACGATATCACTGAAGTAACGTTGACTGTTGGAGCAGAAGGAATGCCAATAGCCAATGTCCTTAAAGAAGCCGGGTTAACAAGTAGCACCTCAGATGCAATTCGCATGATCCAGCAGGGTGCTGTCAAAATCGACGGCGAAAAAATAGAGGATAAATCCTTATTAATTAAGGTGGGTGTCGAGAGCGTGTTCCAAGTAGGTAAGCGTAAATTTGCCCGTATCTCTACCACTTGATTCTTTGTGACTATATTTATTAACTTGTTATAAATCTACTGTCACATCAGATGTCGACCACATCGCTTACAATTTTTGGCGCTTGAATCATTCTCAAGAGTGGTCCGAAATATAATAACTGCTGCTTTACCAAAGCCATAACTGGTTATTAATAAACTTGAATAAAGATAGATATTAAAAGCAGTGAACCAGACACCTGCCGGGGTAAAAGTTTCTGATAGCGGATCCAGCACAGGAAACATTGCATACAGTAAAAAAAGACTGGAATTGGTAAATGCCCCTGTTACCATCGCCCAGCGAACATGCCATGGCAGTCCAATCCTTGCAGCATAAAATCCCAAAATCAAAGCACTCATTAATAAAAAGTCGATGTGTGCCTGCAACACTCGCATAGGTTTACCAGGAAATAAAGTCTCCAAAAAGCCAATCTGGTTATAGATACCCACGAGTGACCAGGCCAGTAGTAAAGCCATCAATATCCATAAGCACGCCCCTCTTATCAGCAGCACATTACCGGCGTGGTTATCATTCTGTTTCATGCTCTCTCCTGTTAATATTCTGAATACACCAACAGTATGCCGAGCTTAAAATGAGTATTCTTTACTGTAACGGCAGAAATTCTTGTAAATTTGGGTGATGAGTTATGACAAACGCACTGATTGCTCCCCCTGGTAAAAGAGCTGATAGTCGTGATCCGCTTGTTCGTCTGGCGGGACAGCGTTTTTGCACGGAACAACAACCCAGCGCTCAGCGGTTAGAGTGGCTGAAAGAAGTCATTGGTCGGGAATATGCTAACGTCGATATTACGCCGCCCCAGGATATGATGTTGTTCAATGATATGTGGATTTATCCGTGGCAAGAAGGTGTTCGGCTGTCACCCATTCAATCCAATGCGATTACATTGGAGCGGTTACCGCAAGAACCTTCCCATTCAAGCCAGGATTGCTATTTCATGGTCCTGCTTACTTCCGGGAAGTACAAGTTGGAGCAGGGCGGGAGAGAAGTTTTTCTCAAATCAGGTGAAATGACGATTTATGACGCGACAGAGCCACACAGAATTACCACTCCAGAAGCTTTTTCCAAGATATTGATTTCTATCCCCCGCAAGATTCTGGATCCACGGCTAAATAATATTGGAAGAATTACGGCTACCCGGATTCCTTCGGCTGAAGGTATTGGAGCACTCACCAGCAGTCTTATTCAATCTACTGTTCAACAACTGGAACAATTTTCCAAACCTGCGTTTCAGTCATTATCACAGCCAGTGGTTGATATGTTGACCTTGTCACTAGGGCAGGTTGTTGAAAATAAACTGACAACAACCAGCCACCGTCAGATTATGTTGATACGTATCAAACAATATATAAAGAGTGCTATAAGCGACCCAGAACTCACGGCAACAAAAATTGCCGATGCAACAGGCTTATCGAAACGTTATCTCAACAACTTATTTAACGAAGAAAATACCTCGCTGATGCACTTTCTGACAGAACAGAGATTAGAGTCGTGCCGACACTGTCTGGCAAGCGCCTTTTATGCTCACCTGTCTGTTACCCAGGTTGCTATGCAATATGGTTTTAACAATATGTCCCATTTCAGCCGGATTTTTAAAAAATATTACGGGTGTTCGCCTAGGGCATATCGTCACCTTTTTACCAATTTGTAGATTTGTCAGCACTAAAGTGAGTTAAAAATTATCCCTCGCATGTCGCACGGGTTGTCAGATGATCAAAAAAGCGACTGAATTGGGAGTGGTTAATGAGTAAATTTTAATTATTTCATCTGTATTTTTCTTATCAATTCATAAGGCTAGCGTAACCACAAAACATTCAAGAAGAACTTCCTGTTGACGTATTTAATTCAACCTGTAGAATGCGCCGTTCTGTTTCGACAGGCGGCTCTCAACGCTGATAAATAAACGATTTGAGGGTTGACAGGCTGAGCGAGGCCTGTATAATTCTCGCTTCTTTGCAGGGCAACATTACTGCAAGCTCTT
>TARA_R110001599_G_scaffold80217_2_pt1 | contig 11200 bp, 12 predicted proteins | sample TARA_R110001599 | Tara Oceans TARA_R110001599 (sample SAMEA4398360) | marine metagenome | biome: Polar Biome; feature: [MES] marine water layer (ENVO:01000295) within the mesopelagic zone...; material: water (ENVO:00002006), including particulate matter (ENVO:01000060) such as...... | reverse complement strand
GCTGTAAAACTTATTGCTGGATTAGTTATATTAATGGTCGCCATTGCGGGTTTAGTTTTTGCACTCGCACTTAACTGAGGAATCCAAAATGGAAATGCTAAAAAATGGTCTAGCAAAGATCGGTGGCCCCGTATGGCGGCTGATACAGACAAGCAAGCACCACCACATTGGCGCGGTCATTGTGCTTGTAGTGATAGCCGCTGTCGTGTGGGCAGCTGTTTAAACTATGCTAGCCGCTATTAGTGCACTGATTGGCCCTGTCTCGGCTATCCTAGACAAAGTAATCCCAGATAAAGACCTGCGGGAAAAGCTGTCGCACGAGATTGCGACTATGGCAGACAGACAGATGTCTGCTCAGATCGAAGTCAACAAAGTCGAAGCGGCCCATAAGAGCCTGTTTGTAGCGGGCTGGAGGCCAGCCATCGGCTGGATATGTGGACTTGCCTTGCTGTATTCAACAATAATATCTCCAATCTTAGGAATCTGGTTTACGGTTCCTGTCGTAGACACTTCGCTTTTGACCACCGTTCTTATGGGAATGCTGGGCTTAGGCGCTATGCGTACCTTTGAGAAAACCAAAGGCGTTAGTAGGGAGAAGTAGGTAGCGTTTATACGTTACTACCGCGCCCTATGCTGCTTACGTAAAGTTTCCGCGTGACTACTCAGGTCAGCGCGGTTCTCTGCTGGAACCCACACTGTAACCCTTATAAGGCCCTTTGCTTTTTGCTTTGCTTCAAAACGTTTTTGTGGCTTGAAATCGGTCATAGGGAAAAATTCTGTTTTTGTGAATAGGCGACTATATTAGCGCTACATTGGCAGCGTGTCTACCACAGCTTTTGCTATTTTTTGTATGTTAATATTGTCTACGCTTGCCTTCACCATATTTTTTATGTCCTCCGGTACGTCTTTATTCCCCATTTTCAGGTGCTCAGAAGTGAAGTTAAACCGTTCTGTTATCTGTTTAAACGCCCTTACACGACACACTTTCCCGCCCACTCTCATGTTCATACCCATAGTCAAGCTGACGTCGTTGAAGCAGTTTCGGTAGAACGCGTCCCTGTGCTCCCGATCGTAGTGCAGTTCGCGCAACACTACGTCTAGTGTGGCACGCAGCTGCGGCACGGTAATGGCATACGTCTCTTTCTTGGATAAGTAAGAAGCTATAGCCTCGCACACTCTTGCAGGTAGCGTTTTTCCCTCGTCTATCATGGTAGTTTTTCCTACGCTATCTAGGGGCAGCATCAACCTGTCGGGGTTTTCCACGACGTGTTCGCGCAGCCAGCGGTACACGTGCTTAGCCCATATCAGTTGTCCGTCCTTGTCGCACAGCTGAAGCCACTTATTTAATTTAGTGAAATACGCCGTGGGCTTGGGCGTTATAGGGTTGGTTATAACAGACACGCGCCTGTCGTCCTTGGGTATCGCTATGGCGTCAGCGTGCTGGGTTAGAATCAGGTAGCTGGTACACACGTTAGCCGTCCTGTGCGGCGCGTACTTGATGTTCACCACTGTGGTGATGTTAGTGGTGTCTATACGCTGCTTGAGCGTCTCGTAAGCCTTGTGGGGTCCTTTAGAGGTAGTGAAGTCTGCTGATTCTTTAGCCTCAGAAACAGTAACTATCTGCGCGACTTCCCAATAGTTGTACTTCCCCGCTCCGAGTAGGTCGTCAAAGGGCACGTTAAGCGCGTTATGTGAACCAACTAGCTCGCTGAGCATATTGGCAAGCGTGCTTCGCCCTATGCCAAACGATGGCGTCACCATCAGTATGCCTGTTCCGCGGAACAGCGGGTTCTGTATTTTCGATGCCAGCCAATCAAGAAAATACTCGCGCTCTTTTTTGTTAGGCACTAGGTATTGAACGTAGTCTATAAAAGGTTGCACCTCGGCCATGTCGTACTTGCCGTCACCCCACGGAGCGGGCCTGTAGGTGTTGATGCACACGGTGGAGTCTCTGGAATTCTGTACAAATCTGTCTTCACCGGGGCGGTGTACGATACCGTGCACATCTTGCCTGTACGGTGACTCTAGCCACAGCTGCGCGACAGTCATAGACCGAGGCTGAAGCCCCTTGCTGCCGAGTTTAAACGCCATTACAGGCTGGTTAAACTTAGTACGAAACCCGTTTATATCTACTGGCGTTGGCGTGTTGCCGTCGAGACGCCAAGCGCGGTTGTGTGTCTCGTCAAAACAGTACCTCTCAAATAGCCCAGCAGATGGGTCACGTATGGGTATAGAGCCAAAATCGCTGTTGCTCAGAATAAAGTGGATAAATTCCTTGGTATGGTTGTCGGCGCAGTGCTCGTGAAAGCAGTTAAAACTGCGTATATAAGGATCGGCACCGCGGCCAACGGGCTTGTAGCCAGCAGCGTCGTCTCCCGTAGTGTGTCCGTGGCACCACGGGCACCTTATATCTATCCACTCGTTGCCACTATCGGCAAGCACGCGGTCTTCTCGGTACAGCCACTCTAAAACTGGGTCAATGGCACCGTCTATTGACTGCGCTATAGGCGCATGGGGTAGGTACTTTGTGTGGTACTTCGTCGCTAGCGGGGCTAAGGAGCCTTTTACGATCTTTTCCCACGTTACTAGCTCGTCGTTAAGTTCAAAGTTTATATGCTCTAGCAGCTTCTCAGGCGTCCAGTAGGGGCCTTCCATAGTGTGGAGCTTGACGGGGAACAGCCGCTTGTCAGGGTCTTTCTTACCGTTGACGCCATCAGGCAGTCGGACGATCTTAGTAGCCATTAGCCCTCCAGCATCGGTGAGCTTCGCCATAGCCGCGGTCTGTATTATTGCCACGGCGTGGTCATAGTTAGTAACAGGCTCGTCAAGCACGTAACCGTACTGGAAGTTGTCGGGGCTTGACTCGATGATATAGGTGGGTTGGGTCCGTAGCGCTTCAGGTAGGCGGTCAAGCGGTATCTTTGTCCCTATGTCATCCAGTACCAGTACGTGAAACGCAGAGAACAGATCGCGCTTGTGCCGCAACGCACCTTCGCTATCTGGCACACAAGTGCTGGCGTTGAAATACATCGCTCGCGCTTTTGTAGTTCTCCTCATTACTTTGTTGACCAGCGCATCAACTCCACCGGGCGCTGGCATCCCCGGGTTATTGTTAGGAGACGTATAAACTAGCCTATGCGCTCCGTCTGCTGGTTTCACGTGAAACACAGTATCGAGGAATTCTTGCGCCTGCTCGGGGCTGTACTCGTGCGGTTCGTCACCTATTAAATGCAGCTTAGGCAGAACTTTTAGCGCTCCGAGGGTGCTGTCTTGTGCTTTTTTTATTTCTTGTGTACTATCCTTAGTGTCAATCATGTTTGGTTTGCTCCTGTACTTGGTTGATTCTGACTCCGCGCCACACACTCGAAGCCGGTTAATTAAGCCCCGTAAGGGGCTTTTTTATATCTATTTCCCGTATCTCTGCATTATGTCAGGCTTCGCGTGTAGCGGCAGCCCCAACGCCCATTCGGGCGGCGTCTCCATAAGCCTTTGTATCTGTTCCGCAGCTTCAGTTGCTTTCTCAGTGGGAACCTCTAACCCTATTTCATCATGGCAGTGCAGTACAACTAAATCTGACTCCCGTATGGCCCAACGCAATAACGCGGCACAAAAAGCCTGCGTTACGTTCTCTGCCAGCAGCCCGCGCCACAATCTGAACCGAGGCCACTCAGGGTCGTTGGCTTTTGGCTTCCAGTTTGCTTTTAGAGCGGTCAGCTGCCGTTTGGTTCCGAATTCGGACTCTACTAGCTCTACACGTGCTTGGGGGTATGTTATGTAATGGTCGCCCGGTAGCTTACACAGCAGCGAGCCTTCCATTAGCGCGGGCACAAAAGTATAGCTTACTTTGCCCGCGGTGAATTCCTGTAGCGGGTTGCGTACTGCTAGAATTGCCGCGCTCTCTAAACGGTTCCAGAAGTCTTCGGCCCACGGATTCTTGCGCCTCCAGTTACGCACGATAGTCTTTACCTCGTGCTCGGGCAGAAACACACCGTAGTTTCTAGCCATAGCGTTGAACGCCCCCGTCGAGCCGCCGAAGCCTAGTGACAGCACGACCACTTTTCCTACCTGTCGGATGTCGGTCCCCGCGTCGGCGGCGGCGTCTTCGTAGGCGTCCGCTGGTTTAGCGTCAGCCGGTGCAGCGTCGTAGGCTCGGAACGCTTCTAACCTTTTTTCTGCGCGAGGGTCGTCAGACAGCCACGGTAACGCACGGCTCTCAATTGCCGACCAGTCGTTCACCACAAACGAGTGACCTTCAGCGGGAAGGATCGCTGGCCGCAGCAGCTTTGACAGGGTATCCATAACGGTCCCTTCGTCTAGCTTGCCACCAGACGCCATAATAGCGCTCAAACTGTCAGCTTCGTGTGCCTTCCAGCAGTCGCGCCGGAAGTTGTGCAGTTGAAGCCCGCGACTTGTGTAGCGGAGAGTAGCCGCGCCAGCGTACATGAACGCGCCGCGTACACGGTCGTCCCCAGAGTCAGCTCGCTCCACCATGCGTTTAAACTTACTTACGCTGGACTTGTTACCGTCGTCCAGAGCGGCAATTACGTTGTACACACTGTCAGGTAGCTCTATGTTGCCAGCATCTGCGCGGCCAAGCAGGTTGGCGCGGATGTCTTTAGCCAGCGAGTTCTTGCGGTCGTCGTCTTTGAAAACTACGGTCAGCTTTTCAGCTTCGTTAGACAGCTGCGGTAGCAGCCACGTTTTTATGCGGGCGTTCTGAGTGTGTTTGGTAACGGCGCCGTCGGTCAGTAGCGCCAGCTCCTTACCTATTGCCGCGGTTTCTACGGCAGCAAAACTTGATGCACACTCAGCTAAGGTGCGGTCGATGCGTAGCCCCCTGTCGTTTATACGCTCGTTGACTAGCCAATCGCCGTGTTCGGTAGGGGACAGTAGCCGACACGCGTTAACTAGCGCCTTGGTAGCCCTTACGTCGTCAAGGCAGTACACGCCTAAATCGTGTAGGTCAGCAGCGGATTCCCAAAACTGGCCCGTTTCTTTGTGCGGGATGCACAGCTTGCGGATTAGCGCACTGCCAGATTGATTCTTCCGATGGCCGGCGTTCAGCGCGCGTGTGGCGTCGTCAAGGTTTGCAGGCAGCGCGTTGACTCGGGCCTGTGCGCTTGTGCAGTACCACGCGTCTAAGCGTACCTCGGGGAAGCCGTGGTCAGGTGCCGCTATGCACTCCCATATATGCTGGTCGAATCGGGCGTTGTGTGCAGCAACTAAACCGCCGTCTTTTAAATGCTGGGATATGACATCGCGCAGGTCGTCGGGCAGCGCGTCCTTGGAAAACCACAGCCACTCGCGTTCGTCAGCTGGATCAACAAAGCAAAACGCGCCGCATAAAATCTCTGTCGAAGGGTCTTGGCAGTACGTATCACCGCCTGCGGTCAGTAGGTCTACACGGCTCCGTGTCTCCCAATCCACTATAAGTAGCTTTATCATGTTGTTGGCCTGTCGTTTAAACACAGAGTTAAAAAAAGCCCCGGAGGGCTTAGTTCGCTACTTGGCTATCGCTCGCCGGCGCTTTGCAGGCGCGGCAGCCTCGGGAGCCGGCTCCGCAGCCGCTTCGGGGGCATCGTCGTCGTCCTCCTCATCTGCGTCTTTCAAGCCGTCGAAATCCAGCCAATCTTTCACGTTGAAAATAGGCGTGTAGATTTTGCCGTACTCTTTGTGCTTGTAAGAGTCCATTTCCAGAGTTATGACGGGCACAATGTGCGTGCCGTCTTTTTCAATCTGCTCGATCAACTCGCTGAGCAGCTTATTAAACGCCTTCAAGCCGCCTTTACTGGTGGTTTTGTAAAGCACTTGCGTGCCTGCATCCTCACCGTTTAAGCACTTCAGGACAAAAGCAATCTGCTTGGTCCACTTCGTCCCGACGTCGGGCAGACTTGTAGCTAACACTGGCACGCCAGCCATCGGCGCCATTTCCTCACCGAGCAACTCGCCTTTCCCCCACGCGGCATAGCCTTCGCTTATTGAGCTGGGGTTCACCGCCCATATTGAGTCTTCTTGCACTTCAACGTCGTCGGCTGAATACACCCACTCCCCTGACTTCAAGAGTCGTAAGAAGGGCTGGTCGCCGGCGTCCATTGATATGCGTGATTTTGCGGCTACTAGAGCGTTGCCGAGTTCTGTGGGGTTTACTGCGGGTAAATTTGACATAGTATGTTTCCTGTTTACTTTTACGTTTACGTTGAGGCCGACGGCCTCTACGGTTGTTAGCTAATCCTGCCTAGAGCGCTTCGCAGCGCGTCTTTGGACAGTATAGCCGGTCGTTTGTCGCCCTCTCTTGCGAGAGTAGTTCCAGACGATTGGTTTTCAATGTAGTCGCCTACCCTATCGAAGTCAAGTTTTTTAGCCTTTAAAACTTTCTCGATTTGCGGAGGCGATAGCAGCTTTGGATGCGTGAACACGTCAGTGACTTTCAAAGACTTATCGCCTTTTGAGCTTCGCACCATTTTCCGCAGCGTTTTTTCAGCTGCCACGGCGTCTCTCCATTTCCGCACTGCGCGTGAGGCTACCAGTTTAAACCCGTTTAACTTTGCCCCGCCTTCTAACTGCTCGTGCGCTTTTGTTTCAACAGACTTTATCCACGCCTTCAGTTGGAGCGCGCTTTCTAAGTTACCGGCCAGAGTTTCAAGATCGTCTGGTTTTAGAAGCAGAGCCGCTACAGCGGCGCCGGTCTTTTGTGGGCACAGCGATGCCGCTGGGCAGAAGGTGCAGTGTGCTCCCATGCGGTACTCGGGCGGGCCATCGTACTCAATAGCGTCGAATAGTGACGTGCGGAAGTGTTTAAACGTATCAGCAGGGACTTTCCACACTTTTAGCGTTTCGTGGTCCCGGCTGGGTATGGGCTGGATAATAACGACAGCCATATCCTTGTTTTTAAACACGTCGGGAATCGTGTGCTGGGCACATAGCGCGTAGAACATTCCTTGGGCCGAGTTTTCGGCAGACACTTCAATACCCTGTCCGAATTTCCAATCGACTATATACACTACCGTATTGGACCACGCTATAACGTCAGCTGTGCCGCCTATGTCGCCTGTCAGCTCAAACGTCTGCTCGGTCATAAAATCGACTACGTTGTACTCGGAACAGAAATTGTCCCACGCAGTGAGCGCCATGTTGAGCCTGTCTAAGTGTTCAGGTTCAATAGTCACTCCGCATATATCTTTACCCAACACATCTGCTGGCGCGTCCAGCTGGCCGAGCAGTAGCATTTCCATGCACTGGTGCAGGGCTGTGCCTTCTTCAGCGTAAGTTGAACTGGGGCCGGCAGGCATATTTTCTGCCAGTGTTGCCCAGCTGGGGCAAGCTACGGTACGCCCAGCAGTCGAGCCGCCGTATTTATAGTGTTTCATAGTCGTCGTCCTCGTCTTCGTCTTCGTCTTCGTAGGGGACTTTGGCCTCGTCAAGCTCATAGAACGCAATGAGTCCGCTGATAATCGCGGCAATAGATGAGTTTTCCAGCTTTGCTAAGTCGTCTAAACGGTCGTAGACGCTCCAAGATACCGACACGCTAGCCGAGCCGCGTTTTGTGCGTGTCGGGTTGCGTGAGGTTTGTTCTGCGATTGGTGTTGCCATTTTCCTAGCTCCTATAAAAAGAATAAAATTAATGTTGAACAGTAAATACCGAGTGCTAGCCCGACACCCGCAGCTACGAAGCCTACTACCTGCAAGGGGCGTAGCCACCAAGGTTTTTTGCTGCCCCATGAAAATTCCTCGTAAAAGTCCCACACTTTCATAGTCTGTCGGAGTTCTTCTCTGCGCTGCTTCGAGGGCTTGTAGTCCTCGCCTGCCCGCTTGCGCGCCGCCTGCATATTTTTTATCTCGCTAAGGGTCATCAGTTTTGCTCCTGTTATTGATTGCCGTAGGCGACTATGCCATACTGCCAACTAGACCGCAAGAACAACTTAGGAAGTTTAATGAACGAACGCCAGCTAGAAAAGTGGGCACGCACGCAGGCCATAGGCCGTGGGGTGCTGCCGTATAAATTTAAGTCGCCGGCCAAACGCGGCGTGCCAGATCAACTGTGGCTCTATAAAGGGCGCGCTGTTTTTATTGAATTTAAGAATCCCAACGGGAAGGGGGTGCTGTCGGCGCTACAGCGTAAGGAAATAAACTTGTTGCTCGATCAAGGATTTGTAGTGGCAGTCGCTAGCTCGAAAGAAACGGTGCTGGATATACTGAACGTGTTAATTAACAACGGGGAGATTTTATGAGCAGAGATAAGCTGGTTGAAAAAATGGCGCGCGTTATTATATCGCTGGGCGAGGCGGGGGTTGACGGTGAAGTGTGCGCGGAGGCTATGGAGTGTGGGTTCGGGCTAGACCTGTGCGTGGCGTTTGTGCTGCGCGCGGCAGCTATAGCCGATGTAGAAGTGGTTATCGATCGATGAAAAATCCTGAGCTGCTGAGCACCGGCCAACAGGACGCCATTACGCACATCTATGAGAACGATGGCGCGTACTTGATAGGCCAGATGGGTTCGGGCAAGTCAGTTACCGCGCTGACTGCGGCATCGGAGTTGCTGGCGGCGGGGGTGGTGCGGCGGGTGCTGATCGTCGCGCCGCTGCGCGTGTGCAATGACGTGTGGCGGCAAGAGCACAACAGCTGGTCCCACTTGCGGCACTTGAATGTGAGCATAGCGACGGGGGCTGAGAAAGCCCGTATAAACGCCATTGGAGGGGCGGACTTCAACGTGGTGGTAATCAACTTTGAAAACTTAGTGTGGTTCTTCAAGCGCTACGGCGCCGATCACAATTTTGATATGTTGGTTATTGATGAGGTAACTAAGATAAAGGCGGGCGGTGCTGGCTTTAAGGCGATGCGGAAGCACATAAAGGATTTTCTGGTGCGGGTGGTGATGACGGGCACGCCGGTCGCGGAGTCGTGGGCGGACCTGTTCTATTGTATGTTCGCCTGCGACGGCGGCGCGCGGCTGGGGCGGAACAAGCAGACTTTTTTAATGAAATATTTTTACTCTACTGACTATGAGCAGCGCAAGTGGGATATAAGGCCGGAGTGTATAAACGCGCTTACAGCGCTGATAAGTGACGTGGTGGTGGTGCTGCCGGATTACACTGATGAGCTGCCGGCGCTGCTGGAGCAAACTGTCTACGTTCATCTGAACGAGCGCGCGCGCGAGTATTACGATATCTTCGAAGCCGATAGCGTGACCGATGGCGTGACCGCCGACAGCGCGGCTATTCAAGTGGGCAAGCTACAACAGATTGCGAGTGGTTTTGTATACACTGACGACGGGCGTACTGTGACGCTATGCGATAGCAAGTTAGTGCGCGCGGGGACTATAAGCCACGTCGAGCAGGCACAAGGGCGCGCGGTGGTCTACGTTTACCAGTACCGCGAAGAGCTAGAGCGCCTAGCGCGCGCCTTTCCATTGGGGCGCCAGCTGGGAGTGTCTGGGGCCGATGACGCGGCTACGCTAGCGCTCTGGCGCGCTGGTGCACTGCCGGCGCTGTTCTTGCATCCTAAGAGCGCCGGCCATGGGCTGGACCTGACAACGGGCGCGACTATGATAATACTGTCACCTATTTGGTCGCGCGATCTCATGCGACAAGTGATAGCGCGCATATGGCGCCGAAACCAGTCGAGAGAGTGTCGAGTCTACGTACTGTGCGCGCGCGACACTCTCGACACCGAGATAGTCTCAAGAGAGGCGGGTAAGGGCACGCACCATGAATTGTTAATGTCGCGCCTGAGCGCTAAGCGGCGCCACTAGGCCGCTTTTGCTATGTAGTCTGCCACGTATTCCAGCGCCTTATTCAGCGCGCCTTCTGCGGTCTTGTATGGCCGCTCGTCACCATGCGCTGTCATCGGCGGGAACCATAAGTCGAAATCGGCGCCGCCATCGTCTAACGAGTACCCGTAGGACTCATCTAGCACGCTGGTCAGTCCTTCCACGTTCTCGAGCTCGCGCCAGCATAGATTACGAAAGAATGAAGCATTAGCCAGCGCAAACGCGACTGTGCCAGTATCCCAATGCGCGTGCGATTCTTTTACGCGTATTGTCATTTTCGCATTTAAGGCCGCTTCAGGAGTAGTAAATTTTCGCTGTTGGCCCATGTGATACACCGCGCACACTTCAACACCGTAACCTTGCGATACTAGGTCGTTAACTACCGCCATTATCGCGCGCCCTTTATTGTATAGCGCGTCAGCTTTTACAAACCACGGCGCCGTAATGCCTACGCCTACGCGAATGAATTTCTTAGGTACTGCTATCTGCTTGCGATTAAACATACTATTAGGATGGCCGGCCAAATACGCTGGCACGTTAGGAAATGCGCCTACCACGTCAGGAACGTATTTCGGTAAGTAGGTAGACTGTGGCGCGTCAATATCAATATTTACTGCGGCCATGTCTTCGGCGCCTTTTTCCCAATACCCGCCATTTTGTGCAGCTTCAATAGCCGTATCCAGCGTAAAGGGGTTGTCATCGAAGCTGCTATTCACCGATGAGTCATTTGTGCCGGCGCGCGGCAGTGTATTAGCCAGCGCGATCGCATCACCAAAAGCCGATATAGAGTCATAGTTGAATTCGTAATAATTCATCGTTCTATACCTCCGCCGCTTTGCGCTGGTCATCGGTAAACTCAACGTAAATCACTGAGTCGCGCACGTCATCGGCAGTCTTGCCGCCGGCCATTGATTTGGCGCAACGGATAGTGTCGCGCGGTGAGAGTATGATGCTTAGCTTGCGTTTTGCTATGTGCTTTCGTACTGCTTTTATCTCACTGTATACAGTGTCGAATAACTGCCGCGCGTCATCGGCGCCGCCGTACTGTTTAAACGCTTCGCGCCCTAGTCTCAATTCCAGCTGCTCATCGTATCCAATTTCCAGCTTAGCGAATCTATTGCGGCTGGCACCATCTAGCGGCGCGCGTCCTATATACTCTCTAGTGGCGCCTTTTCCGATAGTGTTGGCGCATCCAATAGCTAGAAATCCCTCACCTTTTTTGAGCGCTATAGGTGAGTCTGGGAAGGTATAAGAGCCATTTGACATAGCATCATTCAGCGCCAATATTGCTTCGGGCGCGCTGGCGTCCATCTCATCAAACAAGAACAGAGCGCCGGTTTCAAAAGCGGTGCGAAATGCCGTTGTGTGATAGGCGCCGCCGGCGTCAACAAAGCCGATTAACTCATGCTTAGAGAGTATCGCGCCGGACTTGTAG
>TARA_R110001599_G_scaffold1227_1_pt1 | contig 11203 bp, 13 predicted proteins | sample TARA_R110001599 | Tara Oceans TARA_R110001599 (sample SAMEA4398360) | marine metagenome | biome: Polar Biome; feature: [MES] marine water layer (ENVO:01000295) within the mesopelagic zone...; material: water (ENVO:00002006), including particulate matter (ENVO:01000060) such as...... | reverse complement strand
ATATCTTGCTCTTTTAAACCATTCAAATGCTTCTTTATCATCACATAAAATAGCACCACCTTTCCAAATTGGTAATTGTTTTTTAATATGAAAAGATAAACACATAAATGAATTTTTTAAATACATATTTTTGGTAAATCTTTTAGCAGCATCATATATTGGGTAGGGCTTTAATTGATACATACCTTTCCAATGATTTACTTTTGGTCTTTTATCAAATATAACCTCTCCACCAGAATGTATAATGGATTGTGGTACAGATAGATATGTTTGAGAAGGTATAGTTACTTCTTTTACATTAAGATATTTACATACTAAAAATAAAGCATTAGTGCAACTATCAACTGTAACTACATAAGGAGCACCTGTGTAATGGGCAATCTCCTCTTCAAACATTTTTACTATTTTATAAGGATTATTTATCATTTTCTTCAGTTATAATTTCAATACAAAGTATATTTTTATCATTAACCATTACTAATCTCCCATCTTTAGTTTCAAATTTAGTAAATTGTCCCTGTTTAAGGGAATGTGTGTCTACATTATTAAATGTTCTTTTTTCTCCATTAATAAAATGAAGAATTTGAGAAACATATCTTCCCTTATTAGTTATTGATGATTTTAAATTAGTCATATAGTATATTATTATTTTTTAAAAATTATATATTTTTTATTAAATCCACAAGCTTCAAACAATTTTATACTTGCTTCGTTATTAATTTTTACTTTAGCAAAAGACTCAGGCCAAATTTCTACACATTGGTTAATCATAAACTTCCCAACTCCTTTACCTTGAAAATCAGGGTGAGTACATACTCTAATATCATCTTCAATTACACCAACATATCCAGCAGGTTTACCACCTATCAAAGCAATTCGATAATATTGAGAATGATTATTCATATAATTTTCTTGCATCTCTTCCGTAATATGAGTAGATTCAATAAATCCATCTAATACCCTTTCATCATTCCTAAGAATTCTTACAAATTCCCAATATTCTTTATTACAAAAATCAATTATAATATTACCCATAACATTTATTTTCCCAAAATGTAATGAAATTTTTTACAGTTTCCAAATTTAACTCATTCATTTCATTTAAATGGGCTTTTACTAAATGTTGTGTGTTTACAGCATGTGGTAAATCGTTAAACCCAAACGCAACACCGTATTTTTTTAAGGGGTTTTGTAACCTATATTCTTCAGGGGTTGTATTGTAGTCGTAATAGGCATTTGGGTTATCCTTTACATTCATTACTATAACCTTACACCCACACAAAGCAGCAATTTGAGGCCAGAAACTTAATTGATCATAACATATAAAATACTCATGTTTATTAAATTCTTCATTTAAATAATTTTGATAAAAAGTTTCTTCTTTTTTCCAATTACTTAAATTAGTAGCATTTAACTCTTTTAAAAATAATTCAGCATTAGGGCTAGTATGTTTATGAAATAAATAACAAAATCCTTTTCTTTTTTCATTTTTATTATTAAATTTATCTAAATGCATATCCATAGCAATTAGATTTATTGTTTTTTTATCAATTCCTTTCAACATTTCTTTCTGTTGACCATAACTAAATATACTATCATCTTTCCCCCAAGTATTTATCATATTTTTATCTGCAGTATACACTAACCATCTAGCAACATGATGTGTTCCAAACCAATTCCACTTAATATCTTGATCATATATTGAAACTGTATTATTATTGTCATAACTAAAATTTTCCCATGTTCTTATTTCAGCTTCCTCTGAATTTATTCCTTCTCCTTTTAATCTTTTTGACCTCCATGATTTTAAATAATGAATATTTTCATGAGGGTATTCAGGTTTACAAAAAATATATACATTATGCCCTTCTTTAGCTAAAAGGTAAGCTAAATAATGCATAGCTACAATTCCTCCTGTTAAACATTCTCCATAATCATAATGAACATTAACTATGAAATTTATTTTACCATTTTCTATTAATTTTTTCATTTTATTGTTTTTCTGTCTAACGCTATATATTCTTCTGTAAGATCATAATTAATTTCATTTACTTTTAAGTTTAAATTTACTACATTTAAACAATTTTCTTCAAATTCTAGTAATAAATCCTCTCCAACTTTTAAGTTATACTTATTATCTTTCCCATTAATATTTATATTAATTGGTGTGTTAGTTTTGATATCATAAACTACCATCCTAATCTTACATTCAGATTTTTCTATAAATAATTGAAAATTTTTAATTTTATCCTTAATTAAGTTAAAGTATAAATCATAATCCAATTCTAAAGCACCTATTCTATCATGTATAGGATGTAATTTGGGTTTAAGATAACCTAAATCAATCCACTCACCACATATTTCTTCAGGACTATTACTAGGTTCTGATAAGTATTTTTCCTTCGTTATGTGGTTAGATATTATTTTCAATGTTTCCTTATCCATAGGTATAAAATGGAATGTGCCACGATGTACTGACTCTTTATAAACTCCTCTTGGATGAATTATATTAATTTCATTATTATCTATTTCATCTAAAATAATATCATCTATCTTTGAATCATATATAAACCAACAGTACATATCATAATCAAATGTTAATGCAATTTCAGATAATTTTTTAAATTGATATAGTGAAGCCCAACCATAATCAGGATAATAGTGATTCATGCTAACTTCTCCTTTATCTGTGTTTAATACTTTTCTCCACATCACATTACATCTATCAGGCCAATTTGATATGGGGTTTTCCTTAGTATAAAATATAAAGTCACTTAATTCAACTATTTCCTTAGAAAGATTTATAAAATTAGGTGATAGACACATTACATCCATCCCCTTATTTTTAAGAATTATAATCGTTTCCTTTAATACCTCTACTTTTTCATTGTTATCACAAAATGTGCTTATTAAGGCTATTTTTTTCATTTTATTTTTTTATTGCTAAATATGAAACATTATTATTTTTATTAATATTATACCCTAAATTCATTAAATAACCTTCAAGTTTTAACTTATCTTCTATTGATAAATTATTATGTTCAAATATAATAAAATTAGGTAACATATCCACGTTAATAGCTCTAATAATTTCACCATCATACCCTTCAATATCTAAATGTAACCAATCATACTTTTTATCTAATATTTTATTTATTGAAATTGATGGTGATATTCTACTATTTATAGGTTCAGATTCCCAACTTTCAATAACATTAGATTTAACTGAGTTAGTATAGCCCTTACCACCCTCAAAAAATTCAATATCTTTTCCATCTGTAGTAATTAAACTATTAATTAATTTAACATTTTCTTTATTATGATAGTTATTCATTAATTCTAAATACTGATTATTTGATGCCTCAATTAATTTTACTTCTGTAATTTCATCTAAGACAGCAGATACCCACTCACCAAATTCTCCATCATGTGTTCCAATAGCTACCCCTTTAGGATTATCTAAAGATTTACAATATAAATATAAAGATTTATCTAATTCACTACCATCTTCAAATACATTATATGTCCTATATAAAACTTCATTATTATTACTGTCAGTAATTTTAATATCAAATATAGAATCATTCGAATATGTAGCCCAACTATTATCATTTAACTCACAACTCCAAATTTCTTTTTTACCTACATGAGATATTACTGAACATTTTAAAGGAAGAGATAATATTTTCGATACCTCACTTATTTCAACCCTTATATCCGGGTGGTTATATTGTATATTAATCATATTATTGTTTTATTTATTTAATAACCCACCAAGTGTCAAACCACATTTCTTTATTAAGATTTAGTTTTAATTGATATTTTTCACAAAATTCATCAACAGCTGGATTTACTCCAAATACCCCATTATAAAATTTTGTCCCCTCGTAAGTATTTGTATAAATATGTTTATCCTTTCCATTAGGAAGAATATAATCAGGTCCTTCATCCCATTCCATATCTAAATAATCATGCCCAGCTACTATCCCTCCCTTTTTTACTTTAGGATACCAAAGTTCAATATCTTGTTTAATAAAGTCATAAGCATGGTTTCCATCTAGGTATACAAAATCAAGAGAACCATCCTCAAATAAATCAACAGCTTGTTCTGAAAGCGATCTTATCATTATAGCTCTATCTTCAAATCCTTGAATAGCCTCCATTGTGTCTTGATAAGCTGTTAAATGATCTTTGTGGTTACTAGCATCTTTATATTCATCTCCTAATGGTCTCCATGGATCAACCATATAAAGGGTTCCTTCCCATTTAGATAATATTTCTTTTGAAAACTCACCCTTAAATACTCCTACTTCAACTCCTTTATTTATTAGACCTAAAGAGGTTAAGTGTTCTCCTATATTACTTCTACTTTTCATTTTTTTATTTTTATTAAATTATTATATATTTTCCCTTTACTATTAGTTTTTACAATTTCAATAATGTACAATTCATCTGTTAAAAAAATATTTGAAATGTAAAAAGTAAAATAATGAAATAGATTTTGATTGTTTAATCTTGTAATAATATCTCCTTTTAAATTTTTAACTACAAAATTAACATTTTCATCTATTATTTTATTTGTAAAAAAAGAATTTTTTGTGAAGAAAATAGTATTATTACTGTATGTAACTAACACCTCTTCACAATCTATTACAGAATTACTATAATTATCTTTAATATCATCAAATTCCTCCTGTGTTTTTAATTGGTGAAAAGTTATTATATCATTTGTATGTTTTGGAAGTTTTACATTTTGTGAAATATCAGAACTAAAGAAATCACTATTTTGAATACTTTCCTCTATTGATATTTGATTAGTCCTTTCAACATCGCAGAGGGGTAAACTTTTATCCATTTTATATTTAGAAAGCATTGCATTAATAGTATCTTCATCATGAAGAGCAAATATTCCTTCCTCAGTATTTTTGTACTTGTTGTAAATTTCTTTACATTCCTTCATAAACCATTTAGAATTTTTATCAAAAACTATTATATTAGTCTTTCTCCTAGGAAAAATACTTATTTCAATACCCATTTTTTTAGCTAAAATATCAACTGAACTTGTCCATTCCTCTCCATCAATTAACCCTCCATTATATAGTCTATCATGCATATGAGAGTTTACTAATGGATAATTTTCTAAGTCTTTAAAATATTCTTTAACCCCATCAGCATTTGCAGTAATATAACAGTCAGTATCTATGTATACAAATTTTTCTTTAGGAAAATCATCTATAACATTAAATAAAATTGATGGTTTACAACTTATTATATTTTCATCCCTACCCCTTGAATCAATATTCCCTTCTTCAATATCAATCCTTTTAATAATAAATTGACCATTATGTGCAAATTTATTAGGAAGATGGTAGTCGAAGTTAACACTATAAAGAATACACTTTCTATTTGAATATTTAAATATAGATTCAATTAAATTTATAACAATATCTGAATATGATTCAGAAAAATAAGTAACCCAATAAAAATCATTAATTGTATTTTTTTTATACATTGCATAAATTTTATTGCCTATATGGTAAAAAGTTGTATGGTTTTTATTAATAAAATGATAGAACATAATTTCAACTCCATTACAATAAGTTTTTCCATCATTCCAAACAGCATTAAAAATTACCTTACCATTATCCTCACTTAAGTTTTGACTATTATAGATTATTTTTACTTTCCACTTATCCTTAATTTTCTCAGCATACTCCCCTTCTTCAAATGAATCAAATGATGAGTTTGTTAAATATTCTTCTATATTAAATAACTTATAAAAAGTATTTAATGTTTTTGTATTTTTCCAAATTAAAAAAGGACCTGAAATTCTATTGTGATAATTTTTACCTCCTGTACTTATAACGTCAAATTCTCCTAAATAGGGTAATACCCAATTATATAAATCTCCCATTAAGGTATCAATATCATAACACCCAACGTAGTCATAATCCTTTATATATTCTTTATATAAATCCCCAAATGATGCTTTTAGATTACAAGTATGTTTATTACTAAATAATTTAACATCCTTATTAAGGCAATTACTAATTTTTTCTTCAACCTCCTCTTTAGTTATATAATTAATAAAAATGTTAGGGTAAGATGCATCATTTACTACTTGGTCGGTAAAAATAAAAAAATCAATGTTTTCTTGTTGTGAACAAGTTATAAGATGTTCTTTAAAATAATTTGGTAGTGGTCCTAACCAAGTTTGTATAAGTGCAATCTTTTTCATTATAATTTATCTTTTATAATATCAAATACCTGATTAGGTGTAATTGATTTTTGACAAATATGCTGCATTTTAGTTCCTTTATAAACAGGACACCAATCCCAATCCCCACTATCAAATGTATAAACTGGGTCATTCCAACATTTAATACATAAATCATTAGTTATTTTAGTTAAATTACTAGTAAATTCATGACCCTCTTTTGCAAAACCATTAATCATATAGGTATGTTTACCTAAGACCCAATTTAACCATGATAATCCTGATCCTAACCCTACAAAAATATCAGCATGTTTTAAATATGTAGCAGTTAATTCTAATGAATCATTAATGTCAGTAGAATTGGGAATATTATAAGGTTTAGTACTACATACAAATACTTTATAACCTAAATTTACAAATTTATTAGTTAATTCACACCAATTTTCAAATACCCATTCTTTACACCCAGATGTTGCTTGAGGGCCAAATACTACATATTTATTTTTTATAGGCCTTTTATTATCTCCTAAATTAATTCCAAAATTTAATTCTTTATAATCTAATCCTAAAATATCAGTTGCAGTTTGTTGTAAAGGTATAAGATTTGCAATTGTTGGATGCATATCTTTCCTATCCCAATTATTATCATTATCATTTTTATACCACCCTAGATGATACGTAACATAACATTCTACACTAGACCCAGGATTAACAAATTCTATATTTTTATATTCATCAATATCTTTAAACCAATCATTATGAAATGTAGATAGTATAACTTTACATTTATTTATCTTAGCAAATTCAACAGCATAAGGAGCCCAAGCTATAGTATCACCTATTGATTTTGAATCCTGTGTTATATAAACTCTTTTATCGTTTAAATCAAATTCATCTATTATTACCCCGTCAACTTTTATAACCCAATTAGTAAACCATTTTCTACCACAAACCGTCCACATATTATTTTTAATAGTAGCAGTATGAATTTTACAATTACAGGATTTGTCAATAAATTCAATTAAATATTCTCTATTTAAATCTCCTTTTATTTCAACCTTAGGACCATCATTATAAGTTACTATAATTTTATTTTCATCTTTAGGTTCTTTATAATTCTTTAAAAAATCAACTAAAGTATTTTTCCCAATTTCAGCAATTTTATCCCAATTAAAATTACGATGAATTAATTTAGCATCCTCTAATGCTTTTATTTTATGATCCATATAATTTTCAAAAGCATCTCTCATTACAACGGCTAAATCTTTAAAATCAGGTTCATAATAATTTCCTACAGTACCATTAAAATGGTTATAATCTGCATCAGCAGCTTGTTTTTCCCCTAATACTTTAACAGCTAACCCTTTTCCTTCAGCAAATTCCATTTGACCGCTACATTTTGAATATATTGAAGGTGTACCACAAGCCATTGCTTCAATTAAAGGTAAATTCCATCCCTCACTTCGAGCACAAGAAAGAAAAATATGACCTGTTTTTAAATAAGAAATATAATCTTCTCTAGAGGGAAAGTGTTTAATTTTTACCCTTTTATCATTAATTTTAAAATGTTTAAGTCTTTCTTCAGTAGATTCAATACCATCACCTGAAAAAGCATTATCTATAGAAACTACAATCTCAACATCTTCATCTGGTGAAAATGTACTTAAAAAAGTTTCTATAATTTCTTTAGTAGATTTTCTATAATCCCACCTTCCAAATAATAAAAATTTAAACTTATTATCGTTATATTCATCTAGTAGTTCAACATTTTCAGGAAAAAAAACATCTACATCCACTCCTTCTGGGACAACTTTAACTTTATTGGGGTCAGCTCCTTGAGCTATAGTACATTTAGCTTGCCATTGTGAAGGAACCCATAATTGATCAAATTCATTCCATTTATTAAAAAACCCTTCAGGTTGTAATGTTGATTCCCATACATTATATCCAATTTTAGGTCCAATATAATCATGATAAAAGAAATGGTGGTTAGTTTCATTAAGGATAATATTTACGTTATGTTTAAAACCATTTTTATAATTAGAATATATATCTTCAGTAACCATTTCTCCCTTACTTTCATTCTTCCACAAACATTGATAATTTAATAATTTTTTATCTAAATCATTTAAATAAGGTTCACCATTATGGGGTTCATCACACATACCATTCCATTTGTGACCTATTGTAAAATTTCTAACTTTAACATCAATTAATTTAGATAAATGTCTAAAAAAATCTCTAGCATGTTGGTTATAACCACCTGTACCTATATAACTAGTATGTATTAATAATTTAGGTTTTTTATCTTTTAAACTCATTTAATTTATTTAATGTGTCTGTGTTTATACCCTGTGATTTTGCAACGTGAAAATACAACTCTTCAGTTGTACCTCCAAATTCCTCCATAACAACTTTAATTCCTTTAACACCAATTTTAAACTCCTTAGCTAATTTAGTTTTTAAATCCTCCATTCTTTCATGCTCAGTTTTCATACCATCTTCAAATAATTTATTATAACGTTTTCTAGCTCGTTTTTCAATATCTAAATATAAATGGTCTTCCATATGATTTTTACCATAATAACTATCTAAAAACTCCTGCTGTTCATCTTTCATCCATGCTAATTCCCATTTAGCTTGTTCAAAGTAAGATGGATATTCAAAATCACCATTTCTTATTTTATTAAGTAACGTTGCTTTATATGGTAAAGATTTATGAGTTCTATAACGTCTCCACCAATAGAATGGAGTACTTTTCCTATGTCTTGGTTTTATTGGTATCATATATTACGTAGTTTATTTATCATAACAATGTATATAAGGTGTATTATCTTGTTTTATATTATATTTACTTATATTTCCATATTCTATATAATTAGTAGTTGAATCGTTAGATATAAACCACCTACCATTATTGTTTAATAATTGATCTATAATCTCCTCTCCTGACCCATATAATTTTAATAATTCTATTTTTTTATTTAAAATATTTTCTTTAATTTTAACTGGTGATTTCCCAAATACATAAAAATTACTAGTTAAACTTTTTACTTTATCATAAATTAGTTTATGTTGGGGGTGACCATATTCACCAACTGGGTTATGCGTTACTATTTTATCCCATTCTCTTGAATTTATTATGTTATCAATTGATTTATCATATATTTGTCCTGGTCCATCAAACATTAAACTTGGATTGAGTGTATCTTCATAATCTAACATTTCCCAAGAGCATATGTTTAACTTTTCCATTACTGCATTAAACTCTAATACTCTATTTTTATTTGTTGGATTAGTAACACAAACTACTTTATAATCTGAGCCATAATTTATTAATTCTACTCCCCCAAATATTAACTCATCATCTGGATGAGCTATAACCATAAGTTTAGTTGCTTGATAATCATTAAATGCCCCATTTAATATTTCAGCATTCTTGGGTGTTACTGATGGATCAGGTCCATGAATAAATAGTACTTCATTTGTAATCTCATCAAACATAATATCCCATCCCTTTTCAAGATAATATCTATTTTTTACTTTAAGATCTTCATTAGGGCTATAAAAATTATTCCAAGTAACAGGTAAATATTTATCTTTACCTTCCTCCCATAAAACACAATTTGCAACTCGTTCTTCTGAAAAAGCATTATTGTCAACCCAAATTTTAATACTATGATGATTTAATTCCTCATTCCATTTAAGGCATTTTTTAAAAAACGAAATACTTCTTTTATCATAAAAGTAAAACCCAGCAGCAACAATTCTATTATTAGGATTTCTATCAATATTTTTTATACTAGCTAATTCAGAACCATACTCTCCTTCTAATTTTATATCACCAACCATTTTCCAATTATTCATAGTATGATGAAAGTATCTCATAAATAAAGGGTAATCATCTAAATCATCTAGATATTTTAAAGATTTATCTATATTACTAGTAACAAAGGCATCACCATCTATCCAAGCAAACTTATCATAATCCTCATTTAATGAATCAATACTAGCTAAGAATTTAGCAAAATAAATAGAATAATCTTTATCTTTTAAATCAGGTTCTCTATTATCAATATTTAATTCAACAGATTCAAAATCAACTCTCCTATTTACAACATTAGGAAGATTAATATTAGAATCACAATTAAATCCATATACTATAAGCTTATAATTAGAATAACGAAGTAAACTTTTAGCAAGCACTTCAATCATACCTAAGTAATTTTCATTACCTCCTGTTATCCAAACAAACCTATCTTTCGTCATTTACTTACTATTTAACTGTTCAGCTAATTTTTTGTTTTCACGCTCTAATTTAACTATTTTAGATCTTAAAACCTTATTATTTCTTTCTAACTGGGTTACTTTCCAATTAATTCTTTGTAAATCACTATTCATAACATTATATTTATTGGCGTTTTATCCACATATACATGCGATATAAAGCGCTATTAATTAACTTTCATACCAGTCGTCGCTAAAATACCTACACGCTATCTAACGAAAACGTCTACCTTTCTTTAATTTACCTTTAACAAAATTTTCATCCCATTCTTTTAAATTCTCCTCTAATTTATTATCTTTGTAAAACCAACTTATTATAAATCTAATTAGAGCCATTATCCTATTGCTTTTAATATTGTAGAAAGAATAAGTAAAACTAACATTCCAACAATTGAAATTCCAATCATTTTTAATGCAGCAGATTCAGTGCGTTTTTTTCTGTCACTATCGTAGTAAGGGTGTTTTTTCATATCATTTGTTTTATTCATTAATGTACCAAAATATTCTTCATAATCCAATTTATCCATTTCTTTTTATTTATAAACTTTCATTTGACTAATTTCATCCATTATCTTATTTAAAGTACTACTTGCAGCACCAATTGACTTTTGATTACTATTAATTTGTTTTTGTAAATTGTTTATATGATCAACTTTAGGCTCAGCATATCGTTTGTAATCCAACCAAAAACCTACTCCC
>TARA_R110001599_G_scaffold300764_3_pt1 | contig 11218 bp, 8 predicted proteins | sample TARA_R110001599 | Tara Oceans TARA_R110001599 (sample SAMEA4398360) | marine metagenome | biome: Polar Biome; feature: [MES] marine water layer (ENVO:01000295) within the mesopelagic zone...; material: water (ENVO:00002006), including particulate matter (ENVO:01000060) such as...... | reverse complement strand
CGTGTAGATGGCGCAGTTGATAGCCGTCTGCAAAAAGCTGCAAAAACCGTAAAGCTTGATGGCTTCCGTCCCGGTAAAGTGCCGATGAGCGTGGTTCGCCAGCGTTTCGGCCAGTCGGTACGCATGGAAGTACTCGGCGAAGTAATGAATGAGTGCTTCTACGAAGCCATTCAGCAGCAAGAGCTAAAGCCTGCTGGTCGCCCAGAAATCGAGCCAAAAAGCTTGGAAGCCGGTAAAGACATTGAGTTTGTTGCCACTTTCGAAGTATTCCCAGAAATCGAAGCCAAAGATTACAGCTCGATTGTGGTGAAAAAGCCGGTTGCCGAAATCACTGCCGCTGATGTCGATAAGATGATCGAAAATCTGCGCTCTCAGCGTGCTGATTGGAGTGTTGTTGAGCGCGCCGCAGCCGATGGCGACAAAGTTAATATCGACTACCTTGGCACTAAAGATGGTGTAGAGTTTGAAGGTGGTAAGGCTGAAGGTTCTGATCTAGAGCTCGGTTCTGGCCGTATGATTCCTGGCTTTGAAGCGGGAATCGAGGGGATGGCAGCCGGAGAAGAAAAGGTTATTGCCGTATCTTTTCCTGAGGACTACCACAGCGAAGACCTTAAGGGCGCTGCGGTTGAGTTTAAGATTACCTTGAACTCTGTTAGCGCCAAAGAATTGCCTGAACTCAATGAAGAATTGTTTGAAGCTTTTGGTGTGAAAGAGGGCGGTTTAGACGCTTTTCGCGCTGAAGTAGAAAAAAATATGGCTCGGGAGTTGAAAAATGCGACTAAGTCCCGCATTAAGAACCAAGTCATGGAAGGTGTGCTAAAGGTGCATTCTGATTTGCAGGTGCCTAAAGCGCTTGTTAGTCAAGAGATTGAGGCTTTGCGCGGACAGCAAATGCAGCAGTTTGGCGCAATGGCTGAAAAGCTAAATGCAGCAGACATCCTTCCCGACGAGCTTTTCCGTGATAACGCGGAGCGTCGTGTTAAATTAGGCTTGGTACTCAATGAGCTAATTAGCGCAGAAGGTATTAAAGCCGACGCAGACAAGGTTCGCGCTGCTCTTGAAGAGATGGCGGCTAGCTTCGAAGATAAAGACGAGATTATCAATCACTACATGGGTAACCCCCAGCAGCTTCAGCAGATCGAAGGTATGGTCATTGAAGAGGAAGTTGTTGAGAAATTGCTTGAAAAATCGAAGGTTAGCGAAGAAACTTTAAGCTACGAAGAAGTTATGTCGCCACCGGCGGAAGAGGCAGACGCGTCTTAATTTGCTAGATTGCTCTGCTTATCTGCGAACAAGCGACTGAGCCTTACGGTTCCGTCGCTTGTTTTTTTTCTGGTAGGTGAAAAATCCGCTTACCCATTAACGATACGGAAGAGTGTTTACTATGTCGCGCAACTCGATTGACGGTATCAACAATAATTCTATTACTAATCTAGGCTTGGTGCCTATGGTCGTCGAACAGACGGCGCGGGGCGAGCGCTCCTATGATATTTATTCGCGTCTCCTTAAAGAGCGAGTGATTTTCTGTGTTGGTCAGGTTGAAGACCATATGGCTAACCTGATCGTGGCTCAGTTGCTGTTCTTGGAATCAGAAAATCCAGATAAAGATATTCATTTATACATAAATTCGCCAGGTGGTTCGGTGACGGCAGGCCTGTCTATTTATGACACCATGCAATTTATTCGTCCCAATGTGAGCACCATGTGTATTGGTCAGGCGGCCAGTATGGGCGCGTTCTTGCTGAGCGGTGGCGAAAAGGGTAAGCGCTTTATTCTGCCAAACGCTCGCACAATGATTCACCAGCCCAGTGGTGGAGCTCAGGGGCAGGCAACGGATATCGATATTCAAGCGCGCGAGATTCTGATTATCCGCGAACGCTTGAATCATCTTATGGCTCAGCATACTGGCCAAAGCTATGAAACCATTGCTAAGGACACTGAGCGGGACAACTTCATGAACGCCCAGCAGTCTTGCGATTACGGCTTGGTTGACCAAGTTTTGACTGACCGCAAATAAGCGCACCACACATTGCCGCAGGTTTGCACTTAAGTGGGCAAACTTGCAAAAATAGCTAAAAGGCGTCATCTTTACCCTAAGGTGGATATCGCCATGCAAATAGAACAAGGTGGGAATGAATGAGTAGCAAAGACGGCACAGACGAAAACGGCAAGCTGCTGTACTGTTCCTTCTGTGGTAAAAGCCAGCACGAAGTCCGCAAGTTAATTGCTGGCCCGTCTGTTTTTATCTGTGATGAATGTGTTGACCTATGTAACGACATTATTCGCGAAGAAGTGCAGGAAGCGGCAAGTGAAGCTGGTCGCGACAAGCTACCGACGCCGCAGGAAATTAACCATACGCTAGATCAGTATGTTATTGGCCAAGTGCGTGCAAAAAAGGTGCTCGCAGTAGCGGTCTATAACCATTACAAGCGCTTGCGTGTAGGCGAAAAAGGCAAAGACGATATCGAGCTGGGCAAGAGTAATATATTGCTGATTGGTCCGACCGGTAGCGGCAAGACCTTGTTGGCAGAGACTTTGGCACGACTGCTTGATGTGCCTTTTACTATTGCTGACGCAACCACCTTAACCGAAGCCGGTTACGTGGGTGAAGATGTTGAAAACATCATTCAAAAGCTGCTTCAGAAGTGTGATTACGATGTAGAAAAGGCCCAAATGGGCATTGTTTATATCGATGAAATCGATAAGATCTCGCGGAAGTCGGATAACCCATCAATTACACGTGATGTATCGGGCGAGGGTGTGCAGCAGGCGCTGCTGAAGTTGATCGAGGGCACTGTTGCATCTGTGCCGCCGCAGGGTGGCCGTAAGCATCCCCAGCAAGAGTTTTTGCAGGTCGATACCTCGAATATCCTGTTTATCTGTGGTGGCGCCTTTGCTGGCCTAGATCGCGTTATTCGTGATCGTTCTGAAAAAGGCGGTATCGGATTCAGTGCAGAGGTTAAGAGCAAGAGCGAAGCTCGCAATGTTGGTGAAATACTGGCTGATGTTGAACCGGATGATTTGGTGCGCTATGGCTTGATTCCAGAATTTGTTGGTCGTCTACCAGTGATCGCGACGCTGGAAGAGCTTGATATCGATGCCTTGGTGAGCATTTTGACTGAACCCAAAAATGCGCTGACCAAACAGTATTCCAAGCTTTTTGATATGGAAGGTGTGGAAGTTGATTTCCGCGAAGACGGCTTGCGCTCAGTTGCTGAAAAGGCAATGACCCGCAAAACCGGTGCTCGTGGTCTGCGTTCGATTTTAGAGTCCGTGCTACTTGATACTATGTACGATTTGCCTTCAATGGAAAACGTCAGCAAAGTTGTCATCGATGGCTCAGTAATCAAGGGCGATTCGGCGCCAATCTTGGTTTACAGTGAGCAACGCAAGGTCGCTCCGGAAGAATAAACCCCGCTCCAAAGCCGCCGCGTGAGTTATTTTCGCGGCGGGTCTCTTTTTTGTCACAATCTTTGCTAGTCAAGTCTTGTTTTTACTGTGCTAAGTCCCCATCTTAGGCTTAAGCTGTCTGTATTACAGGCGAAATATCCGTTGTGTCCGGATTGTACAAATATTATGCGAGGCGATTAAATGGCCGATAAGCGAGAAATACAGGAGCTGCCACTGCTTCCTTTGCGCGATGTGGTGGTTTACCCCCACATGGTGATCCCCCTGTTCGTTGGGCGCGATAAGTCGATACGCGCACTTGAACTGGCCATGGCAAGCAATAAGGAAATTGTGCTTGCTGCACAGCGTAATCCAGATTTAGATGAGCCAGGTACTGACGACCTTTACGATATTGGTACTGTTGCCAATATTTTGCAGTTGTTGAAGCTTCCTGACGGCACCGTGAAAGTTTTAGTTGAGGGCAGCTACCGAGCTGTGCTCAACGCCGTTACTGCCGAAGAAGATTATTTCAGTGCAGAAATTGATGTATTGGAAGAGATTAAAATTGGGGAAGAAGAATCCGAAGTCATGTTGCGTTCGGCGATCTCCCAATTTGAGAAATACATTAATCTCAGCAAGAAAATTCCCGCCGAAGTGCTCACGTCGCTGTCGGGTATAGACGACCCCGGTCGCCTTGGCGATACCATAGCCGCCCATATGAATATGGCGCTTGAGCAGAAGCAAGCGGTGCTGGAGATGGTTGACGAGCGCGAGCGTTTAGAGCATTTGATGGGGCTAATGGAGTCCGAAATTGACCTTTTCCAGGTTGAGAAACGGATTCGTGGTCGCGTCAAAAAGCAAATGGAAAAAAGTCAGCGCGAGTACTACCTCAATGAGCAAATGAAGGCTATTCAGCGTGAGCTGGGTGAGTCGGAGGAAGGCGTAAACGAACTCGAAGAACTCGAAAGCCGCGTAGACAAAGCGGGCATGAGCAAAGAGGCGCTGGATAAAGCTAAGGCAGAGCTGGCTAAACTGAAAATGATGTCACCCATGTCGGCAGAAGCCTCTGTGGTACGTGGCTATATCGACTGGCTAGTGAGTATTCCCTGGCAAAAGCGCTCGCGGGTTAAGCATGACCTTGCGCGGGCTGCTGAAATTTTAAATGAAGACCATTACGGTCTCGATGAAGTCAAAGACCGGATACTTGAGTATCTTGCGGTTCAGAAGCGAGTAAAGAAAGTGAAGGGGCCGGTTTTGTGTCTCGTTGGGCCGCCAGGGGTTGGTAAAACATCTCTGGGCGAGTCTATTGCGCGAGCCACTAATCGTAAATTTGTGCGTATGGCCTTGGGTGGCGTGCGCGACGAAGCTGAAATTCGCGGGCATCGCCGCACTTATATTGGCTCTATGCCGGGTAAAGTCATTCAAAAGATGTCCAAGGCCTCGGTTCGCAATCCGCTGTTTTTACTCGATGAAATCGACAAAATGGGTATGGATCATCGCGGTGATCCAGCATCTGCTTTGCTGGAAGTTCTCGACCCCGAGCAAAACCACGCCTTTAATGATCACTATCTTGAGGTCGATTACGATCTCTCAGATATTATGTTTATCTGTACCTCGAACTCCTTGAATATTCCGCCAGCGCTGATGGATCGAATGGAGGTTATACGGATTCCGGGTTACACCGAAGACGAAAAGATCAATATTGCGCGTCGTTACCTGATTCCGAAGCAGTTAAAAAACAATGGGCTTAAGGAAACTGAGGCCAGTATTGATGAGGATGCGCTGCAGGATATCGTGCGCTACTACACGCGTGAAGCCGGGGTCCGCGGGCTCGAGCGACAAGTCGCTAAAGTTTGTCGCAAGGTCGTAAAAAATCTCGCGCTGAATGGCGAAAGCGGCGTGATTAAAGTGGTGTCCGGTAATCTAGAAGACTATCTTGGCGTCCGTCGCTATAACTATGGCAAGGCCGAAGAAGAAAATAAGGTAGGGCAGGTTACTGGTTTGGCTTGGACCTCCGTTGGCGGCGAGTTATTGACGATTGAGGCAGTGTCGGTGGTTGGTAAGGGACGGCATATTAAAACCGGCTCACTTGGCGACGTCATGCAAGAGTCTATTCAAGCGGCAACCACCGTTGTGAGGAGCCGCTCTAAGCGCCTGGGTATCCCCGCGCGCTACCATGACCGCCACGATATACATATTCATATGCCAGAGGGTGCAACCCCAAAAGATGGGCCATCGGCCGGCGTTGGGATGTGCACAGCACTGGTTTCAGTGATAACGGGTATCCCGGTACGCTCCGATGTGGCGATGACTGGCGAGATTACTTTGCGCGGTCAGGTGCTGGCAATTGGTGGTTTGAAAGAAAAACTGCTTGCAGCTCACCGCGGCGGTATAAAAACCGTTATAATCCCGTCCGAGAATGAGAGGGACCTCAAAGAGATACCTGAAAACATTAAAGCCGACTTGGAAATTCGCCCCGTTAAATGGATTGACGAAGTGCTGAATATCGCACTGGAAAGTATTCCAAAAGAGATTTCTGAAGAAGCTTATTTGGCAGGTATTGACGATAACCACAAAAGTGTGGACGGTAATGATGATATCTTGGGCGAAGCGCGCGCAAACGCACACTAGCCGCAGAGATTCCTTGACCGTAAGAGGCGCAGTTGGTATAAATCCCACTCTTTGCGCATGCGGCTGTCACTGTCCTTGCGCAGGTATGTGACTGCCAGCAGTGACACTTAAAAATTTTTTTATAACAATTTGAAGGGGAAGAATAAGTGAATAAATCTGAGCTAATCGACGCTATTGCAGAATCTGCAGACCTGTCCAAAGCAGCCGCTGGTCGCGCGCTGGATGCAACGGTAGAAGCTATTACCAATGCATTAAAGTCAGATGATTCCGTATCACTTGTCGGCTTTGGTACATTTAGCGTTAAAGACCGTGCAGCTCGCACCGGCCGCAATCCTCAAACTGGCGCGCCAATCGAAATTTCAGCTGCCAAGATCCCTAGTTTCAAAGCAGGTAAAGCGTTGAAAGACGCCTGTAACTAAGGGTTATAGCCATTCCCACGGTGTTGGGAAGTCGCTATAGGGGTTAAAACCTCTTACAGAAGGCGCATCGAGAGGTGCGCTTTTTTTTATGATTCAGAGTCGGATTCGCGTCAATGCTGCAAAATATTCGGAATAATATCCAGGGAACTGCCGCCAAGTTCATTATCGCGCTCATCATCGTACCTTTTGCGCTATTTGGTATTGATAGTTTATTTGGTGGCTCAGGACAGGTTCCTGCCGCTGTCGTCAACGGCGAAAAGATTTCTGAAGGTGAATTGCAACAGGCGATTAGTCTTCAAAAGCGACGTTTACTAGGAATGATGGGGGATCAAATTGACCCCGCAATGCTAGACGACGCAATGTTGCGTAAGCCAGCATTGAATACCTTAATAAAGCAGCAGCTGCTCCTGCAAGCCGCCGCTGAAGCAGGTATTGAAATTTCGACCGCCCAGCTGCATGCAACCATCGCGTCCATGCCGCAATTTCAAGAAGACGGCCGATTCTCTCAGGCTCGTTATGAACAAGTTCTACGCTTGCAAGGCTATAGCAGTGCGTTTTTTAAACAGCTGTTGCGCTCAGATCTGACAATTCAGCAGCTATCCAGCGCCGTTGCGGGCTCAGCCTTTGTGGCGGGTCCGGAATTGTCGCGGGCAATTGGCTTGCTCCACGAGACCCGCGATTATCACTTTATCACCGTTGCCCAAGCGCCTTATCGCGCCAGCATTAAGATTAGCGATGATGAGGTCGAAGCCTACTACCAGGAAAATGCGAATCAATTTCTGAGTGAGGCCGCAGTTAGATACTCGTATGTTGAGTTATCTGAAGAGGATTTTTTTGAGCCGGTTTCAGAAGATCAAGTCATGGCCGAATACCAGCGATTGGTAGAGGCGAGTAACGCGCAAGTAGAGCGCGAAGCAGCACATATTTTAATTGAAATTAACGACGACACCAGTCGTGAAGAAGCGTCTTCACAGCTTGAAAAAATTCGCCAAACCGTTTTGGCTGGCGCAGACTTTGCAGAGCAAGCGCGACAGTATTCAGCAGATGCCGGTAGCGCGGGTGACGGCGGTGCCCTTGGTTTTAGCAGTGGGGACAGTTTTCCAGCGGAGTTTGAAGAGGCTTTAGCTGGGCTAAAAGAAGGTGAAATCTCTCCTGTCATTGAAACGGAAGCGGGCTTACACCTGATTAAATTGCTGAGTGTTCGCCAGCCTAGTGTGCCGAGTCTAGAGAGCGCAAGGCTTGAGATTACTGAACGGCTGCGCCGCCAAGAGGCGATGCCACGCTTAATTGGTGCGGTAGAAGATTTACGTGACTTTGTCTTCAACGCAGAAAATTTAACCATGCCCGCCAAAGAGCTTGGGCTCGAAGTTAAGCAAAGTGAATGGCAAAAGGAATCTGACGAGAGCGGATTGTTTGCTTATGCGAGCTTGAAGTCTGCAGCCTTTAATCCAGAATTGCGCAGTAAAGGCTTAAACAGCGAAGTCTTTGAATTAACGCCGGAACACTTTGCGGTGATCCATGTCGAAGAATACAAGGCACCCGATACCCTGCCTTTAGCACAGGTGCGCGAAGAGATTGTGAGTAGCCTGGAGCAGCGCAAAGCTGAACTTGCGGCAGAATCTCAGGCCAAAGCGATCCAAGCAGAGTTGCTTGCTGGTAAGCGAGCCGAAGAGGTCGCCAAGGCCGAGCAGCTTACTTGGAATGCGATTGCCGCAGGCAAGCGTGGCGGCATTGCTGTTGAGGCGCCGATACGCAATCGCGCATTTTCAATGCCTAGACCAGATCAGCAGGCAAGCGTAAGCGTTTTGCGTTTGGCAAATGGTGATCGAGTGGTCTTGCAGTTACTTGATGTGAATTATGGCAGCCAAAGCGGGATGGACGTCGCCCAGCTTAACGAAGCAGAAAATAGCGCGTCTAGAAATAGGTCTTCACAGGATTTTTCGGCTTACTTTAATGGTTTGTGGAAAGACGCAAAAATTAAGATCAATTGATTTAGGCCCCAGTCGGCTGATTACCGCTGGGGCTACTTAATGGATACATAAAAATAATGACTTCCGCTTTACGACGGTCGCTGAGTGCAGGTGTTGTCGATGTTTGGTTTAGCTTTACCAATGACAACCGCCTGAAAACAGTGCAAAAAGATTACGAGGAAATGCTCTCGCAGTCCGAGCTCGAACAGTATCAGCAGCTTAAGCATGTCGATAATGGTTGGGATTATCTGGTGAGTAGGGCCTTGTTGCGGACGGTATTGGCTGAATACTGCGAACTATCACCGCAAGAAATTGAATTTCAGGTAAATGACTTTGGTAAGCCCGAACTAAGCAATTCTAGTGTTTCGCCAATAATCCAGTTTAATACCGCGCACACCAGCGGCTTAACCGTCTGCGTCGTTACGCGTGATAATGCAATTGGCGTTGATGTGGAGTGCAGGGCAGAAAACCCAGGAATACTTGATGTTGCCGAAGACTATTTTTCGGCGCTTGAACTTCAGGCGCTGAAAAGTCGAGATGAAGCGCAGCAGCTCAATTATTTTTATCGCTATTGGACATTGAAAGAAGCGTACATCAAGGCTCGCGGCGAAGGTTTGTCGATTCCATTGCATGACTTTTCAGTAGTGCTTGGTAACGATGGCGAGTTCCTTGAATTTTTTGGCCCTGATGCTGAAAGCTGGGATTTTCGATTGCTGGGTCAGAATGCAGCCTACACCGCGGCGCTGAGTATGAATGGTCGCATTGCGGGATTGAACTTTTTTCACAGCGTACCCTTAGGGCCTCAATCTGAGCAAAGTGCCGCCGATGCGTTTGACCAAGGTTCCGCGCCGGCCGGTGATCGCCGGCGTCGCATTGGCTAAAATAATTAGGAGTAGAAACCTTGTATAAAGTATTAACCCTGAACCAAATATCTGAAAAAGGCTTAAGCCGTCTACCTAGCGAAAATTATGAGTTAGCGACGGAATTTGGTGCGCCTGATGCAATATTGTTGCGCAGCCACAAGCTCCAAGTCGCAGAAATTTCTGCTAGCGTAAAAGCCATTGCGAGAGCGGGCGCCGGCACGAATAATATCCCTGTATCAGCATGTACCGAGCGTGGTATTCCTGTTTTTAATAGCCCTGGTGCCAATGCCAATGCGGTTAAAGAATTGGTTATTGCCGGATTGGCATTAGGTTCACGGGGAATTTTGGCCGGTATATCGTATGTGAATACTCTGGGTCATATGAATGACGCGGCTGAAATGGCTAAGCTCCTAGAGAAAGAAAAAAAGCGTTTTAAGGGCAATGAGCTGGCAGGGCGCACTCTCGGTGTTGTCGGTCTCGGGGCGATAGGCTCAATGATAGCAAATGCCGCATTAAGCTTAGGCATGGACGTTATTGGTTATGATCCTGCGTTGTCTGTTGATGCTGCATGGCGCTTGCCTAGTTCAGTAAAGAAAATGGATAATTTAAGCAGTTTATTCGCTCGAGCAGACTTCATTACCCTGCATTTGCCCGTTCTAGATTCAACCCGAGGCTTGATCAATACCGACTTACTCGCTGCCTGCAAACCAGGCTGCTGCTTGCTGAATTTTGCCCGAGAAGAAATTGTGGATATCAGCGCGGTTATTCGCGCCTTAGATAACGGCAGTCTGCGTCAGTTTATTACCGATTTTCCCGTGCCAGCGCTTATCGGACGAGCTGACGTAATTCTCATGCCGCATATCGGTGCAAGCACCGATGAAGCAGAGGAGAATTGCGCAATTATGGTTGCCGATCAGCTGGATGATTTTCTGCAAAGCGGCAATATTAAAAATTCGGTTAATTTTCCTAATTTGCAACTGGATCGCAGCGGCCGGTGCCGTCTTGCAATTGCTAACCATAACGTTCCCAAGATCCTTGGTAGCGTACTTGGTTTACTTGCGGATGCTGATATTAACGTTGTCGATATGTTGAATAAAAGTCGCGACGAAATAGCCTACAATCTAATTGACTTGGGCAGTGAAGCAAATCCGGCGCTACTAGAGCAATTACGTGCCATTGAAGGCGTTATCAATGTGCGTTTAATTCAATGGTGAAAGCGCAATATCAATAAAGGTTAGGTAAATGGCGAGCTTGGACAGTATACAAGCACTACTCAAAGATCAGCGTGGTGTGCCACCTATTAGCGACTGGCATCCTGAGCTTAGTGGCGACATTGATATTGTCATAAAAGCCGATGGCCGCTGGATTCATGAAGGCGGTGAAATAAAACGCCATGAACTGGTTAAGCTATTTGCGTCTATTCTGCGCCGCGAGCAAGACGGCCACTACTACTTGGTTACGCCGGTTGAAAAATGGCGGCTGCAAGTGGAAGAGTTCCCCTTGATGATTGTCGACTTCGAAGTTGGCGGCAGCGCTGATTCACCGCGTATAGCGGTGAAAACCAACGTCGACTCCTGGTTTGAGCTTGGTTCAGAGCACCCTTTGTGCGTTGATACGCAGGCCGATAGCAAGGAACCCATTCCTTCAGTGTTAACCCGGCATGGTTTGGTGGCAAAGGTGAATAGGGCATGTTTTTATCGCTTGGTAGAGCTCGCTGAAAATGAAGCCGGGGCTATCGTGCTACACGCTGGTGGCGAGTCTTTTGAACTCGGTTCAAGTCAGTAGAGCGCTTGGCGGGCAATAAAGTATACGAGCACAAAAAAGGGCAGCGGAAGCTGCCCTTTTTTTTGTATCTCGCTTTTACATATTGGGGTAGTTGGGGCCGCCGAGGCCTTCTGGTGTTACCCAAATAATATTTTGCGCGGGATCTTTAATGTCGCAAGTTTTG
>TARA_R110001599_G_scaffold73668_1_pt1 | contig 11225 bp, 6 predicted proteins | sample TARA_R110001599 | Tara Oceans TARA_R110001599 (sample SAMEA4398360) | marine metagenome | biome: Polar Biome; feature: [MES] marine water layer (ENVO:01000295) within the mesopelagic zone...; material: water (ENVO:00002006), including particulate matter (ENVO:01000060) such as...... | reverse complement strand
ACATCAACCACTCGCCCGTCCTGAACCCGAATACGAGCAACCTGCTTGGAATGGTCGAAGAGTAGAACTCGCATATTTGTCACATCAGCACCGTCGAACTGTTGATGAACATTAACACGAGTAGAACGGTCAGTACCATCACGAGGGATAGAGAAGTAGTAGTAAGCCCCGCGGTCGTGCCATTCCTCAATAGTTTCAGCACCACCTGTATCGAAGTATGCTCCAGAGTAAATCTGAGTTTCACTATATCTCTGAATAGTATAATCCTTACCAGCCACAAACTGTGGGTCCGCATCAGGTGCGGGGAGATTCTGTCCTGCGTAATTGAGGAAGAACCGACTAAGTTTAAGTTCCTCGGAAGTTCCAGCAGGGATGAGACCACCACCACCGTTATCATAAGACTTGAATTTAGAGGCACTAATAGCGGTATTCTCACCTGCTCGCAAGTCCTGATAACAGGCAGTTAGAGCATAAGTTGAAGGTGATACATCAAAATTCTTCTGAGCAAATGAAGAATTATCAATCTTTTCAGACTGGCAACGGGTCTGTTCAAGGTCAAGAAGATAAGTAATATCATCAGCACGAGGTCCTTCCACAGTAGCACAATACATATACATATCTACAATCTTAACTTTGTAGTCAGCAGCAGCACCACCGGGGAGTGTAGGATTTTTAGAAGCCTGTCCAAGAATAGACTCAATAGCCCGTCGCTGGAAAGCAGTAGCAGTCTGAGGATTAAGCACCAGTTCATAACGACCGGAAGGTAAAGCGTGTCCAACTTTGAATAGAGACAGAGGAGGTTGCCATACGGTCTCAAAACTGCCTACACGACGAGAAGGAGGAGCAACAACGGGAGGATTACTACGAATACGACTGAAACGGTTGGCATCAGCAGCGGTAATATCAACAGAACCTGCGGGAGCAACTCTTAGAGTAAGATTAGCGGGTGCTTCCAGAACTTCCATACGAACATCAAGGACACCAGTTTCACCACCAGCAACAGCATTGAATACAATATAATCTCCAACCTGCCAATTAACATTAGAATTAGGAGGAGCACCACCAGCACCAGCAGCAAAAGTAATAATACCGGTTGCTTCAACAAAGCCTACAGAGTTTGCGGCGTTATAACCGATAGCGGTATCAGCAAGGGTAGTCTCAGTAGCAATTGTAGGCACTTGATTTTTAATAATAGCACCATCAGAAGCAGTTTCAGCCTGACGGATATCTTGCTCTGTTTCCCACCAGTTAGTAGCCTCGCCCACAGAGTCAAGCCACGATTTAGATTTAGTTAGTCGAGTTTCAAGAGCATCAACCTGAGGCATAAAATCAGCCACACGAGATACAGTCTTATCATTAATTCTCATTTCTCCACTCTGGAAAAGATTACTCATAAGTCCCATATTAGGTGCGACGCCATCAGCAATATCAACAGGAGTTGTGCCATCACCTTTAGTAAGTTCAAAGCGAGTTCGGATATAACTACGACTGGGCAACCACCACTTCTGTCCCGAAGTCTGAAAGCGAAAGTGAATAGCACCATTAGCGAAATTGTTTCCCACTACATCACGAGTAGGTGGGTGTTGGTCGTATTCCATACGAGAAGTTCCTTCGTTGGTAGAACTGAGTTCATCAACATTAGTCTTAAGGTCAAAAATACTTGTCATCTTGTTTGTTTATATATATATAGATATTATTATTTTTAAAAAATAAAAAAATAATTATATTAATTAATCCCGAATAATTTTGAATAATTTGAATTATTGTCAATCTTTCGGGTTAAGTTGTTAAAGTCTTGGTGAAATGTTTCACAAAATTATTGTCGAATTTCTTTGCCTGACTTCCTCCAGCAAGTCCTAAACCTGACCCAGACATTCCGTCAATTTTCTTTGCTAATTTCTTCTTCATAACTTCTCGAGCAATTGGTGCCATCTTTTTACCTAATGACACAATACCAACCTTAGTAGGATTCTTCTTTAATGATTCAAATCCTGCCTTAAGTTTTATCTTATCCTTAGTGGGTAAATCATTAATAGTTAGTTTAGTTTCCTTAATAGCCTTAAGAACAATAGCCTTAACAGAACCGCCTGCTATCTTATTAACAATAGCAGCACCAGCGGCACCAGCAGCACCGGTTAAAGCAGCACCTGCTAATGCTCCGACCGTTACGGTGCCTACAACCGTTGTAGCGGCGGCGGCGGAGGCCGCGGCAGAAATACCAGCAATAATAGCAGCAAGACTAAAAATAAATCCTCCTTGATGACGAGGTTTTAATTTATCAATACCCTTAGCAATAATACTATCAGGATTACCGAGTCTGAATATACCAGCGAGAATTTTAATGGCAATATTGTTTAATATTGTAGCAACACCTGACCCTTTCAAACCATTTTTCATAATTGGTTTTAACGATTCAAGAACTTTCATAATTATTTGTTGTGGGTCTTGTGTAGATTTCATAATAGTTTTTGCTTTTAGTGCTATCAGTTGTTTAATTTTTTCTGTGTTATCTAAAGTTTGAGATACTAATTTATTTGTCTTAAGCATTGGGATTACCATTTTCTGAAGTCCTTTAATAATCATTTGTGAATCAATACCAGCACCAACAAGAGGTCTTGGGTTAAGTTTATAACCTTTTCCTAAACCTTTACTTTTTGATTGACCACCTCGTCGGGTAGGAATACTACCACCATTAAATCCAGCCACTACAGGCGAAGTTTTAGTCCTATCTCCTAAAGATTTCATTCTCTTCTCCCTAACCATTTTTTGAAGTAATTTTTTCTTAAGCATATCACCGGGCAAAGTATCACCAGCACCAGCAAGTCCTAAACCAGCCCCAGCAAGTCCTAAACCTCCACCAGCGACTCCTAAACCTTGACCTTGAACTGCTTTAACACCTTTATAAATACCAGCGGCGGCATTTTGATATTGTTCTGGTGGTGTATATTTATTTACTATATTGTTAATTCTTTCTGATTGATTAGGAGCAATTGTTTTAAAATCTTGCTTTAATTGTTTGCCTTCATCTGTATTCATAAATTGAATACCTTTAACAACAGCATCAATAACAGCGGGTCCGTGTTTTGTTATAAGGTGTCTTTTTGACAATATACCTCTAACGATATCACGAAGGCGACCATCTCCAGCCATACCTTGCTCGAAAGCCTGTTCTTGAACTATCGACATTTGTCTTGAACCGGTAGAAACTGCTACATCATTACACACTTGGGGTGAATAAGTGTATCCTATTAATCCCCGTCTTGATTGATTTAGTCTTGTCATCTTCTTTTGTTTTATATAATATAAAAGATATTATAAAAAAAAAATTATATTTAATGCTACCGAAAGAGTGTAGAAACTACAATCATTCAACTACATTACTTTCTTGACCTTTCAACTATAAATGGTCTCATATATCTAATTACAACTCGTGCTGTAAAATATTCTTTGTTTGTATTTACAGGTCTTAGTTTGTCGTCTGTTAATCTGAATCGTAAAACTGTTCTTTTACTTCCTGCTAATTCATTACTTGGAACTTTTGCGGGATTGAATGGTGTAGAAATAATTTGAGAACCTGGTGAAACATTAATTAATACCTGTGAAACAATCTGATTAAAACGGTTATTAAACCGAATACCTCTCTGAACCAAATCTGAAGCGATGAGGAAGTAATTTACAGTGTTAAAAGAAGCGACATTTGGTGCTAATTCATTTAAAGGAGCGGTAGAAAATGGTCCGACTTGTGTAGCATTAAAACCTAATATTTCCCTTAAACTGTCGGTAGGTTGAAAATCAACATATACATTAGTATAATTAAATCTAATTAATACTTTTTGTGTAGCATCATCAGGTGCTAACTGAATTAAAGGTTTAGGTGCTGTCCCGTCTAATACTTTTGCTCCTACTTTTTCTAATCCTGATTGTAAAGAATTATTTAATCCTGTTAAATCGTATAATCCTGTTTCAATTTTAACTGTAAATAGTTGAGCAGGTCCTCCGTCTGCTCTATCTCCGAAAACATAAAATGTGTCATTCTTGCTTTCAATAACATTAGGAACGGTCCACCAGACGGTGGCCTCTTCAACACTTGTAGTAATATTTACGGCATCCACTGGAATCTCTATAGGTTCTTCTAACTGAATTTCAAAACTTGAACCATCAGCACTTACATTAGTAGCACCTTGTGAAGGGTCGCTACTAACTAATAAACTCATTTCTTCTGGAACCATCATCTTGTATTATCTTTATTATATACTATATGAAATATTTTAATTTAAAATAAATTTTTTATTCATAATCTTCATCTGAAAAATAATCTATATCTTCCTCTTCCTCTTCTTGTTCATCATCCTTGTCAAACATATCTGGTTCTTGTAATTCAAACTGTTCCACTTGTTGAACTTGTTTACGAGGTCTTCCTCTGCTTTTACCGACTTTGGGTTCTGTTGGTTGTTGATAATAAGTAGGTTTATTTCCTGCCATCTCTTGTAAAATCAATCTTTCTAATTCTGCCTCTAAATCATCTGAGTCTGCTAATTCTGCTAAATCTTCAATATTTTCATTTACAACTCTTGATGCCATTTGTGCTGTATATCTGCTTACTTCTTCAGTAGGTGGTCGTATGTTTCTTGATACAATTTTACCCTTATATTTTCCTCTTCCCCTTACTGCTTGTTGTCCTCGTGGTAAAGTTTGATTAACTCTTTGGATTTCTTGTTCTATTTCTTGAGGGTGTTCTGGTATTCTGCTTAATTCTTTTGGGTCAGTATAACGACCTTCAATAAGTCCTTTTTTAACTAAACCTAACCAAGTCCTACCTCCTACTCTTACCGGTCGTTGAGTATTTGGGTTAATTATGATATCACCTTTATTCGGAATGCTCTGGTTTGACATAATTACTTTGTTTATATATATACATTATATTATATTTTTTTCAAAATAAATTAATACAAAACAACTTTATTTAGAATGATTTTTAAAAAATAATTCGTATATTATATAGTGTAATTATAAAAGATGCCTAAGAAAGTTAAAATGAGATTACCAAATGAAATATTAGCATTACCAAATGCTGATAAATTGTTTCACGAGAAGTGGAAGAAAGGAAGAAATATGCTTAATATACCTCACCCTTTCAGATGTGTAGCACTTGGTCCTCCTAATTGTGGTAAAGGGACTATTATTAAAAATTTATTGTTAAGGGCTAAACCAGCATTTGAAGAAGTGTTTGTTATTCATTGCGACCCGGATTATACTAAAGAATGGGATGATATAGGGGGTGAAATGATGTCGGAAATACCTAATCCTGAAGACTGGAAAGGCGAAGTAAAAACTTTAGTTATCCTTGATGATTTAGAATTTAAGGGGATGAGTAGAGACCAGAAAAGAAATTTAGACCGTTTGTTTGGATTTGTTTCTACACATAAGAATATAAGTATTGTATTAGCGGCACAAGATACATTTAATGTCCCACCGATTGTTAGAAGATGTAGCAATCTCTGGGTGCTTTGGAAAATGAACGATATGGATAGTTTAAGCAATACCGCCCGTAAGACTGGGATGTCAGCACAAAATTTTAATACTATCTTTAATGAGTTGATGATGAATAACCACGATTCATTATGGATAGATACAACCGCAGGGACCCCTTACCCATTACGAAAAAATGGTTATACAATCATTAATAAGAAAGATGGTGAAGAATCTAAAAAAATGCTTGACAAGATGGATACCTTTACGGAAGAATAGATATTATTAAATTTTGAAATAATATCTATATATATATAAATAAAACAAGATGACTAAAGTAATTAATTTTTATTCTACGAAAAGACACGGCAATGTTGAGATACCGGTAAGTAAGGTATGTGGTGTTCGTATTCCTAATAGTTATATGAAAAAAAATTATTCAGATGGTATAAGAACTGGAGCAGACAACGGTGTTGTAAATCAGAGATTATCACGGTTTTCTACTGAAGCAGAAAGAAAAGAAGCAACTTCTAATTGTGCTGGAAATGTTAATTGGTTAAACTATAAAGTGGGTGAAACTTTTAATCCGCCAGAAAATGCTGGTAGACAGTTTAGCATTAAGAGACCCGCTTTTGATGTTGGTACTGTAGCAATGAATAGACAAGAAGCAGATTCTATTGATGATATTAACCAACGGGGTGGTCTTGGCAATAAAAGAATTGTTCGACCAAGTTTTATGTCTCCACCTCTTAAACCTCGTATTACTCTTGAATTTGATAAACTACAACTATTGAATATTCAGGAAGCAGGAGAAAATATTAAAACTACCGAAAATAAATTGAGTTATACCGCTTCTATTCAAATCCCCGACCCTACCGATTTTAAATGGTTAAGAGAAGAAACAAGATTACGAGCAGTTTTAACCGCACAATTTCGAGGATACCCTCCTGATGAAATACCAGCAATGGTGGAAAGAGAATTAAGTATTAATAAACCATTTGGTCGAGCCCAAAGAACGATTACATCTTCTACTAATGATATCGCAAGTAATGACCGGATGAGTGTAAAAAATAAATTAACAAAAATTATTCAAGATGTAGCAGATGGTCGAGCAGAATCAAGACCAGACCAGATACGGATGACACAACAGATAACCGACATATTACAAAGGACTACAGAAGTTGAAAGATTATCTACTCTTCAACTTACAGGATTAGGTCAGGCACTTGCTCGTATTGGTGTTCCTTCTAATTATAAAAGACTTGGTATTATTCCTCGTTATGTTGATAATACCTTTTATAATGATAATGCTGGTATCATTAACTTACTACTATTTAGTAAGGTAAGAGAAGAACCTAATACTCGGTTATATAATTATGATTTGATTGTTAAGAATTTTGTGTCCGAACCTAATGGATTACCTGCTGTTAAACTTAGCACAATGTTAGCACAATTAGGTCGTGGTGGGGCTCGTAGGTATTTCTTAGATTTAGAAAGAGGAGGTGTTATTTCTCAAGCACAATTAAGAGCAGTGGCTGGTATAGACCCAAGAAATGGTAAAGCGAATATTCGTGGTAGTCCTGACTTTGCTATTAACCCTAATCTTGCTTAAAACTGGTTTTTCAAAATTTAACCTTTCTTGTGAAATTATCTTTGAATGATACATTACCTTTCTTATACTCAAATAATACTTTTTGCTTTTGATTGTCAATATCATAAGGATTAAGAGTAATAACAATTTCTTTACCTTTTGCTAAATCTTCATATAGACCGAGGTAAGAGTTGTTATATTTTTTTGCCTCGTGGTTTAACCCTTCCTTAGTAATTCCTTTTAATCTTATATGAAAACCTTTAATTGTATTACCTTTTTGGTCTTTACTTTCTAAACAATCTATATAAGATTTCTTCCCTAAGAATATTGATTTAGTGGCGTAAATTTCTGATTCTGAACCTTTTAAGTCAAAGTCCGTGTGAAACTGTTCTAATTGTTTCCCGTTTAATTCTTTGTTGTATATTTTCTTATATTCTTCTTCTAATTTTGGCACATCCTCACAATTACAATGAAGGCTATCAGTATCAGTATAATAGATAGGGTATTTCTTGGTATTTGCTATATCAAAAACTTCATTCATAATTCTTTTACTTGTGCTTAGGATAGCACACCCGATATGTCCCCTATTATAAGAGTTATCTGATTTAGTTCTTTCTACTTCATAAGAGTTATCATTGAGTTTTCTATAATATTTGATAGTGTTGAAGTTGTTGAAAATATATCTTTCAAAATCTGTTTCTTGTTTGACTACCCATTTCTTGGTTTTCTTATTGTATGATTTCTTAGTAGTTTTGACAATCTTAGTCTCTGTGGTCGTCTTCTTCATAATAGTCTTACCGTAGGATGAGTTAAGCATTAATTTGATTGTGTTTGCTAATGCTGTATTAGTCTTTTTGTATTTTAGTCTTGCTTCAAATAAAGTTTTGATTACTTCACCCATTTTCTTATTACCACCTTCATTCCAATAAACACCTTCTGAAATTTCATATTCTATATCGTGAAACTTGATATAATCTTTTAGTGTTGTGCTATCAATTACTAATGCTTCAGGTGGTGGTGTGTTAAGGTAGTTAATACTTCCTTCTTTTTCATTTTTGTATGCTATGAAAGGCATTTGTTGAATTTTATTAACCTTAGTAATTTTTACTGTTAGGATGCTGTAAGTCATTTTATCCCAGTCTTTGAATTGTTCTTGAGTAAATCTTTTTGCTTTGCCTTTCGGTAATCCTATTTCTCGACATAAACGATTAATAGCACTCGGATATAAACTTACCCCGTCGTAGTCTGCTATTTTACCTTCAATTACTTTTTTCTTATATATTTCATTAACTGAAACTCTACCACCATAAACCGCCTTTGCTACATATGCTCTAAGGTTACCTTTCATTTCATATACATCTTTGTATGCTCCTTCTTTCATCATATACTTATCAGTAAGTGAGGAAATAGTCAAACAATCATACACATTCATTTTATTCTCGGTTATTTCTTGAATAACAGTATTGAACTTTTGAATACCTTTCTTTAATACTAAACAGTCTAATCGTAAGTATTCTTTGTAATATTCTAAGGGGTCAAATGTTTTGTCTTCCACATTATAACTCGGTTCTCTGATAATTTGTTTTAAGAATATCAGTTGTTCCTCTTTTGATAATAATTTATTATAATCTAATACTTTACATCTTTTATTGTTATTATATTTTGTGTAATAATCGTATGCTATTGCTTCTTTTTTGTTAAATTGTTCTGGGAGGTTTAACTCTTTTTGAAACTTAGATAGAGCAAAGGGTAATATTTTGAAACTGTCTCTTAATTCTACTTCCTTACCTTTGTATTTACAATTGATGCTGTATATTTGATTATCTTTTTCACACCTATCTTTAATGTTAAGGTTTTTTTCTAATATGTGGTAATCATATTTGAGGTTGTGAAAATAGACTAATCCGTTATGCTTTCCGTTCCCTGTTGCTATACTCATAAACTCATTAGTTAAATATTGTTCGCTTGACACACCTTGACCTCCTCTGAATCGTGGTTCATTTACATTCATAATATTAACAAAATCGTTATCATCGGATACGATACCTAATAGTTGGAGTTTGTGATTATTGTTAGCATATTGAAGTTCTAAATCTTCTTTATTAACATAACTTTCACAATCCGCATAAAATATTTTAGGTTTTTCTTTAATCTTTTTCTCTTTTTCATTTTGTCTTTCTACTTTATGGTCAAATATATTAACTGCTTGGTTATGTGTGTTGTCCAATATATTATTAATGTTATCTGGTAAAGGTTCATTATCATCGTCATCAAATACTTCTTTCATAAATTCTTCGTGTTCTTTATCAAGTTGTTCTTTGTCTGGCATTTTACCTTCAATTAATTTTGCTTCTGTAAAAGACGCTTTACATTCTTGTTGTTCGTTTTCAATATTATCTAAGTATATATGATTTTTTAGTTCCTTGTGTGAGTTAGATTCGTCAAACTTAATTAAGTCTAATTTCTTGAAATAGTTTTGTTTGTGTAGTTTATCTACTAACAATAATGAGTTAATCTTAGAATCGCTTCTTTCGTAATAACTTTTACCTTTTACTATTTTGATTTTAATAATATTCTTAAAGTCTTTTACATCTTTTAATTCTTCGTAATGAGTAATAGAATACTTTGAATAATCAGATTTATCGTATAAGAAGTAATGGTTTGAATGAAGAGCAATATTTATCGGTTCTGATTCTTCGTTGTTCGTTGATTTGATTTTCTGTTTTTGAATTCTATCACTACTGATAGTATGAACTATAATATCTCTTTTGATTGAATTACTTATTTGATGTAAATCTTTCTTTGAAATATTAACTCTACCTTCTTCGTTTCCAAAATATGACATCTTAATTTCATTTACTACTGATTTGCTAACTCCCGAAGCCAGTAAGGTAAAGGTTAGGCAGTGTTCCCGCTTTTTGATTAGATTTTTATCGTATGCTTGTTCTTGATTGAATATTTGATATTTTGATAAGTCTTCGTTAGTTGTGTTAAGGTATGGGAAAAATCTACCGTCTCTGTTTTGGATTTCTCTTGTTGGTGTGATTCTTCTGATAATCATACTTGTAATACTTGTAAAATCTACTTCGTCTAATGTATCACTACCAAATGTGTTTATGTTAGCAATATCTAATCTTCCATTTGTTAAGATTTGAATTAGTGTATCCCTTGTAGAAGCATTGACCGGTCTTATGTATTCTACACCATTTACTGTATAGGTAATAACATATCGTCCTTGTGCTAAAATCTTATTATATAATCTTTGTGCTTGATTGTTAGACATCACTTTATTCTCGTTGGTAATAATATTTAGAATGCTTTGAAAGTTATTCTGGTTGATAAGTCTATCAAATTTTAATTTAGTGTTTCTTTGATTGACCGCTTCTTTTAATGCTCTTGCTGTTTGTTTTGCTCTTTTCGTTTGTCTTCTTTGTTCTTTGGTTTGTTTGATTTGTTTTAATGGTAATTTGATAATTGCTTTTCTTGCTTGTGCTGTTTGATATTGTTTAGAGTTTCTTCGTTGTTGTGCTTGAAGTCTTCTAATCTCTTTCATCCAGTCTTTGTGATTCGTTCCATAAGTAGCAGGTGCTTTAGATAATTGAACTCCAGTCTCCCTGCTAATTTTTAAAGCCTTGTTAAATTGCTTATTCCTCTTTGTAATACTTTTAGTATTGTTGGCTACTTGTCTTCGCCAGTAATCTTTTGTAGAACCTGCTTCGTTCCATCTTTTGGGTAGCACGATTCCTAAGTTTCGTGATTGGTTTTTTGCCTCGTTGTAATAATCAGACTTCGACATTACTTCTATATTATTAGGAAAGATATTATTATTTTCCATTTTTTATTATATAATATATATATTTATTTCTTTATATACTATTTAATATTTTATTTCTTTATGTAAGAGAATAAAAATTATCTTTATATAAAGGTAAAGTAATTAATTATCAAAAAAATAATTAATAATCTATTTCAATTTTTTCCTAAAGTTTATATGTGGGTATCTGTTTTTCTCTATTCCATTTTAATAGTGTTTGATGTTTAATTTGGGGGTATTCATCCTTATACTTATTGTATATGTCTTTGAAGTTGATTCTCACATAGATATCGTAAATGATTTTCTTCTGTAAGTCTTCGGGTAGTTTCTTAAATCCTACTGGTTTTGGTT
>TARA_R110001599_G_scaffold353556_1_pt1 | contig 11226 bp, 3 predicted proteins | sample TARA_R110001599 | Tara Oceans TARA_R110001599 (sample SAMEA4398360) | marine metagenome | biome: Polar Biome; feature: [MES] marine water layer (ENVO:01000295) within the mesopelagic zone...; material: water (ENVO:00002006), including particulate matter (ENVO:01000060) such as...... | reverse complement strand
AACCCCCGACCGGCTGATTACAAAACTGGGTTTAACACCTAAGTGTTAGATTATATTAGATTAGTTAGTGCTCGGCACACACAGGGAAAATCCTGCGGAATCAACAGGCTGGCGCATTCTAGCGCAGGTGACCGGAAATTGGCAGTGTACCGTGAGTGTACCGAAGATCTACTCCTGGCTAGTAGCCATCTCGGTGCCACCGGCGTGGCAAAGCTCAAGTACGTGCCTGGCGTCACACCATGCCTGTGACTTACCGGTTCATTGATCCGCAGACTGCAACTGAACAATGACGCCCATTAATGACTCCTCTGGCGGGGCGAACCCCGGTGTCGCCAAATAAAGCCGGACTTCACGCCCAAGAAGAAGAAAGCCGCGAAGCGGGACAAGAAGCACGCCGGTGGGCACGTCCCGCTTATAATCAAGGACGCCTGACCAAAGCCTATCGGGTTAGCGCCGCACCGCCGGTTGTTCTCGACTGCGTTGTATCGAAAGAATACCGACGGCCACCGACATAGGCCTCAAACCAGGCATGCAGGTCCATCAGAGCTGAACCTTATACAACGGCTACTCGGACCAACACTGTGTGCTCGCGGTGATCGTCGACTAGAGTAATAACATGGCTATCCAGCTCGATGCCATCAACCGCGACACTCAACATACCGCACTTGCCATTATCACCGACCTGCGTTTGCGAGACCGTGATGTGGTACACCGTCTCGTGGAAGCGGTAGTGGATTTTCAGGCCGTCCCAGTGAGCGGGCAGACAGGGCGTGACGTGCAGCCTGTCCACCTCCAGCCGCAGGCCAAGCAGGGATTCCACAATGAGCCGGTACATCCAGCCGGCTGAGCCGGTGTACCATGTCCAGCCGCCACGACCGGTGTGAGGTGCCACCGCGTAGACATCCGCCGCCATAACGTAGGGCTCCACCTTGTAGGTGGCAATTGACTCCTGGGAAGTCGCATGGTTTGCCGGATTGATCATCGTGGTGAGCTCCCAGGCGCGCTCGTTGTCTCCCAGGGCCGCGAAAGCCATCGCCGCCCAGATCGCACTATGGGTATATTGGCCGCCGTTCTCACGCACGCCCGGTACATAACCCTTTATGTAGCCAGGATCCTGATCGGATTTATCGAATGGGGGGTCGAGCAACTGAATTAGAGCATCATCAGGCCGCACCAACCGCTCGTACACAGCCTGCATGGCCTTGCGCGCTCGCTCGGTGTCCCCCGCCCCGGACAATACCGACCAACTCTGGGAAATTGAATCGATGCGACACTCAATATTGTCGGCTGATCCGAGTGGCGTACCATCGTCGAACCAGGCGCGGCGATACCAGGCACCGTCCCAACCGTGCTGGTCGAGGCTCTCGGCCAGGCGCTCGCCTTCCTTCTCGCAGAATTCGGCGAACTCGGGATCGTCATGTCGGTGCGCTACTGCACTGAACTGCTGCAGCACTTCATGCAGGAAGAAGCCCAGCCACACACTTTCACCCTTACCCTCAATGCCCACACGGTTCATGCCATCGTTCCAATCACCGGAGCCGATCAACGGCAGGCCGTGGGCGCCAAACCTCAATCCATGCCGAATCGCTCGCACACAGTGCTGGTACAGGCTCGCCACGTCCCCGGATTGGCCGGGCAGATCATAGTAAGAATCATCGTCCGGGTTGAGCGGACGGCCTTCCAGGAACGCAACGGACTCATCCAATACGCCGGTGTCGCCGCTGCACAGCACGTAACGACAGGTAGCCAGGGCCAGCCACAAATAATCATCGGAACAATGGGTGCGCACACCCCTGCCGGAGGGTGGATGCCACCAGTGTTGCACGTCCCCTTCCTGAAACTGACGGCCCGCGCACAGCAACAGTTGGGTCCGAAGCAGCGCCGGCTCGGCGTGCACTAACGCCATGGCATCCTGCAATTGGTCGCGAAAACCAAAGGCGCCACCCGATTGGTAAAAGCCGCTGCGCGCCCACATCCGGCAGGCCAGCGTCTGGTAGACCAGCCAGCCGTTAGCCAGCACGTTGAGCGATTGGTCGGGGGTCTCCACCTGTACCGCGCCCAGGGTGTGGTTCCAGTACTGCCACACCGCTTCCAGGGCTCGCAACGCGGCATCGGCGCCGCGAAAGCGGTGCGCGAGCTGATGGGCGCTGGGGTGCGCATCGTCACCGCCGGTCATTCCCCCCAGGCCGAGGCGGAAGGTGATCTCGCGCTGCTGTCCGTCAGCCAGATCGAAGGCCACCTGAATCGCGGCGCATGGATCGAGGCCGCAGCCCAGCCGGCCGGATAAATGAGTGCGCCTCATCGCGGCCGGATTTTCCAGGCTGCCGTTGCGGCCGATAAATTCCGTGCGATCACAGGTGAACGTCCGATGCACGTCGTCAACATCGAAAAAGGCGAGTCGATTGGGAAAATCTGAGTTGTAGGGGTTACGTGCATAGAGCGCGCCGCTGTGAGGATCGACTTCGGTGGCCACATGCATGGCTGATTCCGGCCGCAGGTCACCCAGCACCCATTCCACGTAGCCGGTGGCTGAAAGCCGGCGCGGCTGGCCGGAGGTGTTGCGCACTTTCAGTACGGAAAACTTGATCGCCGCCTCAATGGCTACATAGACCCAGAGCTCGGAGTGGATCCCACCTTCGGTATGCTCGAACACGCTGTAGCCAAAGCCATGCCGGCTGGTGTAGGGCGTGGTGCCACGCCTGGGCAGGGGCGTGGGCGACCAGAACTGGCCACTTTCCTCGTCGCGCAGATAGAAGGCCTCGCCACCCGGGTCGGATACCGGGTCATTGTGCCAGGGTGTGAGCCGGAACTCGTGGGCGTTCTCGCCCCAGGTGTAAGCCTGCCCGCTCTCCGAGATGACACTGCCAAAATGGGCATTGGCCAGCACGTTCACCCACGGCGCCGGCGTGACCTGTGTGGGCGTGGTGGTGATGACGTACTCACGCCCGTCCGGGGTGAAACCACCGATGCCGTTAGCGAGGATCAGCTCGCGTTGCGATGGCATAGCGGTTGCCGGCGCCTCGTCCTGTCTAGGGCGACCAGGCTTGAGGCGCGGCACACGCACCTGCACAGGTAAGGGATGATTGATCTGTTCGGCCAGGGTCCCCCGGCTATCGCTGAGGACAACGCGCGCAACCGTCTGGAACAGCGTGCGATCTTCTTCCGATATCTGCTCCGCCGAGCGGATGAAGATGCCGCCCGGTCGATCTATCAACTGTGTTTCGAGACCCACCGCCACCAGCCCCAGGATCTGGTCCTGTAACGCCTGTCGGTAACCGGCGCGGTCCTCGTTCCAGATCACCAGGTCCACCGCCAATCCCTTTAGCCGCCAGTACGCATGAGCCTGAATGAGCTGGCGCACCAGTTCTATATTGGCCACGTCGCCGATCCGCAGCAGCACGATGGGAAGATCACCGGAAATGGCATAGCCCCAGAGACTTGATTGCCCTCGCCGATTCTTCATGAGCAAGCTGCGATCAGCGCGCAAAGAGGCATGGGCGTAGATGACGGAGCTGGCCAGGCGGCCGTAGAGTTGTGCATCCGCCTCCGCAGCATTTATCTGCCGCAGCACTACCTGTGCATGGGTCCAGGCCAGCTCGAAGACACGGTCGGCCAAGCGCTGATCATGATATTTCTCAACCAGCCCCAACGCCGCGTTGCGGCTGTCGCCAACACCGTAAGCCAGATCTACCGTGGCCGATTGCTCCGGCTCGAGAGTGATCCGGCAACGCATGGCCACCACCGGGTCCAGAACAGATCCCTGGCTGCCGGACAGCGGCACTTCGGTGTCCATCGCCTGAGGCTTGGCCAGGTTACGACCGCGTCCGATGAACTGCGCGCGGTCGGTCTCGTAGGAAGTCTCGCCAGCGGCCGCGTCATGCACGGCCATGAGGTGAAACATCCACGGTGCCAGCTCGTCGTCTGAGCGGGGCCGGCGCGTGCACAGAATCGCACGGCGTGCGGCGACGATCTCGGTCTGCACGAACAGGTTGCTGAAGGCCGGATGAAGAGCGTCGGCGGCGGGCGTCGCCAGCACCACTTCCGAGTAACTCGTGATCTCAATCGTCCGGCGCATTCGGGAGCGATTGGTGATGTGCACCCGGCGCAATTCGATGTCATCTTCCGGCGAAACGACGATTTCGGTATGGGTGTCAATATCGCCGTCGCGGCGGCGAAATTCCGCGCGCCCTTCCGAGAAGATCGCTTCGTAGCTTTTTGGGCGCAGCAGAGCGGGCTGGTGCGTGGTGCTCCAGATTGCGCCGCCCTTGCCGTCGGTCGATACATCGCGCAGATAACAGAACGTGCCCCAGGAGTCGCGGGTGACGTCTTCGCGCCAGCGTGTCACCGCCAGGTCATTCCAGCGGCTGTAGCCGCCACCCGCATTGGTTACCATCACGTGATAACGGCCATTGGACAGCAATTGCACTTCCGGAACCGGTGTGTCGGGAGTGTCGAGCACACGGATCGGCATTTGCGGGCTGTCCGCGCCCGACTCGATGCCGGTCAGCTCAGCGCTTTGAACATAGAACGCGGATGCCCTGGGGATTTTTTCCTGCAATAGCAACAGCGCGGCCTGAAACAGCGGATCGGCGGTAAAGCGTTTCTGCATGGGGCGATCCAGCAGCAGATAACTCAGAGCGAGCAGACTCATGCCCTGGTGATGCGCCATGTAGGAACGCAGCACAGCATGTTTCTCGCCGCGCCTCTGCCGTGCCGGGGTATAGTCGACAGCCTCATAAAAACCGAACTGCCCTTCCACCCCGCTGGCGGAGAGCCGCTGCAAATTAAGGCAAGCTGCCTCTGGTGCCACCATCAGGGCGAGTGCCGAGGCGTAGGGTGCGACCACCAGGTCCTCGGCCAGCCCACGTTTCAACCCCAGGCCAGGCACACCGAAGGCGCGATACTGATAGTTAAGGTGGCCATCCACCATGTTATACCCGGATTCCGACATACCCCACGGTAGATCGCGCTGCTGGCCGTACTCGATCTGCCTGGCCACTACAGCCCTGGCGGTCTGGTCGAGCAGCGTGTGCTCGTAGTTTGGCATTATCAGTTGCGGCATCAGGTACTCGAACATGGATCCGCTCCATGACAGCAGGATCGGCTCTCCACCAGGATTCGTGAGCAAGCGCCCTAGAGCGAACCAGCTCTCCTGGGGTAACTGCCCCTGGGCGATGCCGACGAATACGCTCAAACGGGCTTCCGAAGCCAGCAGATCGTAATAGCTTGTGTCTCTGCGACGTTCTTCCACGTTGTAGCCGATGCTGAGCAGATGCGATTCCTTGTCATACAGGAAGCCGTACTCCATGTCCGCAAATTCGCCGGCCTGCAGAGCAAGGTGCTGAATGGCCGCGATACGCAACTGTGCGCGCTCGCTGCCCTGCACGATGCAGCGATGCAGCTGTTCCATCCACGTTTTCTGTTCAGGCGTAACGCCGGATTGGCGGTCGAAAGCGGCCGATAGCGTCACCTCCAGCCCCGCCAGGGCGCGCAACGTTGGCATTGTCACGGTCTCAGGAAAGGCACCGAGTCCGTCCGGGGACTCGGGCAGCTCGGTCCAGGGTGCAAGCAAGCGCAAGTCGTCGCTGACGGCCCGGCATTGTGTGGCCAATGCGCCTGCCCACCAGGCAGTCTTGCTCTCGGGTTCACTTACCAAGACTCCGGCCATCGTATCGGCAAATTGCACCAGTTTGTTCAGTAGAAGTCGCGTTGCTGCGAGTGTCGCCGGCTTTACTTCGTGCGCGGCCTCAATGGTGTCGCGGAATTCAGTCAACGTGGCCGATGCCGCCTTCCCCACCTCACCCGCCAGTATTTCCAGAGTATCGCTCAACCCCTCCAACCAACGAGGCTCCAGAATAGGGCGATCGATCAAGGCCAACAGGCCCGGGCGCAAGGTCAACAAGTGGCCTGCCAGGTTGCCACTATCCACCGTTGAGATATAAGCGGGGGGGAGCGGACGCAACGATTGCGTGTCGTACCAGTTGTAGAAGTGCCCGCGGTAGCGCTCCAGTCCCGCCATCGTGTCCAGGGTCTGAGCTGTTCGCTCGAGTAGCGCTCCGGTGGGGATGTAGCCAAAATCATGGGCGCTCAGGTTGGCCAGCAGCGCCATCCCAATATTGGTGGGCGAAGTCCGATGGGCCAGCACTTCATCACGGGATTCCTGGTAGTTATCCGGCGGCAACCAATGGTCCTCGGGGCCGACGAAGGTGTCAAAAAATGCCCAGGTCTTGCGCGCGATACTACCGAGAAAGTGGGTCTGCTCAGTCGTCAGGCGGGCCTCACGGCGGACCATTGGCAGACTGATCCACCAGGCAATGGCCGGGGAGGCCAGCCACAGAACCAGGAACAGGCCCGCCACAGGCAGTACGGCCGGGCTGGACACAGCCAGCCAGATAGCCGCGCCGATGGCGAGCGTCGGGGCAATCCACATGGCGCGGACTGCGGCGAGAAAGTCGGCGCGGCTCAGCTGTTCCTGGTCGCCCGAGGGATTCCATTCCAGCAACCGTCGCTGCGTGGTCAACAAGCGCCAGAGGGTACGCAGGATCGCATCCAGACTGTAGAACGCTTCATACGGCAGCGTCACCAGGGCAAAGCCGGCCTGGACGAAGCGCTGGCCGGCCGCGTGAACCACACTCGCCAGATGCTGGCCCGGTCGTATATCGTCAGGTTTGCGCAACACATCCAGCAGGCTGGTCAGCGCCGGTTGAATCAGCAGTACGCCGAGTACCGACAGCGTCCACAACCATGTAGATGCAAGCACCATCCAACCCGACAGTAACAGCAGCGTGAGCGCCGCAGGAACAAGACTACGACGCAGATTGTCGAACAACTTCCAGCGCGACAGTGCAGAGAGCGGACTCTTCAGGCACCGCCCTTCAGGCCCCGGCACCTTGGGCAGCAGCCAGAGCACAAGTTGCCAGTCGCCGCGAATCCAGCGGTGGCGGCGATTGACGTCGGCGGCAAAGCGGGCGGGATATTCCTCATACAATTGCACATCGCTCAGTAGCCCGGAACGGGCATAACAGCCCTCGAGAAGATCGTGGCTGAGTATTCGGTTCTCGGGAAAGCGGTCCTTAAGGGCCTGCTCGAATGCATCGATGTGGTAAATCCCTTTACCGATGAATGAACCCTCCCGAAACGCATCCTGATAGACGTCGGAGACAGAACGGGTATAGGGATCGATACCCGGTTCACCGCCGTGCAGACGTGCATAACGCGACTGGTTACCGCCTGGCAGGCTCACGCTCAGACGTGGCTGCAGAATGCCATAACCTGCGACGACTCGCTGCCGCAACTCGTCGTAGACGGGACGATTCAACGGGTGCGCCATGGTGCCGACAAACTGGCGCGCGGCATCCCGGGGTAGCTGCGTGTCCGTATCCAGAGTGATCACATATTTAACACCGGCCAGAACGGCCGTGTCGCCGACCACCAGGGAGAAACCATCATGGTTGCCCTCCCGCAGCAGCAGGTTGAGGTCCGCCAGCTTGCCGCGCTTGCGCTCGTACCCCATCCAGGTCAGGTCGTGCGGATTCCAGCGACGCGGGCGATGAAACAGGAAGAAAACGTCGCTCCCTGCACCGGCATATTGCGCATTCAGGGCTTCGATCCGCTCCTGGGCAAGTTCCAGCAATGGTGCGTCCTTGGCCAGTATTTCCTCAGCCGCATCGACAAAGTCAGTCAACAGACCGAAGCGGAGATTCACGTCGCGGTTGGCCAGAAACCGGACCTCGAGAGCCTCGACCAGATTCTCGACGTTGCTCTGGCTGGTAAGCATAGTAGGGATTACCACCAGCGCCTGTAATTCGGCCGGAATGCCTTCGGAGAAATCCATACGCGGCAGCGGATGCGGCGACGTCAACAAAGTCACCACCCAGTTCACCAGCGTCACGGCCAACTGGCTGGTGGCAAGTAGCGCGAGGATGCCCAGCAGCGGCAGGATCCAATCGGGCGTACTGTTTGCGCGAGCCTCTGCCAGCAGGCCTGCGGACAGGAGCACCGTGATTAAAATCACTGCGCCCAGATAAAGTCGCAGCGGAAAGCGGGTTGCCACACGCCGCATAATCGCGACCATAGAAAGGCGTGCATGGGTTATCCTTTCCAGTTCGAGCCGGCCCCGGTCGATCAAATAAAAGCCTACATGCCTTGCTCGGTCTTCGCCCTCACGACCCACTGCAGCCAACTGGGCAAGCTCGATGGCATGGCCAGCCACCGCCGCCTCGGAGAGCCCGCTGGCCCTGGCGACTTCCTCGATAACATGCCGGTAGCGGTCGCGGCTGGCAAAGTCCATCGTGGCATAGGCATTGCCCGGATCCGTGCGCAGCGTTCGTTCGACCACGCTCATGGCTTCGACAAATTCACGCCAGTCCATACTCCCGAGCAGGCGCAGGCTGCCGATACTATTGCTGACAGACACCTGTTCCGCGGCCTGCTGCTGGTTTCCCGAGCGCACCAGTTGCTCGATGTTCAAGCCTGACTCGGCCAACTGCTGCTCGATCCAGGTCAACGGTAATGCCAGGGTGGGACCCCGCCCCTGTAGGCGGCGCGCCAGTTCTGACACGAACGGTGTGCTCATCGGAGGATCTGATCTGGCCATGTCGGCGATCACCAGGACCAGGTTTTTCGGATCCTGGTGGGCGATCTGCGTGAGCTTATTTGCCCAGGAGACGGCCAGATCCCGATCCACTACTCCGGCGGCAATGCGTACCGCGATGCGGCGCAGATTTTCGATCAGCGCGAGGCGCAGCATGATGGGTATGGCCCACAACTCACCCAGCCGGAGAGGGGTGAGCGTCTGGTAGGCGGCGACGAAACTGCCGAGACTGTCCGGGTCCAGCCGTCCGTCGCCGTGGGCGATGGTCTCCAGGGCGATATCGTATACGCGCGGCAACCCGGCGGACACACCCTCGGCCAGGCTCGGCAATTCCCGGCTGTAGCCTTTGGGAAGATGTCTCCTAGCTGTGCGGACCTGCTCATTGATCAGATAGAGGTTATCGAGCAGCCACTCGCCAGCGGGCGTGATGCGGTGGCTCGCCTCGACCGCCACCGTCAGCCGCTTGCAGGTCTCAACTAATACACCCTCGTTTGCGGCCAGCCTCGACAGTAATTGGTCCGGCACGCCTTCCGATGTCAGGCGGTGGGCGGACGCGAGACGCACGCCATGCTCCTTCATCTGATCGGCACTAAACAATTCCGCCCGCAGCGGCGGTTCATTATTCAAGACCTGGCCCAGTGCCTCACTCGTTCCGGGAAGCGACTTTGTTACAAGTGCCCAGATTCGGCGCCAAAATCTGGAAAGGTTCGTTTCACCTGACGTCCACGCTGGTCTCACGGTATTCTCCCACCCGCTCACTGAACGGGGTACTGTGCTTCAGGTGACACGAAACCACGAAGACGATAATCAGCGCACCCAACATACGCCGGAAACTGCGCCCGGGACCCTAGTGAAGTAATAGAGTGAGTTGTTTGCCTCCGCACCGAACTGCAAGCAAAATACGAAGGTTATGATCGAGTTACTGAACCCAGAACTGACTCGCGGCGGTTGGAAGCGACAGATAGCCTGGTGCCGTAGAACAGTCAAAGTGAGGCGAGCCGCAAGTGTTTAGCTGCATCCGGTTTCCCGGTAACGCTTAACTGATCTTAGCAGGTTTGAACCCAATCAACGCAAATACTTGAGTACGCAGGTCAAAGGCACTATTTCCCAATCAGTGTGTGGGAAAAAGCATCGCAAGGTCTATTTCCTCGGATACTGGAACTGCCGAGCCGATTGCGGTCGAACAGTTGTTTCAATTGGTAGTTCAGGCCGTGCTTGTGTGTTTTCCTGTTCGGTAAGTGTTTTTGACCAGCCACAGGCCCGTAGCCTGAATGGGTCCGCTTGCGCGGTACGGTCCGATCAACCTGAGATGCCTGGTTGCAGGCGACGTAGCGTTTCTTCTTGGGAAGATGCGGCTACGAGATCCAATTGACTCACGGTGTGAGTCGTTTGCAATGGTGAGCAATCACCTCCGTTTAGTTGAGCGGCACGATTCGTCCGCAGGGTTAAAAGATACCGTGGCAAACACGGCGGTACTGGTTTCCGTTTTCTGCTATTTCAGATAGCGAGGGCGGAGCCCCTCATCCACATTACCGCTGTGGCCGCGTACAAAACCGGTTTCGGTGCTCAATGGGGCCAGTCTAGCCAGAGCGAACTCGCCGGTAACCCATCTATTCGATCGGGATGCGCCGCCGTTTGGGGCTGCGCCGCCCTCGTCACTACCCCGCTCCGCTGGCTAGTGACGAGTGCGTAGTCGAACAGTTCACGGCACTAGCCACTTAACTTATGCTCCTCCTCTGGTCTTTTGCCGGGGGATCCGCAGTGGTTCCAGTGGAACCAGTCAGCCGATCGGGCGGTGCGCGATGCTCGGACAGGAGCTAACTCGTTCTTTCTACAAGCTGTCGTTTATCGCACCAAGATCAAGATAAAGCGTCGGTGAGGTCTTGCTGGCCCAATATACGCACGATGGCAATACCCTGGCTTTCAATGCGGTAATAAATCGAATGTGAGCCGTACACGCTGCGCCTGTAGCCTGCGCGGATATGATCCACCGCCGGGTAAAGCTTGGGCTGTTCGACCAGCTTTTCAAAGCGCTGCCTCATGCCGTTTTGATAGCTCAAGGCTTGATTCAGGCCGAATGTATCGATGCCAAAGCCAAAGATGTTTTCGAAATCCTGTTCTGCTGCCCGAGCTAGCTTATAACTCGCCATTACTTCGCTTACGCTCAATGACCGCCTTGATAATTTCATCTGGTGTTCGGTTGCTGAAGCCGCTTTGTTCACCCTCGATCAGGGCGGAACGGATGGCTTCGATGTCAGTCTGCGTTTCCTGCTCTCGAATCTGCCGCTCACGTATCAGCTCGCGGACGACTTCGCTTTCGTTGCCAAAATGTCCGCTTTGTATTTGCGCCTTGATCCACCTGTCTTGATGATCGGTGACCGATATACTTTTCTTGACCATAGCCATATGTGGCCCTCCACAGCTATCCGCTGACAATCCTACTAAGTAGGATATTTTACTCCAGATCAATCAACAACAGGTTTTTTGCTCACCCTTTCTGGCACCGATTCGAACCTGTGCCCGCTAGCTATCATTGGCAGTCTGCTTCATATCAAAACGCGCCTCTACAATTTGGTCAGCGTAGTGGCAGCTGAATTGATTACTGTCCAACCTGACTGCCAACTCATGCAGGT
>TARA_R110001599_G_scaffold142512_1_pt1 | contig 11236 bp, 10 predicted proteins | sample TARA_R110001599 | Tara Oceans TARA_R110001599 (sample SAMEA4398360) | marine metagenome | biome: Polar Biome; feature: [MES] marine water layer (ENVO:01000295) within the mesopelagic zone...; material: water (ENVO:00002006), including particulate matter (ENVO:01000060) such... | reverse complement strand
CCATTGGAAAAGTTATGTAGCTTATATCACTACTAAAAGTTATATCAGTACCTGTGACATCACTAACAGCTCCTAGAGCAAATACTTCTGAGCTACCTGATAATGCTGTTATTGTTGACCCTCCAGTGTTAGCAGAGTTATCTCTTGGTATAGAAGCATACCAGTTTCTTTCACGTTTGTCATAAGTTGCCTCTAATATGTTAGCACTCTGATCTGTGTTTGTTATTAACGTTGCCCAAGCATTTGTACCTTCTATACTTATAGATTCAAACGTTTTGACCATAGATGCATTAGCAGCTGAAATAATCTCTACAACAGAGTCATATGCTGTTCCATAGTATGTGTTTCTATCAGCGTCAGTGCTGTGCTTATACATAGTACCAGCGTTAAAGGTGTACAACAAAGAATCAATACTTACAACATTCTCTGGTCTGAAAGAATAAAGGGTAGTCCAAACATTAGACCCAGCATCGTATCCTGCAGTAAATCCACTAGTATCATCAACAGCTGTTCCTATGGTTCCCTGAAAACTTCCGCAATCATTAGGAAAAGTAAATGTTCCCTTAGACACATTAATTAATACAGGTATAAAAAAGTTGTAAGATATATCTGTTGCTATTCCGTATAGTGCTGTTGGCGTAGTGCCTATATACTCTTCTCCTAACACAATTGGCTGTCCATCTACTAGTCTATCTAAGTAAATAACAGCATTTATACTATCTGCGAAATTATCACACACATTGTCAAATGTCCTAAACTCAGTGTCGGCTTTAAATATTTGATTGTCATCATAATCAATAGAACCAAAAACCGTATTCCCAGCACTATTTGTTTGAAGACTATATGAATATGTTGTACTTCCGTCAGTTATTGCTACTGGTGATTTGTACAAAGAAGCAGTAGATATTATATATTCGTTGTTCTCTACATCAAAACCACCAATTACTTTTTTAACAGAAGCATTCTGAACTAGGTTCTCAAACTTAGTCCAAAAGAAGGTGTCCATTTTAGTATCACTAATCGGAGTTATACCGTCCCTAGATATTCTTAAAACAGATCCATTTCTTATGTCAGCAAAGTAAATGTTACCTTCATTGATAGCAACAGATTCCGGGTTGTTATTAATACCGTATTCGCCCTGATAATAAGACGGGTTGCCCACTACGTTAGTAGAAACTGTTAAGTTTTGTTCTCCTGAAGAGAATTCGACAAGGTTTCTGCTTACTGGGAATACACCACACTTTTTATCTTGAATAAAAACAACACTATCGTCTCTATTTACCATATAACGAATAGAACCGTGTATATAATTTAAGTCATAAAAAGGAGCCAATGTTGGATTAAACGATGAAAGTCCTAGAGTACTTACGTCAATTAAAAACGCATCTGAATATGTAACAGATCCTGTTCTGTATACTGTTTTTGCGTCAGGAAGAACGGAGAAAGGTCTACTCGTTGATATATCTTTTGAAGTGAAGAAGTCAGAAACAGCACTAGACTCTACATATCTTATCAGATAGTTAAAAGACTTTGCGTTCTTACCGTATCTGAGTTGTCTTGACCTAAAGTATATGTCTCCTTCGTCAATGTTAATTACTGTCTCTGAAGAATTCTGTAAGTTAACAGTATATGTTTGTCCTTGAGTAAATAAACCAAATTGAGGAATAGCTTGTATATAATAGTTATATATTCCGCTGACAAAAGGTATTGCATTTGAAACTACAAACTCATTACCAGAAGAATCCTTCATAATATCTCCCGGATACATAATGTTATCACTTCTAAACTCAAGAGGCGTAACGGGGTTAGAAACGCAAAGAACAGCATACTGAGGAATAGAAGTTCTATCCCCTGTCATTGTTCCGTCAGCTCCAACAGAATAAGATTTACCTATTTCGTAATAAACCTCTTCTTCTGCTTTTTTCCTTACTCTATATAGCTCAATAACAGCCTTATCGTCCCAATTGTCTGTATTTGAAATTATGCTGTCCTTATCCCATCCCGTTTTAGATTTGTCTTTTATTACTAAAAACCATCCTGTAGTGTTATACGTTTTGTCCTCACTAGAAGAGTCAAGTATTGGATTAGTTGTTATGTCATCGTTTAGATATTCATAACCTACTACATCAAATATTATATCAGAAGGAAATGTTGACCCTCCGTGAGAAACAACTCTAAGTTTATCGCCTTCTGAAAAAACATATTCTAGATTAGCACCTTTACCTTCTTTATATGAATCATCTTTTCCCTCAAGAGATCTAAATGACAAATAAAATATGTCGTTGTTTTGAGATATTGCGTTTGTTGTTAAAGAAGATATATTAGTAGCGTAGTAACCTCGTATTACGGTGTACTCTAATTTCTGATCTACTGTCCCTCCTTTTACATATACGGGACTCCACTTAGTTGCCCAGCTTGGAGCTTTACTTTTAGATCGCATAATAACATTAGCGACACCTTTATTTTGCCTGTCCCCATACCAATCTATTTTAATATTTCCAGCCTCTTGAACTGCTGATGATCTATTTCTGTCATCATAAAATACGACACCTAAACTATGGGTTGAGCCAGACTTAAAGCCTTTACTTCCATTTATTGAATTAGCAATAAAAGAAGCAGAGGAAATAACTTCGCTAGAATAAGAAACTGACTGCCAAGTGGCAGTAGCAGTACCCCCCGAAGGAAATATAGATGGCGGAATGAAGGGTATAATGTCATCAATGAATGGGGAAAAAAGCACCAAAAGATACCTGTTAAAAACAATATCGTCTCCAACAGTAATAGGGGTTGCCGAAGCAAAGTTAACGGGATTATTAAAGTCTGCTTTATTTGAAAATATGGATTGTTTTTTATATATGTTTTTTACATTTAAAGTCGCAGACTCAAGATTTACTTTAAATGTCAATATGTTACCGTTTAATCCAGCAGTTGTCAATTTTATAGTCCCCAACCCATTAAACGTAAAGAATCTTCGAATAGCAATTGCTAGATTATTTGTGCCTCCACCAAACTTAGTCCTAGCAGCGCCTGTAACTAGAGGCGAGCTTAGGTTAGGAACTGTTCCTGTTGGATAGTCTGAATCGTTATTTTTTGAATCCAGTACAACTTGATATTTTTTACCTATAGCTGAATTAATGATAGCTTCAAGACCTTGAATCGTAGTACCTGAAGGCAAGAATGAAGACTCTGTTACTCCTATAGGAGAAGTATCTACAGTTATTTCCTCGTTTAATAATCCTCCAGCGTTAGCCTGTAATAGATTATTGTCAAGCTCTACCCAGTGCAAAAAAGAGTTATTTTTAATAGTTTGGCCGCTTGATATTTGTAGTTTTTCAAGAACAAAAGAAAAGTCTATATTTAAAAAAGAATCTTGACTTAGTGGGAATGTTATTGAGCTTAAGTCAAAAGTAATTGTCTTTACTGGGCCATTTGGGTTAGTGCCATTGTTTACTGCTATTGTTTCAACACTTGGCCTTAAGTAGTAATTAGGAAGTAAAGCAATGTCATTATCTTGATTTGCATAACCTTCTGTATAGTTACCTAAGAATAATCGACTTCCACTAATTGTCTGAGACTGAGCCTTTATAGGGACAGCATCATATAACTTGTCCGAGTCTGTTGTTGGGATAAAACTATAAAGCTGATCGTTTTTAAAATCAGTAGATAAAATTGTTGATGCGGATAAAGAAGGGTTGTTTATTTCTGCAACTATAAATAAAGAGCCGGAGTCTCCTTCTCTGCCTAGAACCTCTATTCTAGAAACATCAGCCACACTAGTCTCTACAGAAACTCGTATAACGTTACTCTTTAGTTTTTCCTCATCGGTTATTAAACCATCTAATAATTGCTGTTTACTTACTGCTAGTTCAGTATACTTAGATATAGCAGAGACTTCTCCATCAAGATAAATATAACGATAGGCAAATTGATATGTGTTTTCGTATATGTTATTCTCTTTAGAAGAAGAGTCTGTTATAAATTCAAAGGTCGGTGGGTCTAGAGGAGGCTTTTTGGCTAAAGTTATAAACTCCAACTTCTCTGCGTCTGAACCACTATTCAATACAGACGAGTAGCCCCCTCTTATCGCTCTAGAGACGTTTATTTTCTTGGGAGGTGTAGCACCATCAGTAAAGTATAATAATGTATCTATGTCCAAGTTTCTAATAACATCCCCTTGAACTAAAGTATCCTTCTGAAAATGAAGAACAGAGTCCCTATATACTAACTCGGATTTGCCAACAGCAGAAGTAAATCTGTATATGCTGTGGTCTTGGTTTTGATTCCAAACAAAGAATATGACAATACCATCTTTTAAATCTTCAACAGATCCAACAACCTTATTGTCCCCTGCTGGCAGTGCGTGTGTTTTTCCTTGCCAATTGTTTCCAGTAGCAAAAGAAACATCATCATTCCCATATGCATTCTTAACGATACCACCATCTCCGTCTTGATCCGCAGAAATACGCACATTTATTGCGTCAGTCATCTCTACATTTTTGACTAGGCGAGCATCATCCTCCTTATTGAGGTATCTTGGGATTATCTTATCTATAGCCATAGATTAGTATTTCGGGCTTTGAACAAAGTTCTTTCTTATTGTCTTGAGAGCTTCTTCCTTAGAGAATGCTTTTAATCTTGCATTAGCTAACCTACGCTCATTGTAGTAGTCTTGTCTAGCACGCTGCTTCTCCACCGCAGGAACATTGCTTTTTCTTTCTACAAGCCTGTAATATATATAAGCCCTTATTGCTTGCTCTGCGTATATGTCAATACTTGGATTTGTAGCTCTAGCTTCATCAGCTATATACTCCATATATACAGAAGCTTGACTAGTGGAAAGCGTAAGCTCTATTCTGTTTTCGTGTAGGTTTATGCGGTACTGACCACTATAGTGCCCTCCTCCGTGGCCGTACACTCTTCCTTCTGTGCCTAAAAAGTTTCTATAGATAAAATCACTGTAACCAGTCATATAATCTGTTGAATCTCCGGTGTTGTTATTGATTAAGTTTTTATTTTTATTCTCTCCAAAAACATAGACTAAACCATCAGAACCAACGATTCCTATCTTAAGCATATCTACATAATCAGCAGGCAAAGGAACGGTATCAGTAGCACTTACGTCAATGTTTACCGCTTTTACTCTCTTCATTATATCAAACCCTAAGTCTCTTATCCCTCTAAGAGCTAAAGTTCTTACGGCTGTGTCTGATGCGTTATTTGCATAGTCATCGCTATCCATTGAAAAAACGAAATCGGTGACGAGCTGATCTAAGGTTACTTTATTATGTGCCATTTACTATGCGTTTTTTTCTTCGTTTACACTAAAAGCGTATACATCTTTATCTCTTAAGTTTACGCCAATAAGTTTTGCCATTTCAATCACTAACTCAGCAAAGTAATACTCTGGTAATTCAAAGTCTATGCTGTTCGCTGCGCTGTATTGCTCTTGTCCCGCTACAACAGTATAGCCAAATCTAGGCTGTATTGATGACTTAACTCCCGACGTTGGTACAATACCTTGAGGTACTTTATAATATCTCATTAAAACACTACTAAGAGTAGTTGGGAAAACTTGAATATTTGAACTGACTAAAGCTACAGGATATGATGCGGACGGTGCTGACAATGTAGACCTAAGAATGTAATCTATTTTTTCTTCGTCATATACGATCTCAACATTTTTTGCTGTTGCGTTTGTAGTTATAATAGATATAACTCTACCTAAGTCAGTAGGTTTATCTCCAACCCCAGAGGTTAATGCTATTGTTGATTTTTTAGAAAAGATGGAAAGGTCTTCGCTTGCTTGCTTGACACGGGATTTATCTCTTCCCGCATCAGACTGTGAATTACGAATCCTTTTATTTAGTGCAGCATCACTAAAGAGCTTATTGAATAAGTTTGTTTGAGCTACCGATGCAAAGCTGTTAAAAACAGCTGGTGTAACGAAGCCTCTTTGGTCTTTATTGACCAAATCTTTAAGTGCTGAATATACTTGATTTACGCTTGCCATTATTGCTAAACTATTTATACAAAGATAGTAAATAGAAAGAGGCCGCTTTTGGGCGGCCTCAATCGTAACAACACAAGATGAGTTCCTTTAAGGAATCACACAAATATAATGCATTTAAGCTTCTGCTTTAGCAAGCTCTTCTTTAATTGTTTCAAAAACAAGAGATCCTTTTTCTGTTAAACAAAATTGAGTCATAACGGAAACAGTATCTTGACCTGAAGGGGTAGCAATAATAAACCTATTGCTGTCGAACCAATACATACCTTCTGGCTTAGAATTTAGTATTTGGAAGTCAACACATTTCTTGACCACAGACCTAACTTTTACTGTTGGGTTGTCAAATAAACCTATAAAGTTCTTAGGGTTAGCCTTAGCCTCTAAAAGAAGTTCTCTTTTTAATTCAGAATTTTTCTGATTGGTATCCATATTTAAATAAATAGCAATAGGTAGTAGATCACTCATTGACTTGCTCCTAACCATAGAAACAGCATCGTGCAAAAGAAATTCAGTATCTAACTCTTCTTGAGCATTGGATTCTGTATTTACTTCTAAGTATACTCCACCACCATTTTCTTTATTGAAAGGATGGAGATCTAAAAAATCTTGAAGATTAGGTTGATTTGGCTGTGCTGAGAGGATTCCCTCCTCAAATAATATGTGAGACCTAATAGCATTAGAACTCTGCTCATCCACAAATATAGAAGGTTCGTTTGGACAGTACCTAATTTGACGGTTCATACCTGTTTTTTTATCTAAAACAACAGCATCGCTTTTCATTCGAAAAAGAACGCCTCCGCCTTTTGGTATAGTATAAATTTTTGGTTTACGTACTTGTACGCTTTCTGCTGTTTTAGCCGCAGGAGCTTTTGTGGACTTTGCCATAATTGAATATAATTAAATGTTTTATAAAAAAAGAGAATAGAGAGAGGCCAAAGCCTCTCCCATCCCCGTTGAAAAATATTAAGGTTGCTTAAGTAGAACGTGCTGGTTAGCAGCTCTAGTCACTAAGTTACACTCAGTACGGTAATTAAACTGTAAAGAGTCATCGTTAGTGTTAGAAACACCTAAGATAGAACCAGTCATCCAGTGCTCCATCTCACGAGAGTAGCCATTGGTGGATTTGTAGTTCATCTCTAGAGCATTCGCCTTAGTTCCTGTCTTTGGATCAGCGACCTTAGTTAAAGGAATCATAACTCCTTGATACTTAGATCCTGATAATAAAGTAGGCTCGTTAAGAAGCTTCCAAGAGTGCTTATGAAAACCATAAGATCCTCTCATAAATGAAGCGAAACCTAAATTAACAGCCATATCCTTGTCATTGTTAAATGCTCCGAAGTGACTCATAACACCACTTGTTAGGTTTGCACCTACACCTGTAGCGATAATGTCATCAAACTTAAGATCTTGAGCACGATCACAATAAACAGCATATTCAGCAGCAGCTCCTTGCTTATCTAAAGCAACGATCAAAGAGTCTAAATCAGCGATGTCGTGAATTGCTTGCTCACTAGAAGCAGCAGTAGTGACGATACCACGGTCTTCGATAGCACTGAAGTAACCTTCAGATCCGTCTCCGTATGCAGTAACAGCGGTATTAGTGATTTCCTCACCAAGTAGCATCATCATCTCTCGCTTGTCAATAAAGCGTTGACGAGTGTCATTTTCAGACTTGATGTACCATCGGTAATCTCCACCACCTAAGTTAATCCAACCTACGTTTGTAGCTTGAGATCCAGTAACCTTATAAGTTTCTTTGATGATCATATAAGGGTTGGTTCTCTTGCTTACGTTGCTTTCTAAGTAACCAGCATTCTGACCAGTTCCTTGAGCAAACAAGTTACCTATGATTGGAACTTTTACTACAGCAGTAGTAAGTGCGGCCGTTAGACCAGTAGTCAATAAAGACTGAGCAGTAACAACGGCGGCTCCAGCATAAGTAGTCTCTTGACCAGTAGCACCTCCAACAGTAATATTTGTCACGATGAAACGATCTACTCCTCCAATAAGAATAATGTCATTAAGACGAAGAGGCTTCTCTGTGTTAGCAACTAGTGCTAAAGTTATTGACTTAACAGCAGCGTTTGCAGCAGTTGGTGTAACTTGCTGATCTGGGTGAAGACGAGTCTCTTCCCAGTACTGAACTTGATCAGCTGTTCCGTTAGACTTAACAGCTCCAGTTAATTGAAGGAATCCAGTGATACCTTGATCACCATATGTTTTGACGAGAGTGTCTCTGTTATCCGGAGCGTTGATCTCATCAATGAAGTCTCCTAAAGAGACATATTTTTCTGGCGCTAACCGACGAATCGAATTAGGAGAAAAATCAGTGGGGTTTACAGTTGGCATAATTATTTATTTTTTTGATATTATTATTATAATTTAAACTTCATAGCCGAGTCATTGCTTAGAGCAGCTAAAATCTGCTCACGTACACTGTCTACAGCTTTGACACCAGTTGGTTTTGGCCCTGAAACGTCAACGTTCGCAGTCTTTTCAACTAACTTTCGCTGTCCATCACTCAATCCTTGATTGTAGAGAGACTTTGCGATATCGTCAATATTGTCAATAACAGTACGATGTGCGTTTAACATTTCAAAATCCCAATTCCCGTCTTGGCCGACGTATTGGTCAAAAAACTGATCTAGGTTCTCGTTCTTTTTTTTCAGCTCACTTCTATATTCAGGCTTAATACCAAAGTTAAATTCAGTGTCTCCCAATTCGAACGTCAATGCATCCAAGGAGTCTACTTCATTAGACATAGTAGTAATCCATTCTTTAGTAATAGGGCTTTGAAGATCTCCTATCTCAGATTTTTCTTCCCTTAAAGGAGCCTTGTACGAGTCTCTGACTTGTTCAATTTCCTTCCGGGACTTTTGTGCGTCGATCTTAAGCTGAAGCTTAGAGAGTTTAATTTCATCTTCTGAATGTAAATCCTCATCAATCTTATACTTTGAGCCCATTAACATATTGATTTCCTCTTGGTCAAGGTTCGGATACTCTACTGCCATTTGCAATTTGACAGCTGATAAATCGTCCATTTCGGATGGATTTAACGATTGGTAAGTGAACCAGTCTTTAGGATCTCGACCTGTTTCTGAGACGAAGTCTGCAATTGCTTTAACTCGCTCGTCGATCTCTGCGGTTTGCTTTGGAGCATTTAATATCTCAGTTAGCTGATCTAAATTATCAAGTTCAATTCCTAGCTTTTCGCCAATAAACTTAGTAACATTAGTCTCATACTGTTCCTGAGTCATTTCTGGCTCCGCTGCAGTTTCCAAAGAACTTTGAGGTACGTCTACCTCTTCGCTTTTTGAATCAGTATCAGAAGCCGTCACCTCTTCAACTGTTTGCTGTGGCTCAACTACTTCGGTTGGCTCTGTTGCACCTTCAGATACCTCTTGCTTAGGTTCTTCAGTAATAGTTTCTTCAACTTCAGCATTAGTATTTAGTGCTGTAGCATCAATTATCTCTGGTTGAGCTTCTTCAGTTTCCATAGACTGAGAATCTTCTAGAGTATATCCACTATTTTTTAGTGCTTCTTCTAAAGGGTTATCCATATCAAAATAAATTTAAATTACATATTATATGCAAAATTAAAGAATATACAGATGTGAGGTTAGACCGTCTTTAGTGTAAGTTAATTACGATACTTTGATGTTTTTTTAGCGATTCTCTTTGGCTGAGGAACGAACTGTTTTCCTTTTGCTGTTCCCGTGCGTTTAGCTTTTGTTGTTGCTGCATATTCAGCAGAGCTGAGTTCATCAATCGCTTTTGCTGGCAAATACCTTTCGCCAGTCTCTGAAGACTTCTTACCCGACTTGGTTCTCCAATTCTGTATAGTCCAGTTCTTTAATGACTTCTGTGATTTCTTTAGTGCCATCAGTTTTTGTATCCGCCACCAGCGGCTTTATATGCTTTAGCTAACATCTGCGCTTTTCTTGCAGACCATTGTCCTGCGTTACCTCCTTTAGATCCAGCCATAATTCTACTGAACAGCCTCTTTCTCATACCGGGCTTAGTGTAGTTACCTGCTTGGTTTACTTTTGATTTTACCTTGCCTCCAGCTTTGTATTCTATTTCTCTCTTAAGTACTTTCATTACCATTTAATCTTATTAGCCCAATACGCTGCGGACATTTTGCCTTTTGCTATATTTTTTCTATGGCGAGCTTTGAATGATTTTCGTTTAGCTTTCATCTTATCAGACTCTCCATCTTTAGGCTTTCCAGCGGTACTAGCTCCTTGCTCACCGAATCTAATTAAGCGTATCTTATCTCCTACTTTAGCAAGAACAATGTGTGATTTCTTGGGATGAGAAGGGGTTCTCTTAGGTTTGTTTATACCGCTAAGGTTATACTTTTTTAATACGTTTTTTGTTCGGGTTTCCATACCTTAAAACTGATTGATCGATTTCTGTATTTCAGATACGGGAGTATGGATCTTCATATCTAATCCTGCTGTCCAACGATTAACTTCTTTATTATCCAAGAACAGTATAAGAGTAGGGACATTTCTAATCTTCATTTCTTTTCTTTCTGTAGGGTTGCTCTCTATGTTTATCTTACTTTTATTTACGTTGGATAAAGAGCTAAATCCTTCATATGAGTTCTTTAAGTTAAATGGAGCATTGTACTCTACAATAACTAACCCTTCATCGGGGACTATTCTGTTTTCTTTACGGGTATCTTGAGCGTCAAACCCTAGTGTCAAGATCAATATAAAGAGTAACTGTTTCATCTCTTGCCTACTTTTAATTCATATAGGCGATCTTCAATTCTCGTCATCTGATCTTTAATCTCAGAGATATCTTCCTTCGTCTCCATAACGGCTTCCCTAACTAGCTCTTCCTTTAGTTCGTACTCTGTACGTGATACTACTGGCAAAGGAAGCTCTTTAGCAATATTTACTTCCGCTTGAAGCGTCATATACATAGAAACCATTGTTGCTACGGTTATTCCCATAGCTACTAAAGTTTTTACCGAGAGACCTAATACTGTGTCTTCACCAAACGAATCTAGTCTATCTATAGCTGATCTCTTTTTCATTTCTTTCCTGCGAATTTTTCAAGTCCAGATATCCCGAATGATCCGAGAGTAACCAACAAAAAGGAGTTGTAGATGAATTCATTAACGACTAGGTCTTTACCAACCCAACCAGTTATGACATCAGCCATAATAACAAATAACATTACAGCAAAAGAAAGGAATCCAATAATGGTTTTCTCATT
>TARA_R110001599_G_scaffold25342_6_pt1 | contig 11264 bp, 8 predicted proteins | sample TARA_R110001599 | Tara Oceans TARA_R110001599 (sample SAMEA4398360) | marine metagenome | biome: Polar Biome; feature: [MES] marine water layer (ENVO:01000295) within the mesopelagic zone...; material: water (ENVO:00002006), including particulate matter (ENVO:01000060) such as...... | reverse complement strand
ACAGCAACGAAGTGGCTGATTTTAAAGCGATTTCAGCTCGTAATAGATTGTCTATTACATATTTCGGGTTTATAAACCAAAACTTAAAATAACCGAATTAGGATTTAAAAAATTTATTAAACATTTTCATCTTCAATTCAAATCTATTACCACTTGATTTAAAACGCTTTGACCTGAATCCACCAAGTATTGCTCTATTTTTTCAATTTTTATTTTATCTTTTGAGATTCTTCTCAAAATAGAATCGTTAAAGCTTAAAAAACAGAAAAATAAAATTACTGCGATATATTTTAAAGAGAGTTTCATTTTTTTTATGTTTAACAAATACCTAACAATGATTAAACAATATTGTTTTCATTATTACAAAAACAATGCAAAAAACCCCTGAAACCTGAAAAAAATTACGATTTGAGTATTTGTGTCAATATTTACCTGCAATTGAGTCCATAATCCAGTAAAGGATCCACTTGGATACATTAAACATAGCGTTAAGTGCCTATATATAGGTTTACCTAAAAAAGGATAAACCCAATTCATTTAAGTTTGAAAACGGCAAAAATTATTCTACAATATTATTCCTGCCATTCAATTCATTCAATGTATGGTTAACTACACGCACTACATATTTATTATTATCTTTCATTACCTCCTGAAGCTTATCTTGTATTGTCCTGCTTTTTTCTCCTATCTCATCCAATACCAATGCTGCATTTAATCGAACCCATTCATCGCTACTTTTTAATGATTGAGTCAAAGTGGGTAGTCCGATCTCTTCATAACCTAATTTACAAAGCCCCCTTGCCGCTGCGATTTGTACGGATGGAAACTCGTCTTCCAATAAAGCAGTCAATTGGGAATGCAATTGTGGATTCCCTTTAACAGAATAATTGCCTATACCCGTTGCTGCCCAATAGCGCACTACCTCGTTATTGTGTGTAAGGTTATTGGTAAAAAGCTCAACATCATTAGACAAAGCTGTTTTCTGGATTTCATCCACGGGGATACTATTGTCTCTCCAAATCGAAAATATGGGTTTGCCATTACTTTCCTCCCAATCACGTAAAATTGGTTCTGGAATCAAGCCTGTATCCCCTACTCTAGTAGACCAGGCAAGGTGCGCCTTTCTCATTTCCTTTAGTTTCTTTGAATACTCTGGATCCTGAGCCAAATTATTAAGCTCCAATGGGTCATTGATAAGGTCAAACAATTCCTCTACAGGTTTATTTTCAGCCATTAATTTCACCCCAGCCTCAGGTAGGTTTCCTTCAGAATTAGCCCTGCGTATTTCCTGCATAATTTCTCCTTTTTCGGGAGTATTCATATACTGCACAAAGGGCTTAGTAAATTCGTAATAACGGATATATTTAAACTCCTTATCCCTCACGGCCCTTTGCATGTCATAGCGCTCATCCATGCGGTCCCTTGAAGCATAGACATATTCTCTTTCAGGGCTTAGATGATTACCTAAAAAAGCTCTGCCTTGCATATTCACAGGCTTTGGAATGCCTGCAAGGTTTAAAGCGGTCGGCGCCAAATCTACAAAACTAACCAACTCATCTTCCTTATTCCCTGCACTTTGAGGAACCAAATGGCTATAGGCTTCAGGCGCATATACGATCAAAGGCACCTTCAAGCCTGTGTCATACAACCACCTTTTGTGCATAGGCACACCTGCACCATGGTCGGAATAAAACATGATAATGGTGTTTTCCGCCAATCCGTCCTCCTTTAATTGGGCAACTATATCTGACACATAATTATCTAAAGCCGTTATATTATTGTAATACCTGGCCCACAATTCATTGACAATTGGAGTGTTCGGAAAATACGGTGGAAGCCGAACCTCACCTGATTTTATTAATTGGTCTTGGTGAATATCCTTAACCACTCCTTGATGCTTTTCTTTCAAATTGGTCGCACTTTCATGAGTACCTGTAAAGTTAAAAACAGCAAAAAACGGTTGGTCCTTATTTTTTCTATTTCTCCAATGTGCCTTTTTTCCTGACTCATCCCAAATTTTGGCCGCATCATAAACCAGGTTGTAGTCCTCTTTGCTATTGTTTGTACAATAATAGCCGGCCTCTCTCAAATACTCAGGGTAATATTTAAATGCTTCAGGAAACTTACCTTTGCTTCGCATGTGTTGGGAACCAATGGAAGATTGGTGCATTCCAGTGGCAATGGACGAGCGGGCTGGAGCACATACTGGAGCCGATGCGATGGCATTGGTGTACATTACCCCATCTTTTGCCAATTGGTCTAAAAATGGGGTGCGGGCAAATTCATCCCCATAACAGCCCAAATTTGGACTGATATCTTCAGTGGTAATCCATAAGATATTGGTTTGCAACTTCTTAGGAGTTTGGCCTTTACAGGGTAATACTAAACTTAATCCGCAGCCAAAAATTAAAGCAATGTAACCTATATTCTTAATTTGAGACCTCATGTATATGATATATTAAAAGTTAAAGTAAACCTAAGTATGTCCTTCCAAATATGTTTTAAAAAAGGACTCATCTAAAATAATGGAATAAAAAGCCATTGCAAATTATATTTTGATAAATCACAATAGATTCGATTTAAAAAGAAACAATTAAATGAGATAGTTTTTCAAAATATTCGTGTTTTGGCTATCTTACTTTATTATTGTTTTTTTGTCTATAAGAAGAGTTGGACATCCTATTTATCTCACTTAAAATACTCAAGCATAATCATGAAGGCACTCATTTTTGAAAGATATGGTTTACCTGAAAAGGTATTAAAATTAAGTGAGCAAGCTACTCCTGTGCCCGAAGACAATGAAGTTTTGGTGAAAATTCGATGTACAGCGATCAATGATTACGATTGGAGCTTGGTAAGGGGAAAGCCATATTTGTACCGGCTTATGTTTGGATTGACCAAGCCAAAATCGAAAATCATGGGAATGGAGTTGTCTGGAACAGTGGCTCAGGTTGGTGCTAAGGTAAAAGATTTCGTCCTCGGTGATGAAGTATTTGGAGACACTTCCAATCATGGGTTTGGAACATTTGCTGAATACATTTGTATCCATCAGGATGCATTGGCTCACAAGCCTAAATCTATGTCATTTGAATCAGCAGCTGCTCTGCCTCATGCTGCTTTATTGGCTCTACAGGGATTGAAAGCTATTGGCAAGATAAAAGAAGGCATGAAAGTGCTAATTAACGGCGCAGGTGGCGGTGTTGGAACTTTGGCTCTACAGCTAGCGAAAATGTATGCTTGTGAAGTGACAGGGGTAGACAATAAAGAAAAACTAACAATGCTTAAGGCCATGGGGTATGATCATGTAATAGATTACAATACAGAAGATTTTACTCAAAATGGCCTACAATATGATTTAATACTCGATTGCAAAACCAATAAATCTCCATTTGCTTACTATCGCGCCTTGAAACCTGAAGGCAAATATGTGAGTATTGGTGGAAACCTTAATGATTTGATATGGGTTTTGATTTGGGGTAAGCTACTTCTACCTTTCTCCAACAAAAAGCTAAATATTTTAAGCCTCAAGCCCAATGTTGGATTAGAAGAAATTGCAACTCTCTATGACAATAAACAGCTTAAACCCGTTATAGATGGCCCTTATCCCTTGGAGTCTACCGCAGAAAAACTACAGCTTTTTGGCGAGGGAAAGCATAAAGGAAAGGTAATAATCGCCATTCAATCCTAGTTACATGTATTTTGGCAAAAATGATCTTCTCCCAAGCCATTTAAGAAAGTGGGAATTAAATTTAACCATAAGGTCAATACATAAACGCTTCGCTATAGGTTCAGCTTCATTATATCCATCATTCTTGCAGAATTTATTAGAGTTTGGTAATTGAATTTAACTCATTAATTCATTTGGTATCATTTCTAAAACTACCCTTTGGCTGAACCATTTACTTCAGACTAGAAAGAAGTCTTGTTAGAGCTATAGTCTCATTTGAACTCATTTCCGAATGATTTTTAAGTTTCATTTATAAATTATTCCTATATTTAATTTTATTTAACAAAGTCATTTATAATCAATTATTATTTAAACCCAAATTATATGAATATTTCATTAGCTAACGCTGAAAAGGTTATTGCCGCTGCCAAGGAAAAATCCAAAGCTATTGATACTAAAATGAATATTGCAGTAGTAGATGCAGGAGCCAATCTTCTTGCCTTTGCACGCATGGATGGAGCTTGGTTAGGTTCATTGGACATCTCCATTAAAAAAGCCAAAACTGCTCGTTTCTTTGACATGAATACGGGGACAATAGGGGAATTGTCTCAGCCAGGTGGATCCTTGTACAATATTGAGCATTCCAACAATGGACTCATTACTTTCCCTGGTGGGGTGCCTTTAAAAAATAGTGCTGGTGATATAGTGGGGGCAATTGGCGTAAGCGGGAGTTCCGTGGAAAATGACCATGCTGTGGCTGAAGCTGGAGCAAAAGCTTTATAAATTTAAAAGCCCTATTTGCCGGGCAAATTTGTGATAATTTGCCCGGAATATTTTTTACTTTTACCTGGTTCTAATCAGTTTTTATTTACAGACCAATCTACCATTTACTCTTCAAACAGGTAATTATAGGCTTCTAGCTTATTCAAATCTGGTTTGAAAATCTTGTTTATAGGTTTTTGGGGTCATTCCCATTCTTTCTTTGAATTGTCGGTTAAAATTTGAAAGCGTATTGAATCCGCTATCATAACTCACTTCGCTAATATTGAGGTTTTCGGAATGCAATAATTTACAAGCATGACTAATCCGAACTTCTGATAAAAAATCAGAAAAGGATTTATTCATTCTGGATTTAAAATAGCGGGAAAAAGAGCTGCTAGTCATGTTAATTAAGGCCGCAACCTCTTCCTGCTTGATGTCTTGCTGGAAATGATCCATAACAAATTCATGTACCCTACTCATTCTATCCTTTTCAGATTCCTTATTGGCATTGGTATATCCTGCCTGAACAATGGTCTTAACCTCATTGGATCTTGAAATAAGTAATAATATTTCCAGGAGTCCGATAATCCTTTCCAAACCCTTCTTTTGAACCAATTGGATCATACGCTCTCTGACCAAGGTATTAGTTTCTCCAGTTACTTCCAGACCCAAGGACGCTCTTTTCAACAGATTTTGAAGCTCTTCAAACTCGTCTTTCTCTCCCATGTCTTTTCCTAAAAATCCTTCTGGAAAATAAACGACAATTCCTCTAGTCATGAGTTGGCTATCCTTTTCAAAATATTCCTGATCATTTCTCCACAGGTGAGGTAAATTAGGACCTGTAAAAACCAGGTCATTTGGCTTAAATGAGCGCATATCATCCCCTACAAACCTGGTTCCTCTTCCCTCCATTACCAAGAAAAGTTGGTACTCTGGATGGAAGTGCCAGTTTTTGTCAAAATTAGGAGCTATTAGCTCTTTCACCACAAAAGCGCTTTGCTCTGGAATACGTGATTTTTGAAAGGCTTTCTTCAATAGTAATTATTTAATGCTATTTACTAGATCAAATTTAGATAAAAATGATAAAAAACAGTCGTAATTAGATAAAAAACAGTAAGCAATTCCTTATTAAAACGTCCAAATTAGTATTTTGAAATAGGAGAACAATATTACCCAAACAATAATTACCATGAAAAACCTAGGGATAATTGCCTTTGCCATGCTGATTTGGATGTCATGTGGCACCAAATCTAACAGGATTGAACTATCAGATGGGCCAAGGAGGGCAGAAATACTATTTCTCGGCCACGAAAGCACGCATCATGATTCTGAAAAATTAATGCCCATACTTGCCAGGCATTTATTCCAAAAAGGAATCAACCTAACTTACACTGCTGACCCTAACGACCTTAACGAAGAAAAATTAAGACTTTATGATGGGCTTATGATCTATGCCAATCATGAGGCTATTTCAGCAGAACAAGAAGTAGCGCTTAAAAATTATGTTGAGGGTGGTAAAGCTTTGATTCCTATTCACAGTGCCTCATTTTGTTTCCAAAATTCTGATTGGTTTATAAAAACTGTGGGAGGGCAATTTTCTTCTCATGGAACGGGTGAATTTAGTACTTCTATTACAGATCCCTCTCATCCTGTGATGGAGGGGATATCTTCTTTCACTACTTGGGATGAGACCTATGTGCACAGTCAATTAAACAAAGACATGACCATTTTGATGGAAAGGACTGAGGGAGATAGAAAAGAACCCTACACCTGGGTAAGAGAACAAGGAAAAGGACGTGTTTTTTATACAGCTTATGGTCATGACGAAAGAACGTGGAATCAACCTGAATTTCAAAAATTAGTTGCCAATGGTGTATTATGGGCTATCGGAGACAAGGTGGCTAAACAGGTGGCTGAGTTTGATATACCTCAACCTCAATTTGAGGATGCGGAAATTCCCAATTATGAAAACAATGACCCAGCCCCTAGGTACCAAATTCCACTTTCACCTGAAGAATCAATGAAATTGGTGCAGGTCCCTGTAGGTTTTGAATTGCAGCTTTTTGCTTCAGAACCAGACATTATCAACCCAATGGCCATTGCATGGGATGATAAGGGACGGCTTTATGTCATTGAAACATCAGACTACCCCAATGAAGTAAGAAAAAAAGGTGGCAATGATAAAATCAAAATCCTAGAAGATACAGATGGTGATGGAAAAGCCGATAAAATCACTGTTTTTGCAGATGGCCTAAATATTCCTACTAGCATGGTCTATGTCAATGGAGGTATATTGCTTTCCATGGCTCCAGATTTCCTGTTTCTAAAAGACACCAATGGGGACGATAAGGCAGATATTAGGGAAACCATCATTACAGGCTGGGGAAAAAGTGACACCCATGCTGGTCCTTCGAATTTAAAATATGGTTTTGACAATAAGATTTGGGGTGTTTTAGGTTACTCCGGTTTTAAAGGAGAAACAGAGGGCAGAGCCTTGTCCTTTAGTCAGGGAGTTTACCGATTTTCTCCTGACGGCAGCAACCTTGAGTTCCTCGGAAATACCAGCAACAATACCTGGGGTTTAGGTTTCACTGAAGAATTTAATACTTTTATTTCTACTGCAAATGGCCAGCACAGCGCTTATCTTGCTATGCCCAATAAATTTGTAAAACGACCTGTAAATGGAGGCTCGGTCAACGCTGTTCATGGTATAGACAGCCATTATGATATGCCACACCTTACCCCATTTTTACGTCAGGTAGATTGGCATGGCAGTTATACAGCTGCAGCCGGACACAATTTTTACACCGCTAGAAGTTTTCCCAAAAATTACTGGAACAAAGTCGCTTTTGTGGCAGAACCTACGGGTAGGGTTTTACACAATGCCATAATAAGCCCTGAAGGCTCAGGTTTTAAAGAAAAGAATGGCTTTAACTTATTAGCGAGTTCGGACGAATGGTTTTCTCCTGTTCATGCTGAAGTGGGACCTGATGGAGCACTTTGGGTAGCAGATTGGTACAATTTCATTATTCAACACAACCCAACTCCAAAGGGATTTGAAAACGGGGAAGGCAATGCCTATATCAATCCACTTCGAGACTCCAAACACGGTAGAATCTACCGACTGATCTATAAAGGAGGAGATTACAAAACGATGAACATCGATCCTTTAAATAACAATGACCTTATAAGTGGCTTGAAAAGTGACAATATGTTCTGGAGGATGACCGCTCAGAAGCTTATTGTAGAAAACCAAAATACATCGATAATAGAAGATTTACTCCAACTTATAGCTGACCAATCTGTAGATGAAATCGGATTAAATTCTCCAGCCGTTCATGCCTTATGGGCCCTGCATGGAACAGGTGCTTTGGATGGCAGTAATGTAAAAGCTATGGAAGTTGCAATAAAGGCGCTGAAACACCCTGCTGCCGGAGTTAGAAAAAATGCCATTCGGGTATTGCCTAAAAGCGAAGAGGTATTAAAAGCAATTTTAGATGCTAATCTGATTAAGGATAAAGACCTTAACACCCGAAAAGAGGCATTGCTTGCCATTGCAGAAATGCCTTCTTCCCCAGATGTTTCAGATTTACTTTTAGCTGCCAGTCAAGATGATGAAAATGCTTCTGATGAATATATTCCTCAAGCCTTATTTGCAGCAACAATCACCCATCCTTCTGCTTTTGATCCTTCTTCAACTGCACTTCAGCAGATTGACAAAGCCGATTCATTATTGACTTTAGAAGAGCGAGTAGCCAAGAGCCTTATCGAAGAACAATACAGTTTAGATAGAAGATCTGGAGTTCCGTTTCCACCACAAATAGCTGGTAAGGAAATTAGAATTCAGGCCACCTTAAGCAAAACGGATAAACCTTTGGAAGGGATAATCGTGGCACAGGGTAACAAAACCAATGGTTATAGTTTGTATATTCAAAACAATACCATATACTGGTTGGTAAAACAAAATGGAAAAACCTACCAGGCTGTTTCAAGAGGAAAAATACCCAATCAACAATTTGTATTACAAGCAAGCCTAGAGAATAGTGGAAAAATGGAAATAAGCATTGATGACATTGCCCTTGCAAAAAGCAATGCCCAAGGCCTTTTCACTGAGAATTTTGACCAGCACAGGGTTAGAATCGGGCATGACAATATGGGTTCTTCTCAGGTAGGGGATTACAAGGATCGTTTTTACTTTAATGGAAGAATGAATTCAAGGGCATCTTACCTCAACCTTAAAGTACCAATATTAGGTGATGAACCTGAATCACTTGAATCAGAACAAGCTCAGTCTCCAACAAACAATGCAGGTGCAGTAACAATCAAAATGGGAGTCATTGCTCATGAAATGAAATTTGATAAAGCCAGCTTCAAGGTAAAAGCAGGGCAACAGGTAACCATTGATTTCGTAAACAATGACTTCATGCAACACAACCTGTTGGTAGGTAAATCAGGGAGTTTAGAAATCATCGGCAAAGCTGCGGACGAATTGGCTAGAGACCCCAAGGGCATTGACATGAATTTTGTCCCAAAGATACCAGAGATAATTGCTGCTACTCCATTGGTAAATCCTGAAGGTAATGAAAGCTTGGTATTCACTGCTCCAAGTACCCCTGGAGAATACCCTTTTCTTTGTACAGTCCCAGGACATTGGAGAATTATGAATGGAATAATGATTGTAGAATAGGATTTAAAAAATAAATAATCAGTAATGGCTTTAGATATAAAATTGGGAGTTAGTACCTGGCTATGGACCTCTCCATTTAGCAGCGATACCATTTCCCTTTTTCCAAAAATAAAGAAAATGGGGTATGATGCTGTGGAAATCCCTGTAGAAGATCCTTCATTAATCGATCCGGCGATAGTTGACAGGGCTTTAAAAGACAATGGCCTTGCTCCTATTATTTGTGCTGCTTTCGGTCCCCGTAGGGACCTAACCCATGACGACCCTTCATATCATCAAACAAGTTTTGATTATATTCAGGACTGTTTTGATATAAGTGCTGCCTTAGGTGCCGAGTTTGTGGCAGGGCCTATGTATTCGGCTGTGGGAAAGGCTCGCTTGGTTTCTCCAGAACAAAGGAAAATCGAATGGGATAGGGCAGTCACCAATTTGCAGAAAGTCTGTCAGATGGCCCAAAAATCAGGTCAAAAAATAGCTTTGGAGGCCTTAAATCGATTTGAAACGGACCTGATCAACACAACCTCTGACTTAATGCAGTTAATTTCTGACATCAATCATCCAGCTGCCAGGGTATTATTGGATGGGTTTCATATGAATATAGAAGAACCAAGCATAGAAGCGGCTATTTTACAGGCGGGTGAAAAGCTAATTCATGTACAAGTGTCGGAAAATCACCGTGGAACTCCAGGAACAGGACAAACAAGGTGGGAAGACTTTAAATCAGGACTAGAAAAAGTGAAGTACAAAGGTACAGTCACAATTGAAAGCTTTACACCTGAAATAAAGGAATTGGCAGGTGCAGTTTGCATTTGGCGGCCCTTGGCAGAAAGTCAGGATAAGTTTGCTTCTGAAGGTTTCAATTTTTTAAAAAATTGGGCCACCAACTAATAAAATTCAATCTTTCAACCCAAATAATTTGTTAACATGAGTAAGAAATTGAATATAGCGATCATAGGACTGGGATTTGGTGCAGAGTTTATCCCTATCTATCAAAAACATCCTTCTGCCAATATTTATGCCATTTGTCAAAGAAATAAGGCGAAGTTGGATGAAATTGGAAATGCCTTTGGTATAGCCAAAAGATATACGGATTATGACGAGTTGCTAAAGGACCCAAATATTGATGCTGTTCATATAAACACCCCCATTCAAGCACATGCCGAACAATCTCTTAAAGCGCTAAGAGCTGGCAAACATGTAGCCTGTACAGTTCCAATGGCTACAACGGTAGAAGAATGTCGTCAAATAGTAGAAGAAACGGAGAGAACGGGACTTACCTATATGATGATGGAGACAGTGATTTACAGTAGGGAATTTCTTTTTGTGAAAGAAATGTATAAGAGTGGGGCTATGGGTAAATTGCAATTTTTAAGAGCAAGTCACCAGCAAGAGATGGCCGGTTGGCCTGGCTATTGGGAGGGCCTCCCTCCTATGCATTATGCCACCCATTGTGTAGGGCCGGTATTGGCTTTGGCAAAGGCCGAGGCTGAATACGTATCCTGTTTTGGGTCTGGTAGGATCGATGAAAACTTGATTGAAAAGTACGGTTCGCCATTTGCCATAGAAAGCTGTCATATCAAACTAAAAGACACAGACCTTTCCGCAGAAGTCACCCGATCTCTTTTCAATACTGCAAGACAGTACAGAGAGAGTTTTGATGCATATGGATCTGAGAAATCCTTTGAATGGACACTGATTGAACATGAAGACAGTGTGGTGCATACTGGAGAAAAACCGGAAAAGGTGAAAATTCCGGATTATGCACATTTACTCCCAGAAGAAATAGCCCCATTTACTACCGAAGGTGTATATGATGACGATGATAACCAACACCTATCCTTTATTCAAGGAGCTGGCCATGGGGGTTCTCATCCACACCTGGTACATGAATTTGTTACTGCCTTACAAGAAGGCAGGGCACCCTATCCCAATGCCAGGCAATCTGCAAATATAACCTGTGTGGGGATTTTAGCACATGAATCCGCAATGAATGAAGGTGAAAAAATCAAGCTTCCGGATTTCACTTTTAATAAATAACAAACCTATTATTCCAAAACTACCCGGATTCCAGTCAATCCGGGTAGTGTTATTTTATTTTGGGCATAAAATTCAGATAGGAAACAAATCACCTTTCTCCAACCGTAACACTTC
>TARA_R110001599_G_scaffold79598_2_pt1 | contig 11274 bp, 9 predicted proteins | sample TARA_R110001599 | Tara Oceans TARA_R110001599 (sample SAMEA4398360) | marine metagenome | biome: Polar Biome; feature: [MES] marine water layer (ENVO:01000295) within the mesopelagic zone...; material: water (ENVO:00002006), including particulate matter (ENVO:01000060) such as...... | reverse complement strand
CCTACACTGGAAACTCAGGCACTGATGACACTGCTTATGTCTCTTCTAGGACTTGGTGGTATGCGTACTGCTGAGAAGTGGAAGGGTGTAGCTAGAGATAACTTAAAGTAGGACAATGGCTCTTAACGATAAACAAGAGAAGTTTGCACAGGCATATGTACTCTACCGGAATGCCACTGAAGCTGCTAAGGCTGCAGGGTATGCCGGTAGGTCTGCCTACAATCAAGGAAGTAGGCTACTAAAGGTAGTTGAAGTAAAAGAAAGGATTGAAGACCTTGAAAAAGAGATGGAGACATCTATTGATTATGTTTCTGAGATTGAAAAGCAGTATACTTATGCTACCAACAATAATCACACTAACTCTGCGCTTAAAGCACTTGAACTTCTTAGTAGGCTACGTACTCCTACGGACGAAGATGCACCTACTACTATTGAGGAAGTGGAAGAAGATATCGTTAAAAGTCTCGAATTATTGGGCGAAGAAAGAACCATTAAACTTTTCACAAAGTGTTCTTGGTTCGAGGAACAAGAAGAAGAGATGGAAGATTTACTTGAAGAAGTTGAGGAGCTAGAAGAAACTTTAGATGAGTTGCTAGATGCTTCGCATCAAGACGAAGAAGGACTACCAGAAGATAATTCTTGATAGCCCTTCTTACAACTAGGTCTTCCCCTCCCCAGTTTATTTTAAATACTTATTTGTAGCTCCACACGGTAGGTCTAGGTGATGTATCTGAGTTTACTATATTATCTATATGAATAAATCTTTTGTTGTGTGGACCGCGCTGTGCTACACCGATCCCTGTAAAACCGTGTAGCATAGCCATCCTAATTAAATCATAAGCTAGATTGCCTGATACAGCTACATCTACAGCCTGACCTAAGATGTGTGCTGAATTAGGTGATCCACCTATAACTGTATTATACGCTACATCCCTATACCCAGAGGTGATCGTCATAGGTCTACCATAGTCGTCACGAAGACGATGTAACTGTGTCATAAACTCTTCGTTCATGAAACACTCGCCTGTACCCTTACATTTTAGTTCTTCTCTAGTGAAGTACTTCCAAGAGTCTTTATTACCTGACATTACTTAGCCATTCTTTCTAGTAAGTTATCTAACTTAGTTTCTAAGCGATCAAATCTAGCCATAATCTGTCTCAGGTCTTTATCTACATCATCTTTTAGAGCGTAGTCCCTAGCTATGTCTTCACGAGTACGGCTGACAAGCACACGAGTTTCTTCTATACGTGTGTTTACTCCACGTATCCACCATACCATAGCACCAGCAACCACACTGAGTAGTAAGTTCCATAACATTGTAGCTTCTGGCATTATCTTTGCTGTCCTTCTTCTTTTTGTTCTACCTCTACAAGAGGTTTCTGAACATATGTAGAAAATACATCTGCTATTTTATCGTAAAAAGTACCTCGTTGATCTTCTGTAAATCCTCTTTTAATTAAAGCATCCAGTATTCTACCGTCTTGGAATACATTGTCAGGTAGAAAAACCCCGTTTTTTACATTAGAGGCTGTATCAGAAGCTAATGGAAGAATTAAAGCATCACTTCCTTTATACCAAAAATTATTAGTAGCTGCTCCTAATACACCTTTTATATCAAGTATTTCATCTTTGTCTTGTATGATACCTTTATTATCTTTGTATCTACGAATATATTCTAATCCTTTAAACTCATTAACTTTCTTAGCAAAGTTTTGCATACCCCTATACTTACGCTCTTGTAAGTCAGCATACTTCTTGACAACTTCGTCTAAAGCTTCGTCAGTCACAACCTCAAACGGTAAACTAGTAACCTCTTTAATAAAGTTATCCTTAGTCATGGCTAATGCTTTTAAATCTTTAGACATATTATAACCCATAGCTTGAGTAACATTAGCGGTAACAGGACGTATACCTGATCTCAATAAAAACTGTAGGTCTTTTGGATTAATTGGAAAACCAGAATCTCTCTGAGCATTGCCTATCCCTAAAAGTTCTTCAGAAGACTTAGATTTAATATAATCTTGAATAATTTTTATTGTGCCACCTTCATAACCTTTAAGAAGTGTTTCTGCTGCTGTAAGTATTTTATCTTTTGTTGTTGCTCCTACAGCTTCATCATATATCGGTTTTTTTGTTTTCTGATTAATACCTGTAATAACATTAAGTAAAGCTTCAGCAGCAAACTTAGGAGAAGTATAAGGAGACATAATAGTTGAAGCTGCATTAGCATAAGCATCGTCTATCTCAGAATCAGAAATAGTACCACTACCTAAAAGTTTTCCTAATACTAGACGTGCTGGTGATTTAAGATAATCAAAAGCATCAGCAGAAGAAGAACCTACGTATCTTGTTCTAATATAAGGTACGAATGTTTCTTTTTGTTTTGCAGTTAGACCCTCTCCCGTTTCATCTAAAACAAATGGTTCAAGATAATAATTAATTGAACCTTTAGCCCAATCAGGAGCTAAGACATTCATTGCTTTTCTGTTAGTCTCAGATACTCCCATAGCTTCGTTATTAGTAGATACTACTATGTCTACACCACCAGCAACTACAGCAAGCCCTGTTAGCTTTGCCAGCCCTCTGGCTATCTGTCTACCATTACCAGAAGCAATTCCCTGCTTCATGTCTATAGCAGCATACTTAACCATATTTTTACTAGTACGGATAACTTCAGAAGGGAATAGGACATAGTTACCTAAATAAGGTATTCGGCTAAAACCACGAGCAGCAGGAGAAGCTATACCATAAGTAGGCATAGTATCACGAACAACTTTAGCAGCTTTAACAAAAAGTTCATCTTCTGTTGCTTTAGGAAATACTTTTTTTAATGAAGCTAATTCACTTTCAAAAGCTATAAGTTTTGTATATACATCAGGCTGTCCATATAAATTACCCATCTTCTGCATACCCTTTACGTAAGCTCTTCCAAAAGCACTTTTAGCATCCCTACCAAAACGATTAACATTTTTACTAATCATCTCACCTGTTAAATCTTGATCAAGAACACCTAGCTCACGAAGACGAGCAACTTTATTTACAGCATAGTTGTTTTTTAAAGTAAGTTGATTACCTAGTGTATTTAACTCTGTTACAGCGGCTCTATAAGCTCTTGGATTTAACATATGTCCATTAGCAATTAGTCCTTGAACACCACCACCTAAGTTAAGCATATAAGCAGGAGCATCAAGAACAGTTTCTTTTGCCTGAGCTAGTGCAGCAGCTTTAGCAAAAAAGTCTGAACCACCTTTTCCTTTTGAATTAAATATCTCAAGACCATTATTAATATACTTACCCATCTGTGGACTAGTGTAAATATCTTGTAATACTTTTACAGGACTACCACCAAACTTACCTATTGCTTCATCAGCTACTTTACCCAAGTTTGTAGCTCCATCAACAAAGGGTGTACCTTGCTTAAAAGTAGTTTTTACGGATGGTAACATAGGAAATAATCCCGGTAATGTGACTTCTTTACCAGCATTAGCTTTGGCATATCCTTCTACTTCTTTTAAAAACTTAATTTCAGATATTAATTTATTCTGATTAAGCAACGTAGTAGACAACTTCTTATATGGTTCTGATACCTCTCCTAGTAGATCAAGGATAGGTCTATCTAAGTTCTTTCTAGCACGAAGAACTTTAGCTGCTCCTTCACCAAGACGTGCTTGCATAGATGACCCACCAAAGATATCATTTATAACTGATTTATCTTCTTTAGCTAACTTAGTAACAACTTCTTCAATAACACCATCAACATCCTCTTGTTTTATACCCTTACTAAGAAAATACTGACGTGCATTAGCAACTTTAGCAATAAACTCAGCATCATTACTTTTGTCTTTTAGAACATTTTTAATTTTTCTTAGATAAGATGGGTTATTATTAGCTTCAAAAGTACGAGTAAAATAGAGACCATCTTTGCCTACAGAAAGACCTATTTGATTTTTACCACGAAGATCAAGAAGTTTATTTAGTTCTGCTTCATTGTTTTTAATACCTGTAGTAATCTCATCAACCTTCTGCACCATAGCTGGTGAAAGATCAGAAGGATCACGTTCATTAACATACTTAGCTAAAGCTTCGTCAGACGATCCTTCACTTTTCTGTAATCTTTGTAAATCTTTTAACTGTTTCTTAATAGTAATGCCATAACCTTTAGCAGCAGTATCTCTTAAAAGAGATGCTTCAAAAAGTTCGTCAGGAAGAGCAGCCTTACTAGCAAAAAGTCTACCTAAACCAGTATTAATCTTACCTAGTTTTTCGACAACAACACTACGCTGTCTTATTTCACCCGTAGGTGTTTCAATAATTTCTGTTTCTTTAAGCTCTGCTGCAGGAGGTTTAGTACTTACTGTTTCTTTAGAAGCACCTGTAGGCGTTATATCAGTTACTGTTTTTGTAGTCCCACCTGTAGGTGTTTCACCTATTACTGTTTCTTTAATTCCTTCTGGAGGTGTAACTTTACTTTCTTCAACAGCCTGTCTACTCTTTTCTGTATATTTACGGAAAGCAGCAGAGACTCCCTTAGCTCCTCCCTTTACTACTAAACCTATACCACTAAGAAGAGCATATATAGGAATAGATAGTCCTAATTCTTCTCCCCATCTTTTTAAAACCTTTTCTGATACGGTATCATTTTCATTAATTTGAAATCTTTTAGCAGCTTCAATAATTTCTGGAGATAAGTTATTAGCTATTGTATCAGCTACACTAAGAATATATCTTTCTGCTGTAGGTAACTTTTCGTAGTTTCCTTCTGCAACAGCTTTTTTATATTCTTCTTGTACTTCAGGAGAAGTAGCAATTAGTGAACTAACAAACTGCTCTTCTGGAGCTACTTGAACAGCCGCAGCAGCTATTCCTGTACCACCACCCACAACTTGAGATGCTTTTATAGCAGCTTTCTGAACTCCTCCCGGTGCTAAAACAGCTTTAGGTGTAGCTTTAATACCTTGGCTGGAGAGTTCTTTAGCAATGTTATCTGCTTTTTTCTTACCATATTTTTTAATAAGATACTTAGCACCTCCACCTAATAGTTTAGACCCTATACCTAAACCAACGAAAAGACTTGCTAACTCAGCAGCAGTTTTCTCATCCTTACTTAAATCTAAAGTATTATCTACTTCTTTAAAAAGATTAGTATAAGCCTGACCAATGTCAGACTCTTGAACAGCCTCAATAGTTTCATCTGCTCCAACAACAGCCGCTGCTGCAGTAGCTAATGTTGCAGGTAATTGCACAGTTTCTGCAGCAATACTACCAGCCATACGTGCAGCACCTTCTTGTCCTTCTGATATAGCTTTTTGTCCTGAAGCAATAGGACCAGCTATATTTCTTTGAAACCAATTAGGTTTATCTTCTTCAGTAGGTTGTCCTGTAGTTGCACTAACTCCCCAATCAGCAGGAGTTCCTAATGCAGAAGTTTCTAATTCTGTAGCTTGTTCTATACCCATTTTAATTAGATATTCTTCTTTAGGAATATCTGAATAATGTTTCTTTCTAAAACCTTCTGCTACTTCTATATCAGACAGGTCATTATATTCAGGATATTTTTCTCTTAATTGCTGTATACCAGACATTTGTTGCCTATCTAATTCCTAATTCCTAATGGATCATTGTTGGTGTTTCCACCACCTTTTTGAAATATGTTTGTTACTGCTTTGAATCCTTCATTGCCACCACCAGAGTCAATCCAAGCGTTTACTGCTTTATCTTTATCAGCATTAATTTTCCTTAGTAAATCACCAGAAAGAGCCTTGTTACCAATCATAATACTTACTCTACCCGTCCTTTCATCTTTGTTAACAACAGCGCCATATGAATCAAGAACTGATTTTAATACTGCATTATAGTCAGCAGCTTTCATACCACCTTCTTTACCAGCTTTTTTAATAGCAGTTTTATAATCTAATAATACTTTTTGTTCTGCTACATATTCTTGACGATCACTTTTTTGCAGCCCAGCCAAAGCAGTCATCTCTTTAATGCCTGTATTAGCTTCAGAAATAATGTCATTTTGTGCATTAATCTGAGCATCACGCATTGCATCAGCTTCTTTTCTAGAAATACCAGCTACACTAGCCATATTAGTTAATTCAGCGGAACTAATACCTTTTAGTTCTTTTCTTTTGTCTTTAGCTAACTGACGCTCTTCTTTAGCAAGTTTAGATAAGTCATCAAGTGCACCAGAGCTAGTAACACCTGCTGCAATACCACCAACTGTTCCTTTGCTACCGTCTTGTCCTAACACTTCAACACCAGCTTTAGTGAGTGCTAACCACTTATTGCTTTCTACACTTTCTACATCTTTTGTATATTCAGACTTAGCTTCTGCTTTTTGAGAAGCAAAATCAACTCCTCTTAGTTTATTAAGATAAGCTGTGTCATCAGCAGTAGGTTTCGCTCCTTCTTCCATTAATTTCTGTCTAGCTAACATAGCTTCTCTACGAGTTATTCTACCATCTGCTACAGCTTTATTAATAGCTTCAGTAGACAGAGAAATAGGTGCTTTACTTATAGAACCAATCATAGGAGTTTGAGGAGGAACAACACCAGCAGGAGCTACCTGTTGCCCAGCGTTACGTTTAACAACAATAGAACCTAGTCCATTAGTTTGGTCTACTTGTCCACCCTGCATACGGCTAACAAGTCCACCTTTTGCTTTAAAAGCACCAAATGCTCCAGCAAGTCCTATTCCTGTAGCACCTAGACCTGCTGCTTGTTGAAGAAAGCTAGGTGCGGGAGTAGTTGTTTGCCTTTGTTGATAAGTATTAGCTTGAAGAGGAAAACCACGAATAACAGACTGATACTGTTGCAGTGTCTGTTCTGGGAACACCTGTTCTTCTTCAAATTGTTGTTTAGCTATATTTAATCCTTGTTGTGATTGTGCCTGTCTCTGTGCACCTACAGCTTCAACAGCAGTTAATTCTTTTAGAGATTGTTGTGGAGCTACGCTACCAAGGTTCATTAGTTGTCCAGAAGCAGCTAACTCTCTGCCACTCTGTTGAGCTAATCGTGTCTGAGCATCTTCAAATGCTGCAGCTTGTCCACGAGCCTGTATATCACCAAGTAGTTGTTGAGTATTACGGTTCTGTTCAGCCTCTAGGATAGCCATACGTGAGCCACCATAGCCACCAGCACTTACTGCTTGTGCACCTAGCTGTTGTTGAGCTACGTCTGCTTGACGAAGTGCCTCACGCTGCTGTATATCAACTACATTCTGAGTATAGGGAGACATAGCTGCTTGTACTGCTTCAGATGTAGGAGCAACTGCAGAAGACTTAGCTAATGCAGTAGAAGGATCAAAATACCCCTGTCCCTGACCAACTAGTCCCTGAATACCTGTAAAGGCTTGTTCTTGTTCAGGAGTAAAGCTAGCAACTTGTGGACCTTCAAAAGGAATATATCCTTCATCTTCACGCTTTTCTTGAATAGCCTGTGCTTTACCCAAGACATCAGAAATAAATGGTTTAAGTTCTGTTGGAAATTCAGATGTTTGAGAGACAGTCTGATTACCGGAGGGAGGTGGTGGTGGTGGACTACCACCCACAAATTGAATAAGACCAGTGTCAGGATTAATAGTACCTGAACCACCCATATCACGAAGAACAACCATCTCTGCCTTGTTGACATGAGCAAGCTCAGTATCTCCTTCAATACCTTTAGCTGCTAAGTCTTCATACAGAGCATTATAGAGACAGATTTTTTCTGTAACTGAAAGGTCAGTAATAATATGTTTAGTTTCAATCTTAGACTCAATCATCGTATTCTACTTCCTTTGTAACAACAGTGTTGCATTTTTTAAAGCCATGTTTCTTTAAGAATTTAAGCCAACCACTTCTAACGTAAGCCTCAATACGCTTACAATTATTTTCTTTAGCATACTCTAATAAAGGAGAACCTTTTTGCCAAGACCAATCCAACCATTTATTTATTGTGTGTGGCTTAGACCCTACTAGATATATTAATAAAAGTTTATACTGAGGATGGTGTACTACTTGTGTTATCATTATACCCAGTATACCCTCTTCTTTATTAACAGCTATCCATAATATTAGTTGACCATGTACTAAACTATTATAAACATCTTGTAAGTTACTTTCACCAAGTGATCTGTCTAAAGTTTTTTGAGCTAAGTCTTTAACATACGGCCAAGTTACTTCTATTGCATTACTATTAATTTTTATTAATTCCATTACGCCACTAGTGTTGCTAATCCTCTTTCGTCAAATTCTTCAATCTGCTCACCAGAACCATGAGCTTGTTTTCTTACATCTACCATAAACTGATCTAGTTTAGCCGCTCCCGCATTAGAAGAACCATCTCCAATATAAGAGACAACATCTGCTGCAAGTACATATTCATCAGGTGATAATAGAGCCTTATCTACTTCTCCACCAGCTACATTAAACGGTACTTCATCTGACTGACCATCACCAGCACCAACTACTTGTCCCTCAAAGTATCCTTGTTCCTGCGAGGGCATTCCACCCTCATTATAACCTAAAAGACCACCCTGAGCAAACCCTCCTGAAGTACCCATATTAACTTGTGTACCTTGATTCATAGCTGGTGCTTGAGGAATAGTACCACTAGGTGTTGTTGTAGGATAGTTCATACCCTGTGACTGAAGATAGTTACCTCCTCCACTTATTAAACCTAGTAGTGCTGACTGACCTTGAATAGAAGAAGCAGTTCTCTGTTGTTGTAGCTGCTCTTCCATATCCATGTTTTTCTTAAATGCTATAGATTGATCAGGAAGAGGTTGAATACCCTGCATAGGCATACCTTGAATAGGCATAGGCTGTTGCTGCATAGGTTGTTGCTGTTGAGTAGGTTGTACAGCTATATTAACTGGTACAGGTTGTTGCTGCTGTTGTTGTTGTTGCATAGGAGAAGCAAGCATAGCTGACATAGCTGATGGTGCTTGTGGAGTAGCCATACCTCCCTGCTGTAGACCTACTATACCACCTTCTGCCGCATTCCGTACATAAGTATATGGATTAAAATAATTTTGACTACCACCTTCCACTGCTCTTCTCCTTAATTCTTCTTCTGTAGCTATAGGTCTTTTAACTTCTCCACCTGCTAAAGTATATTTTCCAAAGCCATTATCTACTGGTTTTCTTTCAGATAACTGTTGTTCTTTTTGTTCTTCTGTAAGTAGAGCATCTGCAGCACTTAAACCACCAATACCTACTGCACCTAATGGACCATACTTTTGTAATAAGTTAGCATCTTTAGGTAAGCTAGAACGGTTAGGGCTAAGATAACTTTCTAAAAATCCTTCACCTTCTCCACCTACATTCTCAGCAGAATTATAAATATTACGTTCAACCCAACTAAGTTCTGGTGAAGCTTCTATTGGTGAAAACTCTGCTAAACCTGATCTATATCCAGCCATCTCAGCAGAAGAAGGAGGAGTTACAGAAGGGGCTGTTGCAGGGAAACCTGCACCTTTATAAGCTGGTACAAAAGAACCAGAATCAAGACCTACTAAATCACCTCCAAGTGTTTGCATAGCTGGTTGTTGGTTATATGCAGCCATTTCATATGCAGAAGGTCCAACAAAGTCTGAAGATATAGTTGGAATAGATGCTTCAAAAGATGGGGCTAATTGTGTACTTATTGGTGCTATACCAGTAGCAGGATTAATTACATTGCCTCCCACACCTGTTCCAAAAGTACTTAAACTTGACTGAAGGGCTGCTTCGCTTGCAGCACCTGCACCAGCAGCACCACTAGCACCTGCACCTGCAGCACCTGCACCAGCAGCACCTGCACCTGCAGCACCTGTAGCACCAGCACCAGCAGCAGCAGCACCAGCACCTAAATCACCAAAGATAGAACCACCAAATCCTTGCATAGCGTAACCCATACCAAATGACATAGCAGCACCTAACAAGGCTTGTTGTCCGCTACCACCTGTTGCTAAAGTACCTAAACCAGAGCCAATAGCAGCACCTGCAGGACCAGCTACCACACCACCAATAACACTAGCAGCCATAGGTATAATACTTCTTAAACTGAAAGCTTCAGGTAATCCTGTGTCTGGATTAATAGTTAGCTGACCAAGTGAAGCTAGTCCTTGTACTTCTCCCGGTGTCATATGAACTAGAGTTGTATCACCATACCTACCACGATCTGATAGTTGACCAGCTTCTTCTTGCATAGGATACTGCTGTGACGGCATACCACCCTCATTCATAGCAATAGGACTGTTTACCTGTGGTATACCAGTATAAGGATTAGGTGCAGTAGGAACACTATTTAAATAACCATTAGGAACATAAGCAAGCTGAGTATTAGGATTACGATCTCTCATATTCATAATATTAGCTAAACCGCTATATTGAGCATTACTATTAATCATTTATTTAGTTCCCTGCCGTGGATTCATATAGTGAGACTGTGGTTTAGTCATATCTGCATGGAATGTATTACTATTATTTCTTTGTTTATTATACAGCGCATCTTTAGAATACGCCATACCTTCAGTAGTTCTTGCTCCAAAATAATCTGATTGAGGAGCTACACCATTATTGACATTTTCAATAAAAGTACTATTGTGGATTAAATCCATCATAATTTTATAGTTATTATTCATATTAGTGAAAGTCCACCCAACCTGTTCCTGAGACATAACCTTTATATTTCTTAACTTTTGTAGCATAAACAATAAAACCTTCTTCAGGTCTACCAATCGTTCCAACACTTACTACAGTTCTTACTCGTGTAGCTGGTTGAACTTCTACTTCAAAATCCCTCTGTTCAAGAAGAAACTTCATTTCTGAAGCATAACGAATAAGATCATTATAAAGCTGTTGACTAGTTACCGTTTCTAAGTTAGCATAGTATGGTAACTCAGGATAAAGTTTATTAGCCATTTTTAACGACCACCATCAGGCTGTATACCCATACGAACACTACCCCAACGCCAGCTAGTGCCTGATTCAGTAGAAGAAACTCTTACAGACGCTTGTCTACCCCTAGCTCTCATATCAACTCTCTGTGTATTAGCATTAATATTAAATGGTCCTTTAGTAATTGTTGGTCCATTAGGATATTGTTTAGTATCAATAGTAAAAGTAATACCCCCATGAGCAATAGTATAATCAGGAATAATACGATCAATAAACATTAGTTGATCACCATCTTCAATATCAAAATCTGCTGACTCAATATAAGAAGTTAGAGCTTCACCATCACCAGTAAAGACTGCTACAGGTTCATTATCCCAATAGTAATTGTCACTATTAGCAGTAGCAGAA
>TARA_R110001599_G_scaffold326461_2_pt1 | contig 11275 bp, 13 predicted proteins | sample TARA_R110001599 | Tara Oceans TARA_R110001599 (sample SAMEA4398360) | marine metagenome | biome: Polar Biome; feature: [MES] marine water layer (ENVO:01000295) within the mesopelagic zone...; material: water (ENVO:00002006), including particulate matter (ENVO:01000060) such... | reverse complement strand
GCAGAGCTGAATCGGGCTAGAATGGTGTTCATGGATCGCTTACGTTTGTTCGGATCGACATTGATCTGGTATTCCTTGACGAATCCACCCACCGACGCCACCTCGGCAACACCTTGAACCGCTTCCAGGGCGAAGCGCAGGTTAAAGTCCTGCAGGCTGCGTAAATCCGCCAAACTCTGATTGCCGCTTTTGTCGACCAACGCATACTGATACACCCAGCCTACGCCGGTGGCATCGGGCCCCAGTGTGGGGCGCACGTCGTCCGGCAGTTTCGGCGCCGCCGAGTTGAGGTACTCCAGCACTCGCGAACGGGCCCAGTACATGTCGGTGCCGTCCTCGAAAATGACGTAGACGAACGACAGGCCCATGAAGCTTTGACCGCGAACGAAGCGCACTTCGGGGGCTGCCAGTAAGGTGGTCGTCAGTGGATAGGTGATCTGGTCTTCGACCAGGTCAGGGCTGCGCCCCGGCCAATTGGTGAACACAATCACCTGCACGTCCGACAGATCGGGAATCGCGTCCAGAGGCGCTGTAGTTAGGGAGCGATAACCCCAAAAAGCCGCCGCGACAACCAGCATCAAGGTCAGCAATGTATTGCGCGCGGAGAAGTTGATCAATTTCTCAAGCGGGCCGCCGTTCAGCCGCGAGAGTGATCCGTCATTGTGATTATTTACCATTGGTTAATCCCCGTCTTCAGTCGGGTTTCTGAGGCAATGAGAAAATTGCCAGAGGTTACGACGGTGTCGCCCAGCGTGAGACCGTCGAGGACCTCGACGAACCCCTGCGCGCTGCGACCCACTTTGATGTGGACAGGCTTGAGTCTGCCACCCCCAAGATCGACGAACACAACACGGCTTTCGCCGGCATAGATAATCGCCTCCTCCGGCACGCTGAGGCGATGACCGATATCTGCCTGCAACGACACCTGGGCATACATGTCCGGTTTCAGATCGCCATTACTATTGTCCAGCGACAATCGAATGCGTCCGGTGCGGCTTTGCCCATCGAGATAGGGATAGATGTATTCCACGGTTGCCGTGTAGGCTCGCCCCGGAAGATACGGCAACGTGACGCTCGCCAGCATGCCGACCTTTACGAGTTGGAGATCCGCTTCGAATACCTCGGCTTCAATCCAAACGCTCGACAAGTCAGCAATTGCAAGCAGCGTCTGACCCATCTTTGCCGCACTGCCATCGGCGATGTGGCGCCCGATTAAAGTGCCGCTGCGTGGCGCGTGGATGGCCACGTAATCCAGCGGCTCGCCTCGCCGTTCGAGCGCGGCGATTTCCTGATCGGACATGTCCCACAAGGCGAGCCGTTGGCGGGCCGCGCGCAACAGGCTATTTTGCGCATCGGGCCGACGTCTGCGAGTCTCCAGGTACTCTTGCTGAGCCGCTAACAACTCAGGGCTGTACACGGTGAATAGCACCTGGTTCTTCGTCACTTCTGTGCCGACATAGTCGGCCTTGAGATCGCCGATGTAGCCGTCGAATTTCAGAGCCACCTGCGACAGCAAACGTTCGTCGAACGTCACTTCGCCAACAGCGCGAATCGACTTCACCATATCGCGATGCGTCGCCTCACCGGTCTCGACGCCAATCATCTGGCGACGCCGATTATCGATGGTAATTACATTTGCATCGTCCATTGACATCGCGGCGCCGCCGACCGGGGTCGCCCCAGCGGCAATCGTCAGGCCCTCGCGATCGGTTGCCAGATCAAACTGCAGGCGCTTGTCGCCACGAACCGGGTCTTTGATCTCGACCGTCAGCGGCCACTCGCCGCGCATCGACAAATCCACTGATCCCTCATACCGACCGGGTGCCGTCTCCTGTAGATCAGCTGGCGCGCGCATGGCCGGCATTGCACCCATTGCCGGCATTTCGGCGTAGGCCTCTATTTGGGTTGATATCGGTTTTCCATTGGCATCGCGCACATCCACGATCAGACGATTTTTTCCAACCTGCGGGATGCGCGGATCGGTCATCACACCCACCTCAAACGCGCCGGCACGGTATCGCGGCAGGTCGTCTTTCGTCGCGAGAGCTGGAGCATCAGCACCTCGAGGGGAAAAATTTGACCAGGCTATGCCACCCAGAATCACCAGGGCCATAACTCCCGCAATCCAAACAAAGGGATCTAATCGTTTCATTGTTGTTCTCCAGGTTGTGCTGTTTGCGCGGGATCAATATCGCCACCTGCCCAACGTTCAAGCTCGGCAAGTCGACGGACGTAATCGGCGTGTACGCGCGCCGCGGCAAGCGCCGTACTCAGCTTGCGCTGCTCTGCAGTGATAACGTTCAGGAAGGCGCCATTACCGCTCTGGTAATCGGCTAAGGCAGCCTCAAGGTACTCTGCCGCCAACGGCACCAACTCATCCTGATAGTTGGCAATAGCGTCTTGTGCTTCGGACACTTCCGCCCGTGCCTGGGCCAGATCGGCCAGCAAATTGGCTCGTCTCTCTACGAGTGACCATTCGGCGTGGCGTTTTTCGGCCTGCGCGCGACCGAGATCTGAACGGCGTTTACCGCGGTCCAGCGGGAGATTGATAGCAACACCGAAAGTCGCTCGCTGGTCTGAATTGGCCCAAAGTTCGTTGTAGCCTACGCCGACCTGAAAGTCCGGATAAAGCGCCTTCTCTGCCAGCGTAACCCGACTTGCGCTGGCGGATATGCGGGCATTGAGCCGGAAAAGGTCGGGATGTTGCGCCAAAGCCAGCGCCTGAAGCCACCCCAGCGACGGCAGTTTCGAATCGACAGTGATCGGCTTTGCGCGGGGCAATGCTGCATCCGGCGCTCTATTGAGCAATGCGTTGATACGAGCCTGCACCGTCGCTTTGAGTCGTAGCAACCTCAACAAGCTATTATCGAGGTCCCTACTCTCAATTGCGGCTTGCAACACATCCTGCTTTAGTGCGCGCCCCGCCGCGTAGCGCGTCTCAGTCGTGGTGATCAATTCTTCCAGCAGCGCCTGGGTGACGTGATGAATCTCGAGTGCCGCGTGCACATAATACCACTCGGCATAGGCCGCTTTGGCTTGTGCGATCACTCGCAGCCGCAACGCGTCCACATCGCTACCCGCCGCCACCGCGTCGTAACGGGCCGCTGCTTCGCGAGCAGCCAGAGTCCCTGGCCACGGAAGCTTCTGGCTGAAATCAACTTTTTGGTCCAAACCTCCAGCCGTACCCGCCGTCAGGGGCGCGACACCATAACTCAAGGTGGGATCATCGAGAGAACCAGCAGCATCAATATGAAAAGCCGCGGCCTCGGCAGCCGCCTGGAGTCCCGCCAGCCCCGGATTGAGTTCAATCACCCAGGCAGCCAGCCCGTCGGCGGTGATGAGTTCAGTTTCACTACCGGAGTGTGTTCGCGACGTATCTTCCGCCCAGGCGGATCCGAGGGAAAACACCATCGCCGCGCCGAAGCACGCGTTCTTAATCGTCAGGGTCTTCAATGCCCATCTCCTTTCAGTTGTTAAAAATTCAACATGCAGCAACTTGAGTTTGGCGGATAGCCGAACCCAGGGCTGGAAAAGAGAGGGTTTTAGATACGCAGTCGCTGCGTAATGAGATAAGTGTCCGTGACGGAATGGCTGACTTCGGGGAAGGTACTAAAAAGAGGAATAAGCGCCTCAGATTGAGGCGGTAAAAAATCAAAGTAGATGGCTAAGATGGCCGGTGGAGGGTCTACCGCAGAGCTGAGCTCAACTGGCTTTTGAATCGGCGTATCCAGTCTGGCATCGGTATCAAGGCTGAGCTCTACTGATCGATCGCAGCAGGGAGCGAAGTCAGCTTGGAGTGCAGCCTCGCAAGTCGCATCCACGCAGTCTTTGTCTTCGCTCTGGCCGACACAGCAACACTCGCCATGCACGACCTTATCCATCATCGGGCACGCAAACACACTCTGCGCCTGCAGCGGCCCAACCACGAACAGCAGCAGGAATAGCAGCGCTCGCAGTGATGGTGGATGTTTATCAGTCATATCGGAAGGGTAGCCCCGTTGTGTGATATTCGCAACGCAGATAACCACTCTGAACACAAATATTAGGACAAGTGCATCCAAGAGCTGGTTGACACCACTCCAATCTGAACTCGGAAGATCCAGCAGATCCAGCAGCGTACGGATTTCCGGATGCGTCATATCCAGTCCGAGCCCGTAACGGCGGCAAACTCGCTCTCCCCATAGTTTGATCCCCTCTTGACTCCGTACTAAGGTACGGATGTTAGCGTGAGTATTGAACCCCTCACCGGGGGAGTGTCCGACCAAACCCAGGAGAAGAACTTATGGCCACCAAACGCAAAATTGAAATCTTCAGCGCCGGCTGCCCGGCCTGTGAAACCACCGTCTCCCGTATCCGGGAGCTTGCCTGTCCTTCGTGCGAGATCGCCGTCCTCGATATGAACGCGGCTGATGTGGCGGCGCGCGCCAAGAGACTTGGCATCCAATCGGTGCCCGCGGTTGTCATCGACGGCAAGCTGGCGGATTGCTGCGCCGGCCGTGGACCAGAGGAAGAAGTCTTGAAAGCTGCCGGTCTCGGCACACCACTATCCTGATCGACTGTTACGATATTGGAGGGAACTTCATGACTTCTATTGCACGGCCGGTTACGGCCTTCCATGCGCTGCTCGTGGCGCTGATGCTCGGCTTTCTTTTTCCTCTCTCGGCAACGGCCGCCGAAGACCAGGCGGTTTATACTTTGCAGGCCGACGGTCTTGCCTGCCCGTTTTGCGCCTACGGCATCGAGAAACAGCTCACGCGCATCGACGGCGTCGAATCCGCCGAGACTGACGTAAAAAGCGGCACCGTCGTCATCACCATGAAACCGGGCTCAACGCTCGATGAAGCCGACGCCAACCGCGCCGTCGAAGCCGCGGGATTCTCGATGCGTGAATTCAGGAAAAAGGACGACGAAGCGTGACATCTCGCTTAGCGGCAGTCTGCCTCGCCTTTGCGGCGGGGTTTGGAGTTGTCTCTACCGCTACGGCTGCGCCCCAGACCTTCAACACGGCCCTGCCGGTCGCCGAGGGTGAATTCGTGTTCCGCGAGCAGTTCGTTTACCGCGAGGCCACTGACGATCCGAGCCCGGCGGACCGCAAGCTGCAAGTCCTCGGCGGCGTCTCCGTACTCGGTTACGGCGTGACCGGCGATCTCGCTGTCTTCGGCGTCCTGCCCTATCTCGATAAGGAGCTGGACTTGAGCACGCCCGGCGGCCGCGTCACGCGAAACACATCCGGCATTGCTGATGCGCGCCTGTTCAGCCGTTATACCGTCTACAAGGACAACGCGCCGGGACGTACTGTTCGCATAGCACCTTTTCTCGGGGTAGAGATGCCGACCGGCGACGATAACGACCGCGACGACCTCGGCAGGCTGCCTGCACCCTTGCAGCTCGGCTCCGGCTCCTGGGACGGTTTTGGCGGCATCACGCTGACCTATCAGACGCTCGACTTTCAGATCGATGCGCAGGCAAGCTACACACTCAACACCGAAGCCAATAATTTCGAATTCGGAGACGAAGCCAGGCTCGACACTTCGCTGCAATACCGTGTCTGGCCACAAGAATTGGGCGCAGGCACTCCCGGCTTCCTCTACGCGGTTCTCGAAGGCAATTTTCTTTATACGGACAACAACGAGATGAACGGCGTCAAGGACCCCAACTCCGGCGGTACATCCTTCTTTCTTTCCCCCGGACTTCAGTACGTCACCAAACGTTGGATCCTCGAGGGCATTGTGCAACTACCGATTTCACAGGACCTCAACGGTACAGCACTGGAGGACGATTTCATTGTCCGTGCTGGTTTTCGCATTAATTTCTAGGAAGGGGCTATGCGGAGACAAATGCTTATCAAATGGATCACAGCACCGTTACTCACAATTGTTACGCTGCTGTTCATCGCATTCCTGGCTTTTGTCCCCTCAGCCCAGGAGCCCGGCTACACCTTCGTGGCGGCCTGGGGCGAACCCGGCAGCGAGCCCGGACAGTTTGGTGACCCGACAGGCATCGCCGTTGCCGACGGTGAAGTCTTCGTCGCCGATTCACGGAACGGCCGTATCCAGGTTTTCGATTTTGACGGCAACTTCAAACGCCAATTTGGCACGCCAGGCGAGGCCCTTGGCGAGCTCGGCCGCCCAATGAACTTGACGATCCATGACGGTGAGCTCTATGTCGCGGAATACTTCAATGACCGAATCCAGGTTTTCGGTCTTGACGGTACGCCGAGGCGCGCAATCGGCACGCCCGGTAAGGGTCCCGGCCAGTTCAACGCGCCGGGCGGCGCGGCGGTCGCGAATGACGGCAGCATCTACGCCGCTGATTTCTACAATCAGCGCATCCAGCACCTGGGTCCCGAAGGCAGTTTGGTCCGCCAATGGGGCACAACCGGCAAGGTCGGCATCTGGGCAGGCCAGTTTAACTACCCGACTGATGTGGCACTCGCGGAGAACGGCACGCTCTATGTTGCAGACGGCTATAACGACCGAATCCAGGTCTTCGATCCGGATGGCGATTTCATTCGCACATGGGGCGGCCCATTCGGCATGAATATCTTCGGGCCGTTCAATGGCTGGTTCACGACGGTCACTGGCATCGCTGTCGGTCCGCAGGGCAATATATTCACGGCAGATTTTTACAACGACCGCATCCAGAAATTTGCACCGGATGGCACCTTCCTCACCGCTTTCGGAGAGACCGGCAGCGGCCCCGGACAGTTCAGGCACGCGATTGCGGTTGCGGTCGCTGACGATGGCACGGTCTTTGTTGCGGATTTGTTGAACAACCGCGTGCAGAAATGGCAGCCGCCACATTGAACTTCTGCGATTCTATTGAGCCGTCTCGCAGGCGGGGCACTGACTATTCCGGTTGTGTTTGACCGGCCAGGCGTTCCAGACAGCCGCGCCGCCCAACAGTGGGCCGAACCCGCGCCGATCGGAACAAATCCCGCGCTGAGGGCGGGTATAGCAGCAAGCATGCTGCGCCAGGAACACGGCGGCTCATCGAGGCTCCAGTCGTCCGGATCAAATTCTTCCATGCATTCCTTCTTGTCCATCAGCTCGGTCGGTCCACCTTGCTCTCATCGAGGATACTTCGCGTCAGCGCTTCAAGAATTGAGCATTCCCCAAGCGCTGCGCCCTGGCCGGGACATGCCTCGATCAACTCTTCGAGCGCCGCCTTCATATCGGTCAGACTGGCAATCTTCCTGTTTACCTCGTCCAGCTTCGTCCGCGCGTGCGTGCGCACCTCGCCGCAATCCGCGTCTGGATCGACGCGAAGCGACAGCAGACCCTTGATCTCCCGCAACGAAAACCCGATCTCCTGCGCCTGGCGAATAAACCGAATGCATTCGACCGTTTCCGTCGAATAGGATCGAAATCCACCGCTCAGAACCGGCCGTTTCGGCTGCACCACAAGACCTTTACGCTCATAAAAGCGTACGGTCTCAACGCCGACACCCGCGGCTTTTGCTACTTCGCTGATTCGCATTTTTGAACCTGTGCCTCCTCTTTATACAATACAGTCAGTACTATAGTACGGAGTCAACGGCGATCCTGTTCACTCCAGGCGAGCGCGCGTTACCTGCGCACGCCAAACAACGTGTCGATTAGTGCGCATTCCGGCACATCCTTGCCGCTGCATGAGCGCACTGTGTCACTCAGCACGCTTTCCATCTGCTTCAGATCGTCGATCTTTTCCCGCACTGATCGAAGATGCACCTTCGCAAGCTTTTCGACTTCGCCGCAGGACACAGCGTTCCGATCTACAAGGCTGAGAAGGCTTTTTAGATCCTCGATCGCAAAGCCGAGTTCCCGACCGCGCATCACGAACCGCAAGCGCTGTTCGTGCGTCTCGTCGTATTGGCGGTATCCACTCGCTGAACGCAGCGGTTCAGGCATCAGGTCGATCTTTTCGTAATAGCGAATGGTCTCCGCATTGCAGCCCGTTCGTTTGGCCAACTGACCGCGTTTCATGCTCATCCAGATCGCCCCGTTTCCTGGTCCATCAAACTATCCTTGACCCTGTAGTCCCTACAGGGTTTATGGTGCAAGTATCTTGAGAACTTTGCAAGCGAAAACGGGCAACCAATGAGCCAGTCACATGAATACAACAGCGGCGCTGTTTTACCAGGAGAACCTGTATGAAACGATCAATAGCGATATGTCAAAGTGATCTGGCCATGGACATGACTCCGTGCCCAGGTACGGCAATTGAGACTGCCCGTATAAATTAGGAGAAATTGAAATGACAGAATCACGCTCAACCACACCCAACAACGGTTCCATGATCGCAGCCGTGATTGCTGCCATCGGTGCGTCGCTGTGCTGCATTGGTCCGCTAGTGCTGTTAGCACTCGGTATTAGCGGTACCTGGATCAGCACCCTCACCGCACTGGAACCCTATCGTCCCATCTTCATTGGCGTCACCTTGATCTTTCTGGGACTGGCCTTTCGCAAACTGTATCTGACCCCGCAACAGTGCGCGCCCGGCGATGCCTGCGCAGTCCCGGCGACACGGCGCAATCAACGCGTCATCTTCTGGATTGTCGCCGTACTGCTTCTCGCCCTACTGACCTTTCCCTATTACGGCCTGGTCTTGTTTGAATAAATTGATCTGCTCACTCTTTCAGGAGTTACTCTCATGATTCGCACACTGTTTCTTTCTATTACCCTGGGTATTACAGCACTGCTGCCTTTCTCACCTTCCATCGCAACAGCGGGGGAAGCACAAACGGTTACGCTGGACGTGCCGGGCATGACCTGCGCGGTTTGTCCGATCACGGTCCGAAAGGCGCTATCCAAAGTGCCGGGCGTGCTTGAAGCCAAATCAGACTATACCAGCAAGACGGCAACTGTGACGTTTGATCCGGACAAGGCGAGCCTGACGGACCTCACCCAGGCGACTGCGAACACCGGTTACCCATCCACTGTTAGAACCCAATAATTTGGAATAGGCCCATGAACTCAATCAACTTGAAAATAACCGGCATGACCTGCAATCAATGCGCCAAAAGCGCCGAGGATGCACTCAATGTCCTGTCCGGCGTGAAAGCCTCAGTCTCTTACGCTGACAGTCTGGCGAAAGTTGAAAGCACCGGTGAAATTAAACACCGTCAGTTACTAAAAGCAGTCGAGTCCAAAGGCTACAGCGCACGACTGATCGATCAACACGGCAACGCTATCACAGGCGGTAACGGTGACGGATTACAGGTTGCCATTATCGGCACGGGCTCGGGCGCCTTCGCAGCGGCGATCAAGGCCGTCGAGGAAGGCGCGCAAGTCACCATGGTGGAGGGCGCCGAGATCATCGGCGGCACCTGTGTCAACATTGGTTGTGTGCCATCCAAGATCATGATCCGCGCGGCGCACATTGCGCACCTGCAAGCGCACCATGCATTTGAGGGTATTCCATTAAACAAGCCCAGTATTGATCGCGGCGCTCTGGTCAAACAGCAGCAGGCACGTGTCGAGGAACTGCGCCACGGGAAGTATGAAAGTATTTTGGAAAGCAATCCGGGGATCAACCTGATCCGCGGCTGGGCGCGCTTTCAGGATCAACACACGCTGATTGTCACCCAGGCCGATGGTTCGGAGAAAACCGTGATAGCGGATCGTATCCTGCTCGCCACTGGCGCACGGCCAGCGGTGCCGGCCATCCCGGGTCTGCAAGACACGCCCTACTGGACATCGACAGAAGCCTTGATCGCCGAGCAAATTCCGCAACATCTTGTGGTTGTTGGCGCTTCAGTTGTCGCTTTGGAATTGGCTCAAGCGTTCCTGCGACTGGGATCGAAGGTGACGATCATGGCGCGCAGTGTGTTTTTGTCAAAAGAGGATGCCGCCATCGGTGAAGCCCTGGTCAAGGTATTTGAGGAAGAAGGCGCGCGGGTATTATTGCACACCCTGCCAGATTCAGTGTCACATGACGGGTCACGCTTTATTTTACCCTCTAAAGCTGGCGAAATTCACTGCGATCAGCTGCTGATTGCCACTGGCCGCACACACAATACCGATCTTCTGGATCTGGACAAGGCCGGGGTCAAAACCAGCCGCGATGGCGCGATCGTGATCGATGATCACATGCGCACCTCGACCGGGCATATTTATGCAGCGGGTGACTGCACCAACCAACCCCAGTATGTGTACGTCGCCGCGGCCGCCGGCACACGTGCCGCCATCAACATGACCGGGGGTGATGCGGCACTGGATCTGACCGCCATGCCGGCTGTCGTGTTTACCGAGCCTGCCGCGGCAACCGTTGGGCTGTCTGAAAAGCAGGCGGCCGATCAAGGAATAGATGCCGATTCACGCACGCTTGAGCTGGAAAATATCCCGCGCGCATTGGCCAATTTTGAAACCCAGGGTTTTATCAAGCTTGTGATGGAAAAAGGCAGCGGTCGTCTGATTGGTGCACAGATCCTGGCACCCGAGGCCGGAGAGATGATCCAGACTGCCGTGCTGGCAATCCGCAACCGCATGACAATCGAAGATCTGGCCGGCCAGTTATTTCCCTACCTGACAATGGTAGAAGGGCTCAAGCTGTGTGCACAAACCTTTTATAAGGATGTGAAACAACTGTCTTGTTGTGCAGGCTGACACAGGAGCCAGAATGAAACAGGGAAAACTGTAAGAAACTTTCGCGCTGGGAACTGGAAAAACTGCGCGTTGTCATACGAACCCCAATCAGTTTCCACTGGAACCATCCAACTGATTGTCGTCACAGGACAGGGTCTGGATGGTGCCGTCCTCGAAAACAAAGGTGTGCATGGCGAATTCGCAATCCTCTAATAGTAAGCGCCAAATTAACCGCGTCCTATCCGCCCGGTGATCCCCCCAGCACCCTGTGATCTCGTATCACAGGAGCAGCCCATGACACAGATCGATCCGTCCCTAACCGAACGCCAGCAGTACTGGCTCAAGCATATTCGCGCCTGCGATGGCGCCGGTAAGCCCTCGGTGGAGTACGCCAGGGAGAACGGCATTGAAGTCAGTGCAATGCACTCGGCCCGCAAAGCACTGGGGGAAAGGGTGCATTGCCAAAGCCCAGGCCGCCCCGGTTTCAAAAGGCCACCGTTGTCCGTGACACTGCGGGTGCACAGTGGCAGGTCCAGTTGCCCAACGGGGCCATGGTCGGGTTCAGCGGTGAGGTAAATGCCCGCAACCTGGATACCGTGTTGCGCACGGTGGCCGCATTGCCATGATGCGACCGTCGAACGACCTGCCAGTGGTGTATCTAAGCCGGGATGCCGTTGACTTCAGGAAAGGGATTAACGGCTTATCGGTGT
>TARA_R110001599_G_scaffold317_1_pt1 | contig 11282 bp, 9 predicted proteins | sample TARA_R110001599 | Tara Oceans TARA_R110001599 (sample SAMEA4398360) | marine metagenome | biome: Polar Biome; feature: [MES] marine water layer (ENVO:01000295) within the mesopelagic zone...; material: water (ENVO:00002006), including particulate matter (ENVO:01000060) such as...... | reverse complement strand
TCGTAGAATCGGATAATCAGTTGAACTCATCAGACAGACAAAAAGCATTGGACGCCGCATTGGCGCAAATCGATCGTGCCTTCGGCAAAGGCTCGGCGATGAAGCTCGGACAGCGCAAGGCGCTCGAAGTGGAAGCTATCTCGACCGGTAGCCTGGGACTGGATATCGCGTTGGGAATCGGGGGATTACCAAAGGGCCGCGTGATCGAGGTTTACGGACCGGAAAGCTCCGGCAAGACGACGCTCGCGTTGCACGTGATCGCTGAGGCACAGAAAAACGGAGGCACCGCTGCCTTTGTCGACGCGGAACATGCGCTCGACCCCGTTTATGCCAAGGCGCTGGGCGTCAATACCGACGAACTCATCATCTCCCAGCCCGATACCGGCGAGCAGGCGCTGGAGATTGTCGATACACTGGTCCGATCCAATGCGATCGACATATTGGTGGTCGACTCGGTCGCTGCTCTGGTGCCGCGCGCGGAAATCGAAGGCGAAATGGGCGATACCCATGTCGGCCTGCAAGCCCGCTTGATGAGTCAGGCGCTGCGCAAGTTGACCGGCTCGATCAGTCGATCCAAGTGCATGGTGATCTTCATCAACCAGATCCGCATGAAAATCGGCGTGATGTACGGCAATCCGGAAACCACCTCGGGCGGCAATGCGCTGAAATTCTATGCATCGGTCCGGCTCGATATCCGGCGCACCGGCCAGATCAAGGAACGCGACGATATCGTCGGCAACTCGACCCGCGTCAAAGTGGTCAAGAACAAGGTCGCTCCGCCGTTCAAACAGGTCGAATTCGACATCATGTACGGCCAGGGCATTTCCAAGGTTGGCGAGATTATCGATCTCGGCGTGAAAGCCGGCGTTGTCGAAAAATCCGGCGCCTGGTTCTCCTATGACTCGGTCCGCATCGGGCAGGGGCGTGAGAATTCCAAGCGCTTCCTTCTGGAAAATCCCGAGATGATGGCCAAGCTGGAAAATCAGATCCGCGGCAAGCAGGAAGAAGTGGCCGAGGAAATGATGACCGGTCCGATTGGCAAGGCCGATGACGGCGATGACGATAAATAGGTGACTGGGCCATCAAGGCGGCAAGCCGTCTTGATGGTCGCGCCTACCGGTCGAAGATCATTCCGGTGGGTGGGCTTGCGCCGAAACCGTGAAATCAGAATATTGCAAGTTTTGCCGGATCACTCTCCCCCGAGGCGATCCCTGGCATAGGGCCGTCCTTCTGTCCCCCGACTGTAGGACGGCCCATTTTATTGGCATTTCCTATCAGCAATAAAGTGCCGAAATGTTGGAAAAGATTGACAACTGGCTGTTTACAACGCTTGCTTGGCCCCAACTTTGACAAACTTTGCGCTTTCCGGAAGGGCCTAATAGCAATGACAATCACTCTGCATCACCTCGAAAACAGCCGCTCGCAACGCATAATCTGGCTGTTGGAAGAGCTCGGCCTCGACTATGAAATCAAGCGTTACGAACGCGACCCCAAAACCCAGAAGGCGCCGGCAAGTCTGAAGGCCATTCATCCGCTCGGCAAGTCGCCGATGATCGAGGATGACGGAGAAGTGATTATCGAGACCGCCGTGATCGCCGAATATCTGGTCGACAAAGCCGGTGGCAAGCTGGGCGCACCCGCCGAAAAAAAGGGCGCACGGCTTTATAACCAGTATCTCCATTTTGCCGAAGGTTCGATGATGCCGCCGCTCTATGGCCTGCTGGTGGTGGGGCGTCTCGGCCTGCTCGGCCTCCCGGCCCGCAAGCCGGTTGGCCAGATGGTCACGGACCTGCTCGTCTGGCTGGAAAGCGAACTGGCGGGCCGCGACTATTTTGCCGGTAGCCAGCTCACCGCTGCGGATATCATGATGAGCTTCCCGCTCGAGGCCTGCCAGGTTCGTGCGGGACTGGACGAACGCTATCCCAATCTGCTGGCCTGGCTGGAGCGTATCCATGCCCGCCCGCAATATCGCACGGCGCTCGAAAAGGGCGGCCCTTACGCTTATGCGTGACGTTTGATCCATTCTCGGGATTGTCAACGGCAGATCGCTCGCCTAAGTCCAATTGATGCAAACCACCAATGATATCAGACGGTCTTTTCTAGACTATTTTGCCGCTCAGGGTCACGAGATCGTCCCCTCTTCGCCGCTCATTCCCTATAATGATCCGACGTTGATGTTCATCAATGCGGGGATGGTCCCGTTCAAGAATATCTTCACCGGAGCGGAAAAAAGCCCGTATTCGACGGCCACTTCCAGCCAGAAGTGCGTTCGTGCCGGCGGCAAGCACAATGATCTCGACAATGTCGGCTATACTGCGCGGCATCACACGTTTTTCGAGATGCTCGGCAATTTTTCGTTCGGCGATTATTTCAAGGAACAGGCGATCCATCAGGCGTGGGACCTGATCACCCGAAACTGGGGCATTTCACCCGACCGTCTGACCGTGACCGTCTATCATGATGACGATGAGGCCTTTGACCTGTGGAAGAAAATCGCGGGCCTGCCGGACGAGCGGATCATTCGCATCGCCACCGACGACAATTTCTGGTCGATGGGCGATACCGGACCCTGCGGTCCGTGCAGCGAGATTTTCTATGATCACGGCGAACATATTGCCGGCGGCCCTCCGGGCAGCCCGGACGAAGACGGTGACCGTTTCGTTGAAATCTGGAATCTGGTGTTCATGCAATATGACCAGCGCGGCGAAGGCGATCGCGTTGATCTGCCCAAGCCGTCGATCGATACCGGCATGGGGCTGGAACGTGTGGCCGCTGTCATGCAGGGCGTGCACGACAATTACGACATCGACCTTTTCAAGGCGCTGATCGCCGAATCCGGTTCGCTGACCGGCACGGCCACCACGGGCGATAACCAGGCCAGCCATCGGGTGATCGCCGATCATTTGCGGGCATCTTCCTTCCTGGTCGCCGATGGCGTCCTGCCGTCCAACGAAGGCCGCGGCTACGTGCTGCGCCGGATCATGCGCCGGGCCATGCGCCATGCCCATTTGCTGGGTGCTGCCGATCCGCTGATGCACCGGATGGTCGGTTCGCTGACCGGTGAAATGGGCAATGCCTTTCCCGAGCTGATCCGCGCGCAACCGCTGATCGAGGAAACCTTGCTGCGCGAGGAAACCAATTTCCGGCAGACATTGGCCAATGGCCTGAAGCTGCTCGACGCGGAAATCGTCGATATGGGCGAGGGCGATGTCCTGCCCGGCGCAACGGCGTTCAAGCTCTATGATACCTTTGGCTTCCCTTATGATCTTACCGAAGATGCGCTGCGCGCCAAGTCGCTGGGTGTCGACCGCGAAGGTTTCGACAAGGCGATGGCCGAGCAGAAGGCAGCCGCCCGTGCTGCATGGAAAGGCTCCGGCGACCAGGCGTCCGACACAGTTTGGTTCGACATTGCCGAGCGCGAAGGCAGTACCGAATTTACCGGCTATACGTCGGAGGAAGGCGAGGGCGTTGTCGTGGCTCTGGTCAGGGATGGTGCCGAAATTGAAACCGCGCAGAGCGGGGACTCGGTCACGCTGTTGACCAACCAGACGCCGTTTTACGGCGAAAGTGGCGGCCAGATGGGCGATGCCGGCGAGATGTCCGGTGAAGACGGTTTCACGGCGATCGTGACCGACACCCGAAAACCGCTGGGACGACTCCATGCCCATCAGATCGAAATCAAGACGGGTTTGGTGTCGGTCGGCGACCTGGTCCATCTGAAAGTGGATGAAGACCGGCGAAGCGCGCTGCGTGCCAATCACAGTGCCACCCATTTGCTGCACAAGGCGTTGCGGCATCATCTTGGCGACCATGTGACCCAGAAGGGCAGTCTGGTCGCAGCCGACCGCCTGCGCTTCGACTTTTCCCATCCCTCTGCCCTGACCGAATCCCAGATCAAGGTGGTCGAAGCGGATGTGAACGCGCAAATTCGCGGCAACAGCCCGGTCACCACCCGGCTGATGAGTCCAGACGAGGCGGTCGAAGCCGGCGCGTTGGCGCTGTTCGGCGAGAAATATGGCGACGAGGTACGGGTGCTTTCGATGGGCCGCGAGGCCGATCTCGATTATTCGGTAGAGCTGTGTGGCGGGACCCATGTCCACGCGCTCGGTGATATCGGGCTGATGGTGATCGTCTCGGAATCGGCGGTTGCCAGTGGAGTAAGAAGGATCGAAGCACTTACCGGCGAAGCGGCGCGGCTGTGGTTTGCCGATCGTGACGCCAAGCTCAAATCGATCGCAGCGACGCTGAAATCCTCACCGGAAGAAGCGGCCGATCGTGTCGCCATTCTGATGGAAGAGCGCAAGAAGCTCGACCGGGAACTGACCGAGGCGAAAACCGCGCTGGCGCTGGCCGGCGACGGTGGCGGCGGCGCGCAGGCGACCGAGACGGAAACGATCGGCGATGTCGCATTCAGTGGCAAGGTCATTCAGGGCCTGAACCCGAAGGAACTGCGCGGTCTGGTTGACCAGGCCAAGCAACAACTGGGTAGCGGCGTCAGTGCTATGGTAGCTGTCAATGACGGCCGCGCGACGGTTGCGGTTGGTGTGACCGATGACCTGACCGGGCGGCTGAGCGCTGTCGATCTGGTTCAGGCGGGCGTTGCAGCGGTCGGCGGCAAGGGTGGCGGTGGTCGTCCGGACATGGCGCAGGGCGGCGGTCCCGACGGGGCCAAGGCCGACGACGCGATTGCGGCTATCAGGTCTGTTCTTGCGGGCTGAGTCCGTCGGGCACCAGATCGTCGGCGGTCGCCTGACCGGTAGATGTCGACATGGATTTCAGCTTGGGTTCGTGTTCCAGATCGCCTTCTTCCTGAATCTGCTTGCGGTAGATATCGCGCAATTCATGGATCGAGGCGATGACGGGGCCCATGGCAACGCCGTTTTCGACCAGCACGGCCTCTGACAGTTGCAGCGATCCCTCCAGCGCTTCGGGCACGGCATTGGTTGCGCCGGCCTGATAGAGTTCGGCGGCATGTTCAATGTCCCTCGCCCTTGCAATGATCGGCAAGTCGGGCACCCAGGCCCGGACCTTTTTGACAATCTGTACCGAGAGCACCGGCTCGTCCATCGTCAGGACCAGAGCCTTTGCATGGCCAAGCCGCAAACGGTCGAGCATTTCGTTGCGCGACACATTGCCGAACATGATCGGATAGCCCTCGCGGCGGGCTCTGGCGACGGTGTCGATATTGGTCTCCACCGCGAGATATTTCTGATTATGTGTGGTCAGCAGGTCAGCGATCAGCTTGCCCACCCGGCCAAAGCCAATGATGATGGTCTGCTGCGCTTCCACCGGCAATTCATCGGAGGCTGTGCCACCGCCGCTGCGCATTTCCATACGCCGCGCGATGTCATGACCGAAGCGGGCCAGTAGCGGCGTGATGGTCAGGCCGATGGCGGTGACAATCTGCCAGAAGGCGGCGGTCTGTGGCTGGATAAGCTGGGCTTGCGTGGCGGCCGCCAGGACAATCAACGTGGTTTCGGACGGACTGGCCATCAATACGCCGGCTTCGGTGGCAGTGCCCGCCCGGGCACCGGCAAAGCGGAGCAGGCTGCCGGTGACCACCGCTTTTACCAGCACCACGCCGACGACGGCGGTAACCAGGCTGGCCCAGTTTTCGATCACTACGCGAATATCGACCTGCATACCGACGGTGATCAGGAATACGCCCAGCGCCAATCCCTTGAACGGCTGCGTGATGACCTCGACTTCTCCGTGATATTCGGTTTCCGCGATCAGCAGACCCGCGAGCAGGGCGCCGACGATCGGAGACAATCCGGTTGCGGCGGTCGCCAGACTGGCGAGGATGATGACGAGCAGGCTTACCGCCAGAAACAGTTCGGGGCTCTTGGTCCGTGCCGCCTGGGCAAAAATTCGCGGAAGAACGAGCCGTCCGAGAACAAGCATGCCGACAATGACCGCACCGCCCAGCAGCAGTGTTCGTCCCAGATCATCCCAGCCGCCATCGGCGGTGATCGCGGGAGAGATCGCGCCGAGCAGGAAAATGATCGGAACAATGGCGACGTCCTCGAACAGAAGCATCGCCAGCGCCGCGCGGCCAACCGGGCTCTTCGTGCCGGACATGGGAAGCACCAGAGCGGTCGACGAAAGCGCCAGCGCCAGCCCCAGCCCCAGCGCGCCGGGGGCATTCTGGCCGAGAAGATAGAGAACAGACGCAATGATCAAGCCGGATGCCAGCAACTCCGCCGCGCCGACGCGGAAAACGAGCCGGCGGAGCGACCAGAGCCGTTTGAACGACAGTTCCAGTCCGATCGAGAAGAGCAGCAATATGATCCCCATTTCGGCGAACGGCTCGATCGCCTCCCGATCGCTGATGGTGACGAATTGCAGCCAGGAATATTGGTTCTGCAACGATCCCAGTCCCGAGGGACCGAGCAGGATGCCGACCAGAATGAATCCGATGATCGGTGTGATCCTGAAACGGGCAAATGCGGGAATTATGATTCCTGCCGCACCGAGAATCACGATGGCGTCAATGAAGGCTGGGTTTTCGAGCGGACTGTGCATGGGGCGACTCTATACGCGAACGATGCTATTTGTCAGCAGCTTACGTGATGGAAGGCGCGAATGATGGAAATGGATCGGGATATTGTGGTCGCCGGCGGCGGTCCGGCGGGGATGATGGCGGGATTGCTGTTCGCTCGCACCGGATTGAAAGTGGCTGTGCTGGAGAAACATGCCGACTTTCTTCGGGATTTCCGCGGGGACACGGTTCACCCGTCGACGCTCGAGCTGTTCCATCAGCTGGGCATGTTGGAGGAATTGCTGCAATTGCCACATAGCAGGCTCGAACAAGCCTCGATCCATATCGCCGGCCGCCGGATGAAGGCAGTCGACTTTCGCCATTTGCCGGTGGCCGCGCCCTATATCGCGATGATGCCGCAATGGGATTTACTCGATTTCATCGCGCGCAAGGCCAGGCATTATCCCGGCTTTGACTTGCGGATGGAGACCCAGGCGGTGGACCTTCTCTACGACAACACCGACCGGGTCTGCGGGGTCAAGACGCGCGACGGGCAAAGCCTGGATACCAGGCTGGTCATCGCTGCCGACGGAAGAAGGTCGGTGTTGCGCGGCAAAGCCGAATTGCCGTTGCGGAATATCGGCGCGCCAATGGATGTTCTGTGGTTCCGCATCAACAAGGCGGAAGGGTAGGGCGGTGACGTCTTCGGAACCGTGCAAGCGGGAAGGTTCATGGTGCTGATCGACCGCAATGATTATTATCAATGCGCCTATATCGTCAACAAGGAGCAGGCCGATCAGGTGAGAGCCGGAGGGCTCGATGCGTTTCGCGCGGGATTGCGCTCGCTTGTCCCGGATCTGGCTGCGGCGTTCGATCAAATCATCAGCTGGGACCAGGTCAAGATGCTGGAAGTGGCGCTTGATCGCCTTGAGCGCTGGCATCGTCCGGGATTGCTGGCGATTGGCGATGCAGCGCACGCAATGTCGCCGATTGGCGGTGTCGGGATCAATATGGCGGTGCAGGACGCCGTCTCAGCGGCTAATATTCTGGCCGGCCCAATGGCGGCGGGAGAGGATCCCGATCCGCTGCTGGAGCAGGTCTGAGCGCGCCGGATAAAGCCGGTGCGGCGGATGCAGGCGCTGCAGAAACTTGCTCAGGACAGGGTGATTGCGCCGCTGTTGCGACGGGCAAAGCCGATCGAGAGGCCGCTATTTGCATTGAGGTTGCTAAACCGGGTGCCGCTGCTGCGACGGATTCCCGGGCGGGTCATCGGATTGGGATTCGGGCGAGAGGATATCCAATCGCCCGAAGCACCCATCATTCCGGAATGACTATTTCCAGTTTTCCATTTCTTTTTCGAGATTGGAACGAACCGCTTCAAAAAACTGCTCGGTCGTCATCCACGACTGGTCTGGTCCGATGAGGATCGCGAGATCTTTGGTCATGTGACCATTTTCGACGGTCTGGATGCAGACGCGCTCCAGTGTTTCGGCAAAGCGCGTGACATCAGGTGTATCATCAAATTTGCCGCGATAGATCAGGCCGCGTGTCCAAGCGAAGATCGACGCGATCGGATTGGTTGATGTCGCCTTGCCTTGCTGATGCTGGCGGTAGTGGCGGGTAACCGTGCCGTGCGCTGCTTCCGCTTCGACGCAGTCGCCGGTCGGTGTCATCAACACCGAGGTCATCAGGCCGAGCGAACCGAAGCCCTGTGCAACCGTGTCCGACTGGACGTCGCCATCATAGTTTTTGCAGGCCCAGACAAATTTGCCGCTCCATTTCAGAGCGGAAGCGACCATGTCATCGATCAGACGATGTTCGTAGGTGATTCCGGCCTTGTCGAACTTGTCCTTGAATTCTGCCTGAAAAATCTCCTCGAACAGATCCTTGAAGCGGCCGTCATAGGCCTTCATGATCGTGTTCTTGGTCGACAGATAGACCGGCCATTCGCGGTTGAGGCCGTAGTTCATCGAGGCGCGTGCAAAATCGCGAATCGAATCGTCGAGATTGTACATCGCCATGGCAATGCCGGGTGACGGGAACTGGAACACTTCTTCGTCAATTTTCGTGCCATCGTCACCGTCGAAGACCAGCCGAAGCTTGCCGGGGCCCGGTACCTTGAAGTCTGTGCAACGATATTGGTCGCCAAAGGCATGACGGCCGACAACGATTGGATCGGTCCAGCCCGGTACCAGACGCGGGACATTGTCGATCACGATTGGCTCGCGGAAGACAACCCCGCCAAGAATGTTGCGAATGGTGCCGTTCGGCGACTTCCACATGCGCTTCAGACCAAATTCCTCGACCCGGTCTTCGTCAGGGGTGATAGTCGCGCATTTGACGCCAACGCCATGCTTCTTGATCGCATTGGCCGCATCGACGGTGATTTTGTCATTGGTGTCGTCGCGCACTTCGATCGAGAGATCGTAATAATGAAGATCGATGTCGAGATAAGGTTCAATCAGCCGTTCGCGAATCCATTGCCAGATGATCCGTGTCATCTCATCGCCATCAATTTCGATGACCGGGTTTTTGACCTTAATTTTCGACATATCGCTTAGACTTTCCTGCAACGGGAGCAAAAGGGAGGAATAGATGTTGCGAGCCTCTTAGCAAAGATTGTCATTTGTTCAACCTCGAGTTGCCGACGCTCGCGCAAAAGCCTGATGACCGCCTTCTCGATAAATCAACGGGAGTGTTGTCAGATTAATGGGCCGTCCCTAAGTAGCGTTCATGGCAATTGAGAAATATTCGAACAAGGGGCTAGGAGAAGCCAAGTGGGCTTTCCCACCGATCCATCCTGAAGGTCGCAAATTTGCGGTCATCGCAGGGCTGGTTACCGCGTTTTTTGCCGTCATGGCATGGGAAACCCTGGCCTGGCCTATGGCCGGCCTTACCATATGGGTGCTGGCGTTTTTCCGCGATCCCAAGCGGGTTACGCCGCTCGACGAGAAATATATCGTCGCGCCGGCGGATGGCCTCGTGAATCTCATCATGCCGGTAAAGCCACCTGTCGAATTGCAGGGCGAAGGCGGCCTCGGTAATGAGGAACTCATCCGGGTGTCTATATTCATGAGCGTGTTTGATGTTCACATCAACCGCACGCCCATCGAAGGAACGGTAAGGCGACAGGCCTATATTTCGGGCAAGTTCCTGAACGCCGACCTGGATAAGGCGAGCGAAGAAAACGAGCGGCAGCATTTTCTGGTCGAGCGCAATGATGGTCTGAAGGTCGGTTTTACGCAGATCGCTGGCCTTGTGGCACGCCGGATCATGTCCTTTGTCAAGGAAGGCGATTTCGTAGCTGTCGGACAGCGAATAGGGCTGATTCGATTTGGTAGCCGGGTTGACGTCTATTTGCCCAAGGGGACAGAGCCCAATGTCGTCCTCGGTCAACGGACCATCGCCGGAGAAACGGTGATCGCGGTCACCGGCCAGATGAAAGAGATTGAAGGCGTCGGCCAATGATCAGCAGGCTGACCGGCTTTCGATCGGAGCAAATTTGATGGCTGACAAAGGTTCGATGAAAAGGCCCGAGAGAGGCATCCCGTTGCGGGCCTTTGTGCCCAATGCGGTCACTGCGCTCGCGCTTTGCGTTGGTTTGAGCAGCGTCCGGTTTGCCTATATGGAAAATTGGGTGCTGGCGGCGTCCGCGATTGTGCTGGCAGGCATATTGGACGGTCTTGATGGCCGCATTGCCCGATTGCTGAATGCACAAAGCCGTTTTGGCGCGGAACTAGACTCGTTGTCGGATGTTATCGCTTTTGGCGTGTCTCCGGCGCTGGTCATGTTCTTCTGGTCGACTCAATATATGCCGCAATTCGGGTGGGTGTTGGCACTGACCATGGCTGTTGGCTGTGCGCTGAGGCTGGCGCGCTTCAATGCGTTGATCGATGATGAAGACCAGCCTCACAAATCAGCAGGCTTCCTGACCGGTATTCCGGCGCCCGTCGGCGCGGGTCTGGCGATGCTACCGTTATATTTGTGGTTGATAACCGATCAGGAAATCTTCCGCCATTATGCGCTGGTATCTCCGTGGATCGTGATCATCGCTTTTCTGATGATTTCCAATACCGCGACCTACAGCTGGTCGTCGCTGCGTCTCCGCAAGAATATCAGACTGGAGGGCATCGCGGTGATCGGGCTGCTCGGCGTTGCCCTGATCAGCGCGCCGTGGATCATGCTGACGGCGATAAGCATCGCCTATCTGTTGATGATACCGTTCAGTGTCAGAAGCTATGCCAAGGTCAAGCGGCAGCGCGCAGCGGAGCGGACTGCAGCGAGCGGTGGCGCGTAGCAAGCTGCTGCGTTTTTACCGTCCGATGACGATAGGTCGGCGAATGCGATGCTGGTGACGATAGACTGGTCGCGATTCCGCTCTGAATGACGCTCCGGATTTTTCCGTGATATTGAACAAACATCAGGCCAATGACCAACAGGGCGCCGGCAAAGGCGAGCGCAAAAAAAGTGGCGATAGCGATAGTTAGCATGATACGACCTCGTTTGTTCTTTCAATGAGCGCTTAATGTTCTATTTCTGTTCTCATTGTCAAGCGCTTTATCAAATCATGACAAAAATACGAATCGGGAATCAAAAGGTTGCATAATGCCATGCAGACGCGGTCAGTCGTTGGTTCTCGGCGATGGACGCAGTTGTGCCGCTGGTTTCCGGCCATGACTTCTATCTCCGCAAGTTCTTTAGTGTTCGGAAGGGCTTGTGATACCGACCGGTGAAATGGTTGGCGCAGCAAGAGGGCGCAAACATGTTCGCCTGAACCCAGTTTAGGGTTGCATTCTGCTCT
>TARA_R110001599_G_scaffold19258_1_pt1 | contig 11287 bp, 8 predicted proteins | sample TARA_R110001599 | Tara Oceans TARA_R110001599 (sample SAMEA4398360) | marine metagenome | biome: Polar Biome; feature: [MES] marine water layer (ENVO:01000295) within the mesopelagic zone...; material: water (ENVO:00002006), including particulate matter (ENVO:01000060) such as...... | reverse complement strand
ATGTCTCTGTTTAATAGAATAGCTGATAGCAACATAACGTCATTGCGACATCTAGTAGACGCATTATATTTTTTAAAAAATCAAACGCCCGTTGGTGAAGCTGTAACAAAACCGAAAGGAATACCTACACGATTAGCAGTTGGAGCTGTGTTTGCTGCGCCTTTTTTAGCAGGGGCAAGCGTATTAGGGCTCACACCAGTTGCCGCAGGTTTACTAGGAGGAGCTATTGGATTTTTTGGAGCAGGCAACATTATTAACGTTGCAAAAGATACATACGCTGCTGCCGATGATTTTTTTAAAATGTTGGCTTGGGGTGTAGACATGATTCAAATAAGAGAAGCTTTGGCAGAATTAGATCAAAAATCTGGTTTAAAAAACGGTTTAACAGACGACATGAAATTAAAAGTTTTATTAGAATACGCACGACGTTTAACTTTTAAAACAGGTGGTTCTCGTTATAGAGCAAAACTTACACAAAAATCAAGTATACGTTCTAAAACAGGTTATTCGTCTGATTTAAGTAAAATTTTACAAAATACATTATCTGTAGATGAAGCTATTGAAGAAATATCAGCGTATCACGTACGTCAAAAAATTCCTAATTACGATCATATAGGTAGATTTGCAACGTGGGCGCGTAGATTACCAATTGGAAATTTTATTGCTTTTCCTACTTTAATTGCTTCTACATCTGCGAATATAGCTCAGATTGGAACAAAGCAAATGCAATTTTCACTATCTAATGAATTAATGGAAGAAGCTAAATTGGCAAAAGAAGGAATAGCTTACCGATTGGACGACGGAACAGAAATTGTAAAACCTAAAAATGTAAGACCCATGAGAGGTATTGGACAAAGAGCAATTTTTCTTGGAATATTCTCTAGTATTGGTATTCCTTTGATTATAAAAGAAGGGCTGAAAGCGCTGAACGATTTAGACGATGAAGACTTAGAAGCAGCAGCTGTCGTGGGCCCCAAATACGCAAGAAATCACGAAATAGCAGGCGTTTCTCCTTTAAAGGACGGAAAAATAACTCTTTTAAATCTTAGTTATTATTTTCCTTATACTGGCGTTAGTCAAATGAAAGAAACTCTTATAAATGAAATGCGCAGAGGAGAATTTGATGACGAAGCGGCAGCAATAAGTATAACTAAAGGACTTATAAAGTGGGCTGGGGAGTATTCTAGCTCTTATACTGAAGTATCCATTGGCCCAGAAGTAATGATACAACTTTACAATAATAAAGATGCTAATGGAAAAACAATTTATAACCTTAAAGATACCGCTGCGGCTCAATTTGGTAGTATGCTTACACACATATTGGACAAAGCAGGACCTGGAGGATTAAATCAATATGGTAAAATAGCACGAGCTTTTGCAAAAGGGGACGAACGATTTGATGACTATGGAAATACTGTGTCTAAAATGGAAGCAATTGGGCGTTTAGCGGGCATTGTGCTTACAGAGTCCGATGCTAATAAAAGTATTGATTTTCGTGTGGGTACTTTTATTAGCGATTTTGAAAAGTATGCTGAAAGCATGATGCGAGACACTAAGATACATCAAGGCCCTATGACAGAAGAACAAATTATAGCGGATTATGATACAGCAAATAGAATTTGGCTTGGGCTACAAAAAGATTTTTATTACCAATATCTTGCATATAAACACATGGGGATGACTAGAAGAACATTTAGAAAGGCAATTAAGAGGTTAACAAATCAAGGAGGCATTTATGCCAGTACTGCAATAAATCTTGAAAAAGGAACTTTTACGCCTTGGAAACTGCCCCAGTCAGTTGTAGACGGTTTTAACCGAAATACTAAAAGAATGAAAGCCACACAAAAAAAAGAAGGTAGAGATACAAGAGACATTAAACGAACATTTCCTAGAAGCGAAATTAACGCTCGTTACAGACAGTTGAAAAGAGCTAAGATTAAACTGTACGGGGATGAACCTTTTCCTGAGTAAACTTTTCTACTCGTTCCATCCAAGTATCAGCGGCTCTTTTAAATTCGTCGCCTTCCAAAACAAATTCTTGATACAAACAATCTATAGAGCACATCATAATAACTCCTTTTTCAATGTCTGTGCCGTAAAGTTCGTTGTGCGCCAATGCGTATGCAGCTAATTGTTGGAAGTAGTCCCACACCCATTGTCTGCGTTTAGGTCGATTGGTTTGTTTAAAGTCCATAATAGCTAATTCATTTTCGTGAATTCCTACTACATCTGACTTACCCGCATATTTTTCTGGGTAATACAGCGATATTTCACAACCGTACACTTGAGAAACATTAGGCAACCCTTCGTCCATAATGGTACACGCCATTTTGTACGCTCGTTTTTCATCCGCATTGTTAGGCTTGTAGTCCCAGATTTCGCCGTCTCGAAGTTGGCGCTCCAGGAGGTCGTGCATATAGGTTCCTCTTGCTGCAGCTTCTGTTCTAATGCGTTCGGCTTCTTCCTCGCCTACTCTCTCACGCCATTTTTTTAAGCTGTCGCCTTCTTTAGTAGCAGACAAAATCGTTGTGACCGAAGGTAGTTTATTGCCGTTGCAATCGTAAAACCTTCCGTCTTTAGTATCTTCACTTTCAAATACGCCATACTCGTACGGTGATTCGTACAGTATTTTGTTCTTCATAGCTACGATTTAGGAACGTCGTTCAAACGGCCACTTTTAAGATCCGCTTCTAGCCTTTTTACGGCGAAAGCAAATACATTGCTAGTAGGTCGTTCAGTCTTTTTACCAATTCCATTAGCTAGTTCAACAATCTCTTTACGTATTGCTACGCTTTTCCATCTATCTGTATCCATTTTTTACTCCTGTAATTTTACATTATACACTGAAAGCTAAGATATATCCTAACTTTTATTCGGGGTTTCCCATAGAATCGCCCCAATTCTTCCCAAGTTCAGCATCTACCTTATTAGGAACATCCAAAGGAACTGCTTTCTCCATTAACCGACAGATGTTTTTTACCGCATCCTTGTCTCTTACTGAAAACACGAGTTCGTCGTGTACCTGTAAAAGAGGCAAATAGCCTGCTTCGTAGCAATGCACCATCGCCTGTTTAGTCATGTCCGCAGCGGACCCTTGAATTAGTTTATTTAAAGCTTTGTAAACAAAAGCTCTTTTAATTTCTCCGTTGTACTCATGCACCGCTTCTTTGTGTTTTAAAGGTCTGCCAGTGCCGTATTTAAGAGGTTCCCACATATCAAAGTGACACCTCCTTCCTAAAATTGTTTTAATATATCCTTTTTGATTAGCGCTACGCATAACGGAATCCGCTAACTGCCTTACAAACGGAGCGTACGTATTAAACTTCTGTAAAATCTCAGACGCTTCGTCTACTGTAACGCCTAACTGATCGGCTAGTTTTCCTTTACCCATACCATACATAATGCCAAGACCAATAGTCTTTGCCGTTTTTCTATCAATATCCACAAGATTCGCCACCTCTTGATGAAAGTCTGCGTCTCCTTCGTGGTACGCATCCGCAATCGCTTCAGCTCCTTCATATCTAGAACGACTTGCGTAGTGCGTAAGAATTCTAGGTTCTTGCTGAGAAAAATCCGCAGAACACCATTGCTCTCCTTCTTCGGGTAAAAACAAAGAACGAATCAATGGGCCAATTTCCTTGTTTCGTGCAGGCACTTGCTGTAAGTTTGGATTGCTCATGGACAACCGACCTGTGACAGTGCCACCGGCTTCTCCTCGAAGTTGTCTAATCTCGGCATGAATCCTTCCGTTGTGTTCGTGTTTTAATATAGAATCAATAAAAGTACTGTGTGTTTTATTTACTTCTCTGGCTTCTCGTATTAAATTTGCAACAGGGTGTGTATGGTTCTCCAAAAATGCTTTTGTAAAACTAGGCAATCCAGTAGGCGTTCGTACATAAGTTAACTTCAATTCATCAAATACTTTCGCTAAAGACTTCGCTGCCCATAACTGGACTTCGGGAACACCAGACTCTTTTTTGATTTTCTGTATAATTTGTTTCTCGCGCTTGATAAGTTCTACTTTTAAACTTTCTGCTCGTTCTATATCGACGCGAACTCCTTTTTGTTTCATTGCCAACACAACTGGGAGGACATCTATTTCTAAATCGAAGATGTTCCAAAGATTTTGTTCTTCTAATAAAACTTTAAAGTGGTTCCATAACTTTAGCGTGAGAGCGGCGTCCTGTGTTGCATAAGTCCCCACATACGCTGATGGTAAGCGCCACATTTCAGCCTTGGGGTCTAGCCCCCACTCTTCGGCAGCTGCATTCAAGTCTGCTTCAGTTTTTCCTTCATTAATGTATTCACGACCTAACGCATTAAGCGTATACCAATATTGATTCTCATCGATAAGCGGAGCAACAATCATAGTATCAATAATCCTACCATTTACTGTTATCCCTTCTTTAGCCAACCACCCTACATCGTAAGTTGCGTTGTGAAAAATCTTATCGCTATTGGTAGCACAAATCTTTTTTGTAAACTCCAATACTTTCTTTTTAGAAAAATTAAAACCGGCTTCGTGGCCAAAAGGAAAATAATCTGCGTATCCATCAATAGCAAAAGAAACGCCAACCACTTCTCCATCGCCTCGAATATATCCAGGACCTAACTGTTTTAAATTAGGATCGCGTGTTTCAAGGTCAATAGCAATTTCTTTTGCTTGGCATAATTGTTCGGTTGGAAAAGAGTCGGGAGCAATCCATTCCGTTGGGGGCTTATAAATAAAACTCATATAACATACCTATAATAATCGTCTTGGGCTTGGATTAAGTACAAGTTCTCAATTGTCCTTGTAATAGCGACATAGAACTGTCTGTGTAGCCCATCTGGTTGTAACATAGAAGTTTGTTTCTGCGCTTTAGAAAGATCTAAATACACAGCTACATTCTCCGCTTCCCCACCTTTTGCCTGGTGAATAGTTGAAATGACAATTCGTGGTTCTCCTTTTAAATCTTCGTTATTCGTCCTTGCTCTTTCTATAAAACCTCTTCGTTCTACATCAATCGTTGTTTTAAATACTTCTTTCCAATCCTTGCCTAAACACTCTTCTCGTAATCCATAGTTATCAATAATCTCTTTAACATTAACCGTTTGATTTTTATTAGGGGCTTGGGTTACTTGCGTTAAAAAACCTCGTTTTACTCCAGCTTTACCTAAATAAAAATACAAATCATCCAACTCGCCAAGCGTCACTTCTTCATTTTTAGCTAACTTTTCCCACACCGTTAGTGCAGACATCATCTTACGAGAGATATATCGAAAATGATTGTGTGTAAATGGATAACCATTATCAATTAAATACTTTCGTACATTGTAGCCTTTCGAAGCATCCGTCAACATATAGTCACACGATGCAAGAATGAGCCATTGACCACTGTGCACAGGCAATAGTTCTACGGAACTCACTTTACTGACTGTTCCTTTTTCTGCTCTAGGCTTATATGTCTTAGGTTCTCTGACACTAATTCTGTGCGATATTCTTTCCGCTAATGGGTGTACTAACGAAGGAATACGATACGATTGATCTAAAATAACATTCTCTCCTCGGTAATTTACAAAACGCTGAGGTTTTGCACCATTCCATTCATAGATAGCTTGGTCGTCGTCTCCAGCAATATAGGTTTGTTCGGCATTAGCAGATAAAGCATCTACTAACCTCCAATTTAACTCCGCTAAATCTTGCGCTTCATCAACAATTAATAGATCTAATTCTGGAGGAGTGCCGTCTGCTAAAAACTTATTAATCATATCTGCAAAAGAATGAATTGGTGGCACTCTAGACAAACGAAATGTTTCCCATGCTTCGGCTATCGGTTCTAGCATATGTATAACCACCCCTTTACGCTCCTCTTTCTCTAAAGATAAACGCTCCTCTTTCAAAGAGCGACAGTTTGCTTTTGCGCGCTCTATGATGTCGAAGTAGGGATCTTGGACCACTGTCCTCAACGCTCTCGCGCTATTATTATACTTTTTTGTTAAATTGAACTCATACTCTTCAAGAAACTCAAATACATTTCGACCATTCATAACTTGAGAAATACCCATAGCTCTTTTACAAAACGCATGGCTAGTACAAAAATAAGGCATTTCATCAAAGCCTAAACCAAATCGTGCATGGGCTCTATTCTTACCTTCGTCCGCTGCTTTCACTGAAAAAGAAATGAACGCAATTTTTTGTGGGTTCACTCCTTTGTCTAAGTGTTCCTCTATTATGTTCATTAATGTAGTTGTTTTTCCTGTCCCTGGTGGGCCAAAATACTTAGTTACTCCCATGCTTTTGGTTCCTCCATTACCTTAAAATCAGACGCTGAAATAGTTGTTTCATCAAACTCCTCTATATCCAACACCCAAACTTTCTTATTACCTACCGACTTATCAATATATTTAGCTAGATTAAATGCTCCCATTTCTTTCAGTTCTGTAAAAACTTCTGCTTCTTTTATGGTGCGCATCTTTTTAAACTCTTGAATAAAAATAACCGCATCTCTTCCAGTAAACCACCATTGCTTTTCTTTATCTTCTTCGTGTCTATATACTCCGCTAGAAGCAATTGCTAACTTTGAGGAAGACTCTGATAAACGACAAAATTCATAAATAGCAGCTTGCAATAAACCATGCTTTGTCATATCAGACGGCACATCCACTTCTTGTACTTCTTGAAGCAAGCTGTTTAATCGTGCTACCCAATCCGATTTCTTTAAATCCGGTGGGCATTGATTTAAAACTTCCATACACCGTTGCTGAAACATAGAAAAGTTATGTAGTTGTTTAGTGTCTAAAACAATGGTTCGTCCATCTACATCTAAATGCCAAAGTGGAGGATCTGTTAAATACTTTCTTAACCCACCAAAATTAGGCTCTCTTTCTGACGCATCAATGCCGTGACGACGAGTCACACAAATACCACTTTGACAAAAATCCACTAGAGGTTGTTTACCGCATTGATATTTATATTCGGTTTTTTCCAAGCTTAAAATAATTGTGCTTAACTCACTATGAGACAACTGCTTTGCGCACACAGTTTTATTAATTTCTTGCAGTTTGTCTTTCCATTCTTCTCCTTCTGGGAAAGCTTTGCGTAGAAAAACGCCATAATTAAGCAACGCATTATTACGCATTCCTTCTGGGATGCCGTTTAATTTCATATGAACTAAACAAGGAGGCGCTTCGTCCCAAAGACTTTCACCTTTTGCCACTTGCTTTCTGCGACTCTTCTTAACAGGGATGTAAGCGTCTATTTGTTTTTCAGTGATAGAGGCCTTCTTTACAATCTTAAAAAATTCTTCAATACTAGCTGCTTCGCCTTCTTTGGTTAACGCATACCGCGTTGTGTCTTCTCCAGCAAAATAAGGCATATTTAACCAATTACCGGTTTGCCTTTCTTTAGGTAGTTGTTTAGACCATTCGTATTGTTTGGGAAATATTTCGTCTCCCGTTCTCCCCATTGCGGCAGCTATCTCTTCTAGTTTCCCTTGTAGTTTAAAAGCTGGTATGGGTTCTTTAGTGAATAAAAATAAATGCACCCCTCCTGATTTGGTCATGCACGGCACTAAAGGAAGCGCCATATCTTTAATCTTTGTTAATAATTGATTCGTGTTAATGGGGTATTCATCTACATCAATACATCCCCATTTACAAGTTTCATCATCTTTTAATGGAATGACACCGATAGATTTTTTACCTTCCAAATGTTCTTGCCACAATTCTAAAGTTAATGGCTCTTGCAAAGTTCTTCCGTGTCCGTCTTTTTTAACACCCTTTGCTGTGCTTTTTTGTCCAGTTATTTCATATACACCGTGCGCTCTCTCCAGACCGGAGAATACTTCCATAAATTTTTTTGCAATTTCTTCCATAAATAATTTGTAAGAAACCCCAACACCCTAACGATGTTGGGGACCCTTCTATATAGATTTAGTCTTCCCAATCTTTGTCGGTAGACGACTTATCTTCTATAGTGGAAGCTTTAGGACCCTGTAATGAATCCATGCCTCCAGCTGAACAGAACTTCGAGAATTCTTCTGCCTCTTTAAAGAGTTCAGTATCTTTCTCTGCTAACACCCGTTCTTGCGTAATACTATAGCTGTACCACGACCCACGATCATTGGATTCCACCTGAGTTTTTAGGCGATACCAGTGAGAATAAGCAGGTGGGGTAAATAACCCTTTCTGCCCCTGTATCTTTGTGCCTTGTATCAAGGTGTTCCAAGCGCGAGAATGTTTTAGCTGCGAGCCTGTCATATTAATGACGCATTTTTGAGGTGCATCATTTACTAGCGCGTAGCCATAATGGTTAGCTGTTGTCGTCAATTGAGTTTCCCCATTTGGCGTTATCAACCTACCTTGACTATCGCGTGTGCATCGATTTAAAAGATCTGAATCGGATTGATGTACGGTAACAAGCCCTCCACCTTTTTCACGCAACTTCCACTCGACTAGAGTTTTGTTGTAGAAAACCGGCAGAAATGCCATACCTTCGTCGCCACTTATACAAGTAGCATTACCTGAGAAAAAGATGTCTCCTTCCTCTGCGTCGGGCACATAATCAGCCGAAGCTTTTTGTCTTTGTGGGGACAATGCTTGGACTATGCTCACACGCGGAGTTCTGAGGTCTTCCGCTCCTACATCACCGAAACCTTTCTCTTCGATGTTCTCAAAAAGGGACGTTAAAGCCGTCCCATCACTTTCTTTCTTCGTTGCCATTTTTTACTCCTTAGTTTTTTCGTTCAACGGTTTATTTTTGTACGCTTGCCTTGGTACACAGAAAATTTCTTCTGCACATCAAGGTCAAACGCGCCATTACCCGATTCGATTTGTTCTTTTACAAACGCACGAAGGGTACTTGAGTGAACTGCTTCTTTCTCATCGGGTATATGCCCTTTTGAAATTAACAGTTCTCCCAATTCTTTTGCGATCTCATCCTCGCCTTGACCAAAAGTTAAGGTCAATGTGTTCTTGATGATGTCGCCGTGACCATGTTTACGCAACCAAGTATGTGCAGCTTCTAAATTGTCTGCACTAATACGGGCGCTATAAAAAGGATCAGCGGTAATACGTGAGCCATCTTCTAAACGTAAGTCAGTGACGCCTAGTTGTGATAGTTTATCTGGGATTATTTGTTCAGAGAGTTCTCTCTGTTGCTCTTTGAGTCTTTTAAGCCTTTCTTCAACATTGCCAACCATTCCTTCCACTCGCAATAATTTATTACAAAGTGTACTAAGGTCCTGGATAGAAGAGTCTTTTATTTCTTCTACGGCTTTAGTGGTGCTATCTTCAAACAAGTCTTTAATTTTTGTCATTTTTTCTCCGGTTATTCGTTAATCAACTCAAGGTTGCATAGTTACTATAACACTATATAATAAATATGCAACACATCCCAGAGAAGAATAGGATGTATAACGAAGAATAAAGGACTGAACTTATGAATTTACAAAATTATGAATATAAAACTGAACCATACCAACATCAAACCGATACTTTAGAACTTAGCTTAGACAGCCCCTTATTTGCTCTTTTTCTAGAAATGGGGTTAGGCAAATCAAAAATACTTTTAGATAACGCCGCATTATTATTTGAGCATCAAAAAATTTCTGGGTTATTGATTGTAAGCCCAAAAGGAAATTTGCCTAATTGGGATGTGCACGAAATTAATAAGCATTTGCCAGATCGCATACAAAGAAATGTTTTAGTATGGCAACCTAACCACACACAACGATGGACCACGGCCTATAAAAAGATGGTCGAAGAAGATAGCACCGGAGTTTTAAATATTTTTTTAGTAAACGTGGAAGCTTTTGCAACAGTAAAAGCGTGCAAATTTGTGGAAGAATTTTTAGTAACACACGATGCTATGATGGTAGTCGACGAATCTACTACAATTAAAAACCCCAAAGCAAAACGAACAAAACATTTAATTAAATTGGCTCCTTTAGCGGACTATCGAAGAATTCTTACAGGATTTCCAGTTACCAAAGCGCCATTAGATCTTTATTCTCAATGTTATTTTTTGTCCCCTAATTTATTAGGCTTTAGTAGTTTTTTTGCTTTTCGCGCAAGATACGCTATTACTCAATCACGGACAATGGGCCGACATTCTTTCCAACAAATTACAGGATTTCAAAGATTAGAAGAACTGCAAGAAAGTCTTAAAGATTTTTCTATACGAAAAACAAAAACAGAATGTTTAGATCTCCCAGACAAAGTTTATGTTAAACGGTATGTAGAATTAAGCGACGAACAAAAAACTGCGTACGGCACTATGAAAAGAGAAGCATTGATGGTGTTGGACGAGCAATTGTTTTCTACCATGAATATGTTGACACAGTTAATGCGACTTCAACAAGTGGTAGCGGGTAGCTTACGCAACGAAGAAGGCGAAACTATTCTGTTAAAAAATAATCGTGTTTCTACTGTATTAGATCTATTAGAAGAAACTTCTGGGAAAGTAGTAATATTTGCCGTGTTTCAAACAGACATCACTGAATTAGAACGAGCCATAAAAGAAAAATTTGGAGAAAATTCAGCGGCTTCTTATTACGGTAAAACGCCACAGGACCAAAGACAAAAAATTATTGATAAATTTCAAGACCCAGAAGATGATTTAAAATACTTTATATCTAACCCACAAACAGGGGGTAGAGGTATTACTTTAACCCAAGCTAGTACTATGATTTTTTATTCTAACTCCTACGACTTAGAGCTCAGGGTTCAAGCAGAAGACCGCATACACAGAATTGGGCAACAGCACAGTTGCACTTACATTGACTTAGTTGCTCAAAACACAGTGGATGAACAAATTTTAAGAAATTTACTTAATAAAGTAAAAATTAGCAACGAAGTGCTCGGAGAAGTTCGCAATTGGTTTGAATGAGGTATAATAATGAAAGATGAATATAAAGAGACTATTACTATTAATAAGTCTGGGGATGCTTTTCACCGGAGGATTGCAGGGGGCCACTGAACAAACGGGTACAGGGTGCACCAATGGAACGGACAACTGCGAAAACAATAATTTAACCACTGTAAATACTACAACGACGACGAATACCAATACTAATACCAACGCTAATACCAATACTAATACCAACAATAATACCAACGCTAACACTAATGTTAACACCACTACAACAACTGCTACTGCTACTAATTCTAATACTAACAATAACACTAGCAGTAACACCAATGTAAATACGTCAACTGCAACTAGCACAGCGACTTCAAATAATACTAACGCTAATACCAATGTAAATACGAGTACATCCACCAATACTTCAAATGTTACTCAAGC